>Ga0247765_1000629_pt1 | contig 25446 bp, 24 predicted proteins | sample UWRJL106311C6_FD_179949 | JGI IMG/M metagenome (GOLD analysis project Ga0247765, IMG submission 179949) | Plant litter microbial communities from Arlington Agricultural Research Station in Wisconsin, United States - UWRJ-L106-311C-6 | ecosystem: Environmental > Terrestrial > Plant litter >...
TCCTCCCCAACCCCAACCCCCCCCCCCCCCAGAACCCACACGCGCGCCATGGAATCGCTCTTGTCGCTTGCATTCGACAATCTGTCGTCATTCGATGGATCCAAGATAAAAAAGGGGCTGAAGCAAGTGGAAGGCCTTTTGGCGCAGATTTGCTTGTCAGGGCCAAGCAGTCCAAGGAAAGCATCGAGTGCAGAATCCGGAAAGGAGGAACAATCGCCGCCACGCAAGGGCCTGGGTGACCTGGGGGACGACGCTGCTTTCCGCGAGTTCTTCAAGCTGCAAGAAGGGTTTGAATGGAATATTGCACAGCGCCTTCTTTCGACGCTCGACTGGCTGGTGGTGCGCGGTGGCGATGGTCAGTACGATCTGCTCATAGTCAATGCGCTGGACCTCATCCAGGGCGTGCTCCTCCTCCACCCGCCGAGCAAGGTGCTGTTCTCGCGGAGCGTCTACATGAATGTAAGCCCACTCATCTCTTGTTGCCCGACGTTTGGCTCACGATGCGTCTGAACAGCTCCTCCTTGACCTCGTCGAGCCAGTCAATTGTCCCGCGATACAATGCGCCACCATTATTACCCTCGTCGTCGCCCTTCTCGACACACCACAGAATATGCGCGTCTTTGAACAGCTTGATGGTCTACTGACCATCACGTCGCTCTTCAAGAATGGGGAGACGAGCCGCGAGGTCAAGTTCCGCCTGACCGAATTTCTCTACTTTTACCTCACGCCCGAGACTCCCTCCATACCCAAGGCCGATTCCCGCACCAACGGCGCCGCTCCCGCTCTCCTACAGCGCAGCCCAAGCAAGCTCGCCAAGGTCTTTGGTAATCGGGCAAATGGTGCCGACCCCAGCAGAGCCGGTCGGGACAGGGCAGACAGCGAAAACGGGTGCACCCTATCAGTTGAATCGAAGAAGCAATTCGTCGACCGCTACCTGCCCGGGGTAGTTGACGAGCTACTCAAGGACCTCGATACCTACAAGCCATTTGGTGGGATTTTGAGCTGAAAAGGCGGGTTCGTGGTGACTAGTTTGTCGCAGTTCCTCCGGAGGGGGGGATTGGAGCCCAGGAGACGACAAGATATAATAATTTTGTGAACCATCCATCGGGGTATGGTCGGTCGGTCCGTTTGCCTTTTGAAGCACCGTCATTTCCCTCATATTTTCTTCTCGGGTTTTGGCGCCATGGCGTTATTCGGTCTGGCCTGGTTTTGGGGCTTTGGGGCAAGGCAAGTTGGGTAGGGAAAAACGGGGAAGGAGACGAAGAACCAGGAATGGTGAGCAAAGGAGTGATGTTTCTACCTGTGTGATATTTTGTATTACCAACAGTTTCTCCACTTTCCCCCTTTTCCATCCAGGGGTGGTCCCCTACTTACCCAGGAGGAAGAAAGAAGGATGTGGGGGTTTTGTTCTGTGGACCGAAAAGCATGTCGCGGCATTTCGAGAGCGCGTTCAGCATCTGCTTGTGTATAGACGGGCTCAGCATTTTGTACTTGGCGAGGGTGGTCTCAATGTAATTTATTCAGGAATTCGGGAGCCATTTTCGCAGCGCTGTGATGGTGAAGTGAACCAAAACGTGTCTCATTTCAGTGCCCGTTCCCTAACTAGACAATGCAAGTGATATCGAATGTGATGTTCTTTTCCTGAAATGACCTCATGATTGCTACCAGTCGTGTCCAAATGACGTGCTAGTTCGCGTGAGACACGATCATAACTCGTTACTAATTGCAAGATTACAGAACTCTCTCTAATCACGCTTTTCACGGACCCGGCCCCTGACTCCTTGACGGCCGACCGATGACTGCTGACTCTGGGGTTTCCTCAAGAGGTGAAGGTGGTATGGGCGTGACGGGTGACGGCATAACTGCCACGGAATCAAGGAAATCGGAGCCGTACAGCTCGAATCGTCCCTCAGTCGTCTCAGGCGGGAGCGGTGGGGGAATTGATGTCCGGCTTGGGGCGTAGCTTGCCGATTCCCTTGGTGCCCCGAGGTGTGATGCCTGGGAGTCGATCTCAACAGGAACGGCGATGTCTCCCGGACTATGCGGGACAAGCGGAACCCCACCTCTTCCACCACCTGGCGTTGTTCCAGTCGAAGGGCCAATATTGTCGGTGTATGGGCCAGCCGCAGGCTCGGGACCATAAAAGTCTTGGGCGATACCCGGCAATGGCGCACCGGACACTACCGACGAACTTTCTGACATGTCTCGGCCACCACTGCCTAGGACAGCCCCGATGACACCTGTGGGCCTCGGTCGCTCAGAGCTGCTGGCTGCAGCGCTTCTCCTTGCCCTGCGCTTCCGGAGACAGAACCAGGTGGTTGCACCAATCAGCAAGCCGGCTCCAACAACGACGCCGACGCTTATCCCTGCTTTGGCGCCGGTGCTCAGATCCTGGGTTTCAACTTCGGATATTCCATCCCCAGTTGGTGTGGGAGCTGTGTTTGCGCAGTGAGGGGCGCCGTTGACAAACGTGCAGCTTTGTGTGACAGCGCAACATCCTCCACCTAGACTAGCGGGACAGGTGATTTGGCTGGTGGTGCATCCCTGAGGGACCTGTGATACCACGGCAGTCGCTGAAGTGGACGGACTTACTGTGGAGAGGCACGCGCCGCCCGTGGCGCACACGAAGCCGTAGGAACAGCATCTGCCACCCAGAGATGAAGGGCAGCCATACATGGAAGTCTGGGTGCAAGTTCTAGGGCAGCATCCAGGTGCAACTGACGTCGTCACGGCACCTATGGTGTTTGTAACGGTCACATCGCACTGGAACTCTTGCTCCTTGCAAACTGAGCCACATGTTGAGCCGATGGGGCAACACGCGGCACGAGCAGTTGCCGTCGGGTTGACGATACAACTATACAGCCATGTTAGCTGACATAGGAGGCGAGATGGACGGAAACTGTAAACATACTATGAGTCGTCAGGGCAGCAAACCGTGCTCCCAACATCGCCGATTTCATTACCTGAGTGGGCCGGTTAATTGCGCTCATCCAATCTCTGGGGCAGAGGAGCGGCGCGGAAACCCACAGGGATGATTGCCTCGATTACATTGGGCTTGACGCCTCCCCAGCGACCTTGCCGGCGCGGCATGATAAAATCGAGGTGCGAGCGCCGGGCCTGTTTCCATGGCCTGAAATCTGTCATGGCCGAAGACAGCGCCGACAAGCAGCCAGCCGGCGGCTAACCCTCGAACAGCGACGGCCATCCTGGCACCGCGACCACTGAGATTGCACCCAAATCCTCCTTAATTCGCCATTCTCAATTGCTTCGCTTCGCAAGGGTTCGAAATCAATCCCGGGGTGCGAACTAAGTGGGGGGCGTTGAGGTCGAGACGGTTGGAAATTGTCTCAAGAGTGGGAGGTGACTTCCATGTTGTCGTGAAGGGGTGGGCTGCGCCAGCTGACAGCCACGACGCTGTTCTCGTTCCCTCGCAGGCCCGCGCTTCAGCCGGGCTGGGGGTTTCCGACAGCCTGGCCAGCCACGGCGACTCCCGTCAGGACCCCTCGCCAATGCAACCATGGGGTTGTGTGACACCAACATGGGGTGAGGAGCCAGCCACTGGGAGGAGAGAATTGGACACCCAAGACACCCAAGACACCCAACCCTCCTTCTCGCCACATAAAGCATCCCATTGCATCGTTTGCTTCCGCAGTTGCTAGTGCGGTGTGAGGCTCAATCTGACGTGCCGCGTCAGTGGATGTTTGGAAGTCGGCGGCTCCTTCCAATGCCGTCAACGCTCCCGGTCCTTCTTCCCTTCGGACAGATTTGGGCCAGCCTGGTTAGAGGGAACTGTGTTTGCTCATGAGAGAAACGCTGCTTTTCCCGAAACCATGGCCGAGACGGGTTCACGGCACCTGAAGTTATATGCTTGGTGGAAGAAAAGCACAGAAGACCTCGCCGAACCGGCGGATCATTTCACTTTTTACCCACCGAATTAATACCCGGCTGGGTGCCGTGCTTGCCAACCCACGGCAGCGAAGGCCAAGAACATCCCCCAGATCTGCAAGATCTCGCCGGAGCCGACCATGCACGCGGATGCCGATGATGCGCATTCACCTCCAGTCGCTCCCAGACCAAGAATTTCACTCGCCGTCTCGTGAACCACGGTCTGGAAGAACGGCACACCCTTGTCCATGTTCGTCATCCACGGCCGTCTTGACCTTCCCGATTTCGACATACGATATTAGGCCGCTTTTGCTGAGACGGGACACACGCCTCCGCCAACGTCAATGCCGGTAAAAACGGCAAGCGAGGCCAGCGGTCTTCCAGAGCGAGTCCTTTTGCTTCTGCCACCCAGCCAATCAAGCATCGACAACTCGGTCCCAGATAAGTTAAAATATGCGCTTCCCGTTCGCACACGCTTGTTCCTGCCGGAACGCCTCCCGAAGCCATGATGGCAGCCTGGACAACTGATATATCGAGCTGCCTCGCATATGGCGGCCATCCCGGTGTGCAGTCTAAATACCCTCCAACTCGCTGGGCCTCTGTCCTCGGAGGGAGTTGCTTGGATCCTACTCTGGCTCCCCATCAAATTCTACTCGTCCAAGAAAATACGTCCTCTTGCGCCATGAATCTCCGTTAGGACCACCATTAGTGCCTGTTTCGTGCCCCCCTACTAAAAAACCACGCCGGTATCATACGAGCGGGAGCTGCCTCTGTGCCCGACAATCACCTTTGGTGTACCTTCTGCGACCAGCCGAGTAAAGTAGAGCACTCGAGGGACAAACGGATCCCACGATGGGCTGCCGTCTAGGACTGATCACATTCCTGGCGCTCGTCTTCGCCTCGCCTTTCAGTTTTGGCCTACCCAGTCTCGACCTAGCTCTTGTAGCGCGAGCCCTCAACTACGAAGATGAGGTTTGCCATCCCGTAACAGAACGTGCGTCGGATACCATTCCGCCATGTCTCGAGCTCGTAACGATCGAAACGGTGTGCACACCAAATGGGACAAGTCCTCTTGCGCTTAAGGCGCACCAGCAATGTAAGATATCTACCCTATCTCAAATATCTCATCCGGCGCTAACTTGATATTCGCCAGGCATGTGTCGAGGCTCGTTCTTCGCCGATTGGCCATACTGCCTGCAATGCCTCTTCATCCATGGCCTGCGCTCGGAGCGCGACGTAGCCTATTACGAAAGCATCTTGTCGACCGCATCCGATGCCCTCTGCAACGTGCCGACACCCACGGCCCAGTTCGCTAGCATTTTCGATAGTGCCCAGTATGTCGTAGCCACACCCATCACGGGGAACACGGCAAGTATCGACCAGGCACCAGGCCAGACCGCCGTCAGTTTATACTTTACCGCCACGGCAGACCAGGGACCCGGCGAGATCACAGGGCCTGCGACGGCGGCGACGGCTCCACCACGCCTCTTTACCGCGCCGGGTATTTCAACAGCTGTAGAGCCAGGACCCCGCTCCACTGGTGTAGGGACGGCCGTGACGACATTTTCCAGGGCCGACTCGAGCAGTGGGACCGGAAGCGCGAAACCGACAACGACAATGAAGGAGAATGGTGCTACTATCAGAAGGAGGGACAGGAGGGGTTTCCTGATGGCGATAGGCGCTGTGGCGGCTCTTGTTGTCTCGTGAAGATGAATGAGCCATTATCTTGTGGTCTTCCACTTTTATACCATACCTTCACCCTTTGAAGAGCGTTCTAAACATGGAATAAGGGGTAGGGGGGCAGTAGTTCGAGATGAGTAGGACGCTCTAACATCGATTTTGTTTCAGTCCCTCAACACCATTCCTTGCCTTGATCTTTATGTCTCGTATATTGGCCCGTTCCTGCCTACCTACCTACCATACCGCACTTTGACTGGCTGCCCTCGCCTATTGTATGGCATTTGGTTGTCGGCCTGTGTGGTAAATAGCACTGACACATATCGAACAAAAACACAGGAAATGCTATTGCTCCATGCCATGACATGCAGAGTAAACAAGACACTACCCTTTACCTTTTGTTAATTCCCCTTTTCCAACGCTTGCTCCTGGGGATGTTACCCAAAATTGACCTGGGCCAGAAGTTGCTGGGTTGTAACCAAGAATTAGTGGGGCATGTGGTCGAAGGGGTGAGCCAGCTTCTCCTGGCAAAAGGGAAGCTTTCCAACGGTCCAAATTTCAGTGTCCTTTTTTTTTCGTGATTAGTGTCAACTCTTCTATCGGCGGGAAACGACGGCAACATACAGGCTTCAGTGCTTTCTTCTGCTCGCTGTCCAGACAGCCGCCCTTGAGGGCAATGACGGGGGCAGCCTCAGGGTCGTGGGCGATCGGGGATCCACACTCGGAGCAGAACCAGCGGTAGACAGCGTTGCCCGAATCGGCGATGCCCTTCCACTTCTTGATGGGTCCGGTAGTGGTGAGCTTGTCCTTGGGGACGACGACGACAAGTGCTGATTGAGGATAAGTTTGTGTTTTGACAATGAACGACGCCAACAGAAACAAGAAACAGGGGCCGTCGATATGGGACAGGGAGATAGGGTATAGGTGTGTGATTCCCGCAGTGCATATAGCAGGGGGTCAAAGGCAAAACTAGCCCAATCCTCGGTGCTTGCCGATGCGCGATGCGATGCTGCAGGAGGACGACACGGATGTTCGTTTCCACTAAAACCATGTCAAAGCTAAGCATATCCCGCTATCGGCGAACAGTGGTGGTGACGTCGCTGTTTCTGGTGAAGATAAAATCCGCTTCGGAAAACACCCGAGACAAGGAAATGCCGTCGTTTTCGGACGGAAGGTTCTCCCTATCTCAACACTACCTGTATATGTCGTCCACCTATCCCCTACCCTGCACGAAAAGGAGGGGGGCCGCTGTTTTGCGACCCCCTCTCGTGGCTTGGCATGGCATTCAGCTCCTGATGCGGGGGCGGGGTAAAAGAAAGCTCCCAAAAAGCAAGAGACCAAAAGATGCCGCTTGATTGACATTGTCAAGCCACAGAGCGGAAAAGAAGCTTCTGATGAACATGGCCAAGATCTACCCTATCCCGAGAAAAAAATCCTCGGAAGGACCGAAAGAAAAAAAGAATAGAGGAGAGTAAAACTCACAATAAGTGCTGCCCGACTGGCGCTGGCAGTCATCACAGTGGTCATAACCCGTAATGATGGGAGCCTCGACATCGGCCTTGAAGGTGACAGCCTTGCAGAGACAGTGTCCGGTGATGGCCATTTTGGAGTTTGGAACCGACGGCGGCACGGTTATCTAGAGGTGGGGTGGTGGTGGGCAGAAGATAGGTAGGAATTGGAAGCGGCAAGTCGACGAGGGCAAGGTGCCGATAATGTTCGGGTTCGCCTTCCTAGGGCTGTTTGAATAGTTGGTTCTGGTCAAGGTAGGTCTGGATGGGGGCTGAAAAGAGATCGCTGGACGCGAGGATGTGGAAAAGTGGTGATGATGGTTTGTCAAGAAGATATATCAAGAAGAGGGGGAAGTGTCGTTCTTGTTTAAATAGCTATTTTTTTAACTCGTGCCCAACCTCATACTTGCTGAGAGCGAGACAAAAGCCCATCACATCCAGAAAGTCGGAAACTGACTGGTCAGGATAAACCTGATTAAGCCCCCCCTCCTTTTCCCCCCCTAGCGCGCCTTTGTGACCTGGGGGGGAGTGCCCGGAGCTTGAGCGGGAGGTCCGTCTGACACCTCCCTAGCAATGGAGACGCCGATTCGAATGATGTAACGCGCAGACACAGACAGAGGAGCATCGCAACAAGTGGGTTAATGACCAAAGCAAGGTACCAGTACCTCTACACTTCGACCCTAGATCCCAGTATTTGCCCGTGCACAGACCCGCAGAGAGATGTGACGATTGCCAATGCGAGGAAGGTGCTCATGCCGAAGCCCATCAGGAAGTTACTGGGTGGGGGAGGGGTTCGAGGGAGGAGCGGAGCTACACTAGCGTGACTTGGAGGTGTACCTTCTCCGGACCTCCTCCGATCTCTCGCGAAAACATTGTGCAGGGTTAACCACGAGAATGGAGAGACTTATTTCTCGACGCAAACATAACCCAGGGGCCAATTACCGAATCGGTTCATTCCAGCTCGAATGCGGCCCCCAAAGCGGCCTCGACCAGCAACAAAGAACTAGTCACTATTGTTAGTTTCCGGCAATTAATAAGAGCAGCTCATTAAGAAACCAAACTTACGCCGAACCCCGTCCGACGTCCAGCCGTCCATCCGCACCGCGCCGCAGACCCGCAACCAACAAGCAATTCGGCAGGTCAACCGTGAGGGCTCAACCGTACAAGTTCGGGAAGATCAAACAACAGGCACATGCAGCCTATGAGAAGGCGACTTTGATGAGAACCCACCAACACAAAGTGTTAGTGCAACCTATCTCTATCGTTTCCCCGAGATCGCCTTTCGTGGGTCCCGGTTATTCCAACTATTTGTCATTCACGCAAAGCTAGGTCGCTCACTCACACACCCAACACCGTGCCAGTGAGCGAGAGATGCACCTCTTGCGGCTCGAGTCACTGATCTAGCTGCCTACCTCGGGTTGACTCTCCACCAATAGCTATTTTTTCAAGCCCTTCGCGAGTGCGGAGTCGGCCTGCCTCAAACCTCAAGTATGCAAGTGATAGGTATGTGACAAGGCTCCCAGTCAGTCGCCCTGCATCCGAGTCCTGCGTTCCTAGTTGCAAAACAAAGTACCTATGCAAGTTGGAGCCCGACCAAGTATTTGGAATTTGGAATACAACTCAAGGTCGCTCCAAGCTTCCTGCAGCAGCTCACGTTTCCATATACTACTAGTTTTTTGCGAGACGCAGTTTGCACGCACTGTGTTGCGCACCGCACCGGGCCGCCCCAGCGTGGCCGACGTGCATCGCATCCATCCCATCGCATCCCCAATCCATGCCATCCCACGTTTCCCACTTTCGTACATAGGTACGTACTTGGCTCCATCCCGTGTGCTCGTGCTCCAACCAAACAGCACTTGTTCTGCTCGGAGCTTTCCGAGCGGTGGGGCAGGACCAGCCGGATCGAGGCCGGAGCAGTGTCAGTCTCTTTGGCACCCACTGCCAGCAAACTAAAGCCTAGCACTACGGGGAATACTACCTCATGGCTATCGCCAAACAATGTTCATCTTGGCATCGAATAGATCCCCAGCCCGCCCCGCGGAAATCCAGCCAACCAGTACAACTCAATCCATCTCATCACCCTCACTGACGTGAACCGAGCCGGACCCCTCGTCGGGGAGCCATGATGCCTGGATCATCTGTAACCAGCCCGCAACCTCCTGCCGGTTCGGCATACAACCCGAGATGGCGGATCCCATCTGAATATTTGAAATACCGTTTTTTTTTTTGCTTTGCTTGCGTAGCACTGCGTATGCTACTTTGCATCTCTCTCACGTCAGAGCTTTGCCCCTCGTCAAAACTTCCAATAGCATCGCCTGCCTTGCCCGCCTTTACCCTAGCTTTGCCCCCTTACCACATGAACCACATATCATGAGCAGGGGATATTCTCTACCCCATGATCTGCGGAGCTCTTCTTTTGTCTCTCCTTCCCTTCCCGTGTCCTTTGTGTTTCTTCTTCCTACTGTCACCCGCCCAACATGTTTCTCAGATACAACAAGGTCAAAGCGGCGGCTGCCAGGACCTGCCCTGTCATGAGCGAAACGTGCCACGCCAACCACGTCTGGAGGATCAGGCGCTCAACTTCGAGTAGAGGCACCATGCCCAGCGCAAACCGGTCTGCGAGGAACAGTTTCAGGACACAGTTTCGATACACGGTCTTCGCTGCGGCGCTCTCATACGAAAGCACGTATGCGTCCATGGGCGATATGCGAAATTCTCGAATGTCCACGCCCGTCTCTCTTCCTGGCTCGGTGGCTGTGGCGCTCGACGTGAGAGGCCGAATGATGCGCTCGGGCCTGACACGCAAGTTCTGTAGGGTTTTGAAGACGGCGAACTCAAGATAGTTGGACGACACCAACGTCGGTGCGGGCTTCTTGAATACGAATTTGGGTAGTAGCTCCGGGCGTGACACCCAGATGGTCCTGCTTTCTTGAGATTCGCAGAATAGAGCCTCCATATCATGCGCATAGTAGACAAACCGGGAGTAGAAGACGGGGGTGAGCACCTTAAACTCCATCTCCTCGGGGTTGTTTTCCTCTGGCCCATCCCGGGCTCCGGAGGAAAGCATCACCTCGCTTACGGCTTCCGATATCCCGCTCGGTACGTATTTGACCGTAAGCGGCGAACTAGACTGTTCCACAAGGTGCCGCAGATATCTCCTGAAAATCGGTTCCAGTTGGCGCTCGGTCGAATTGGCGTGACGGCCGATGCTCCGCTTCAGGGGCTCGGGCCTGTACCAGACATGGAGTTTACGCTGGAAGAAAAGCAGGCCAGCCTCCTTGACGATTCTTGGAAACGTCAGGAAGCCAACCCAACACCACGAGAGCAAGAATTTGAGTTTCTGGAAGCTTGTCATCGTGTATGGGTCCACAGCTTGGCCATCGGGAACCAGTCGTGCAACCAACTTGCCGTGTCCCTTGGACGAGACAAGGTTAATTGTGTTGACAACGGGGCCGATGCCTTGCATGTGAGGAAGCAAGGGATCGCCTGCCACCAGCGAGTAGGAGCCCTTCCGAGAATTAAACGGCGAGACGTGGAAATCCTTCGGCCAGGCCTGCTTCAGGACGGCTCGGGATGGAGTCACCGTGTCACCCTCTCGCGCCGTTCCCTCTGCTAGGCTTGGTGAGCCAGCATCAATCTGATGCGCTAGGTCGTCATTCGGGGTCAGGAAGTACATCCTACGCTCGTCAAACGTGTTGTTGACTTCGAGGATCATGGCGGCCAGTGACTTGTTATCATCGTACAGGTACCAGAATGAGACAGGGTTGAAATGATAACCAAGAAAGCGAGCAGCGGTAACCAAGTAGGCATATGGGTACTTCGCTGGGTCTGCCCCCTGTAAATGGAATTAGTATTGAAAAATGCGGAGCAGGGGAAGAATAGATAGGCTATCCGTACCTGGGCAACGAGGTAGGCGTCCAGTTTTCCCCGCAAACCAAGCTCCGCCTTCCCACGCTCGAGATAATCGCCGGGGTTGACAGTGTACCAGCCCCTTCTTGCCCAAGGCTTAAGGGAGAGCCACGAGGAGAGACTCCAGCCTTTATCAATCCCGACAGAAACCATTCCGCCAGCTGTCCCTTGCCAGCCCACTGGCACCCCGACGACGAGGTATGAGTACGAGAAGGAGTGCTTCGTTGGAAACATCCTCGCGTGGGTGGTTCGGGCAGGAAAAAGGAGGACTTTTCCCGGACCTGTCCATGCCGGCTCTTTGGTCTCCCTCAAAGTCCGGAGGGTCGCCAGAATTACCAATGCTGCGAGCAGAGATGAGGTCGCAGTCCATGCTGCTTGCTGAAGGAATGCCGTTCCCTCGTAGGCTTTAAGAAAGTGGTTTTGTCGGAGCATGGTAAAGAGCACAAGGAGGATGCCGTCAAGGCTGCCTGCATAAAGAGTTGAGTAGGCCACGGCCACGAGAAAGAGAGCAAATGGAGCAGAGGATGGACCTGCCATCGTTCAAACTAGAGCGTCAGGATGGCGAATTGGATCTCTGTTGGTCATGCGCTCCTCCCCATTATCTCCAATTGCCTATTCTTATCATCCAATTGACAAATACACTGCTGAGAGAAATCCGAAATCATGAGACAAAGACCTAGGTCGAGATTCCTCTCATCGCTCCTTCCCGGCAACTTTAATTGGTAACCCGAAGTTTAAAATCGAGACGCTGGTTCCGGTCCGGGTATGCTTATTAAGCCAGCCGGATGGGATTTGCGACTCGCGAGGCCGCCCAGGGAAACCCGGTTGATTGGCCGATCCCAAAACCCAAAGCGCAGCCCCAGTGTGGCGGAGAACACCGCTCCAGCTCGCCGCTCGAGTCACAGCCTGCCGCCATTCGACGGCAGCCCATGGAATTCCACTGAGAATTTAAACTCATTCAACGACTTTGACGCCTCGAGAACGACAAACGAACCTGTTCTTTATCTACAACTTGCCTTTGAAACAGCCCGCACTAGCGGCAACCAAAAAAACAGCTTCTTTTTCTTTACTCCGTGTGGTCTACGAATCGTCACCAACCGCGCCCAGACTCCTATTTCCGATCTCGATCTATACCAAAGTCAAAACCCCGCCGCTGACCGCCTGAATCGTCCCTCTCCTCCCGCCACATTTTTCCCTCTTCCAATAACAACAACAACAACAACCACACAAACCTATATCCAAAACCGTCAAGATGAGTGATTTTGACACCGGCGATGTCAAGATTGGCAAGAACGTCCGCCGCGGCGGCGCCGCCCCGCGCGAGACCGTTATCAAGGGGAAGTCAGCGCTCAACGCTGCACAACGAAGCGGTGCCGTGATCGCAACAGAAAAGAAGTTTGCCACTGGCAACGCTGTAGGTTTCCCCAACACTCCATTTTCTTCTTTAGTAAAATCCTCCTAACGGTTTCTAGTCCTCCAAGCCCGCTGTGGAAGGTCAACGACTCACCATGGTCGACCGCTCCGATGATATTGTCAAGCCCAAAACCGTTGGCAAGGATGTCGGACTCGCCATCCAAAAGGCCCGCGCCGAGTTCCAGCCCAAGGCGCTGACGCAAAAAGACCTGGCGACAAAGTGCAACACTACCCCGACGGTCGTGGCCGACTTTGAGCGCGGCACCGCCGCTCCTGATCAAAAGGTTCTGTCGGCCATGGAGCGCGTGCTCAACGTCAAGTTGCGGGGTAGCGATATCGGCAAGCCGAGGTTTGAGAAGAAAGAGAAGAAGTAAGAACACAAGCTTGAATTTTTGGCGGAGGGGAGGGGATATGGCTATCGACATACAAACCCGTAACAGATAGGTGTCCCGATTCGGCGTGAGTGCCCGTCGCTCACTCACTCTGACAAGAATGAGACTGAGACGACGAACGACCTTGATGAAAAGCGATCCTAGATTTGTTCTTCTCTCTTTTCCGTAGCGGGTGGTTTGATATAGTGCTTTCTGCCGGCGTTGCGATGCATCGGGTGTCTCACGGGGCTCTTGTGGATAGATTTTACTGCCTTTTGCATTCGAGGTAGTCAAAAGACCTTATACATCAACTTCCGTCATTGTTGCTCACCTGTCCACAACCCCGCTCCATCCAGGTATCATAGAATAACAGCACGCAACCGCCATGCCTTAGCCCAAACGCCTCCCATGCCCTTAGCCATGTCATGCTATGCTAAAATACAAAGTCTGCAAAGTTTGACCTCAATCCCAACTCGGCAAATGGCTGACCCAGCCACAAAGCTAAAATCAACCTTAAGCTAACAACGTGTTTACTCTCTCCTGAAGCACTGCTTTGTTTGGCTGCATAGCAGTCTGCAAGACAACATTCTCCCGTCCTCCGACAGTGACAACCCTCATCCACTGCGGGGCAATCTCCGTCGCCAGGAGCTTAACACAAATTACACCGTCCTCGTGCGAGATGGGATTTCGTAGCGAGTCCTTGATTTTTGTCATCAACGCCGCCATTGTGAACGAGATACGGGCCTGCCCAGTTGATGTTGCCATACAAAGCATGCCAATGACGGCTGCAATGTCCTCAGCACGCTGCAGCGCTGCTCGTCTAGCGAATTCAGCGGGTGTGGGCCCCTTGGCGGCCTCCTCCCTCCGGATCCGATCCTTGTGACGAATTCGCTCGAGGAGGCTCATTTCCGAGCCGTCGACGTTGAGAAGCGGCGCTGCCTTGGCCTCTTCCCCATGATGTGGCTTTCTAACGACGCCATTTTTGAGCTCCATCAGTGTCCGCTGGCCCTTCACCGTAATCGGATGCATCACAGTACAGGATTTGACGGCGGCCCTGGGCAGCGTGGCGATGAAAAGTCGAATGTTCTGATCGCGGCGGCCTAGCCAGAGAGTGCGGAGATTCGCTTCGAAGTCCATGTTGAGCTTCTTCTCCCGCAGGGGGCCGGATCCAGCATCCGGATTGCGCTCGATGTAGATCTTGCCGCGGCCATAGTCACACAAGAAGAACCGACAAGAGGTCTTGTCGGCTTTGACCGGTGTCCAGCCCAATATTCCAATGCAAATGCGAATGTCGTCGAGTGCCACTTGTCTTTTTCCCCATGCCTGGGAGATGCTGGTGTAAATGGTGCTGAGCTCGATTGGCGAGTTGTTGCCACTGTGGACAATGGTCATGCTCAGGGTTTTGAGCAAGGCAACGTGAAGGTCGAGAAGGTCGACGAGTTCTTGGGGAAGATCGAAATCATTTTTGGGCTGGATTGTCGTCTTTGTCCGCTTGCGGATGGGTGAAGAAAGATTGAGACGCTCCAACAATGTCTCGGGTTCTGGTGTGGCTGAGTCGACTTCGAGCCGGCGCTTTCGGCTTGAGGATACAGTCGGGGCTGCGAAGCTAGGTGTGTTCTTGGCAGCCTCGGGCTCGGCGAATCTCACTGTCTTCTTTCCTGTGGCAGGTGCGATGGGCAAAACTGGTGTTGGCTCGGCCTCGCGGCGGATCTTCTTGCGACTGGTGTCTGTGCGAGACGAATCCTCGGCCTCGTCGGTTGCACTCCTCTTCTTCGAGGTAAGGACAATCTCAATAGTGGAAGTGCGTCCCGCTTTGAGTGCAGCGATCTTGTCGTCAATGTCCTTTCCGAGTGTTGGAAGCTTAGAAACCCGAACGAAATTGCTCAGGCCCGTGGTGGACTTCACGGCTGCGGCAGGTCTGCCACGGGCGGACCGCTTGGGGCGGGAAATTGTGCCAGGCATGGTACTGCTGGACGTGTGGGCGTGTTATACGGAAGGTTCAAGTCAATTGGGACACAAGTCGAGGCAGGAAAGACCGGTAGAAGTTACAAATTGTAAAGTTGAAAGTTGGAAAGCGGAAACGAGCGTGGTGGGTTAGAGAGGGGAGCTTTTCAGGAGACCAGGAGGGCATGAGCGGCCGGGAACGCGTCCAGCGCGTAAAGTGGAACAGGGGACGCGACGTGATTTTGAGTAAGCCCCACCTAGACGCGGTTGCCCTGCCAGACCTTCCAATCGAAATGAGGCCTGACCACAACGGCGAAACAGCCCCACATGGCACTAGACGGAGCGCTCTGTTTGGCCCAGTTACTGGCTGCAGCCCTGTCCATTCTGCGTCCTCGCTTTTGCGAGGCCAAAGCTCAATCGCAGACTCACAATCCGGCCGTAAATTCGGTGTCGTCTGGGAAACAATGGAGGGATTGACGGGACTGACGGCATCAGCTCCAACAGCCCGACCCTAACCCTGATGCGAAAATGGCCAAGTCGGGCTCTGGATTCAGCTTCTGAAAGATTAGGTTGTTAGCGAAAAACCTAACGTTACTCCGTAACAGGAGTCGCAGCATGGCTGGCGAGGCGTTGAGACAGGATATCTAGACCCGACGTAGGCTCAAAACTCGAGGCCTTGTATTCATGTCGAATCCTTGATATGGAATTGGAGAAACAGCCTTAGGCGTCCGTCGGAAGAGGACAAATCGGCCCCGAGAGACACTTAAATGCAGCTGCCGAAATGCACAGTACCGCGCCAACAATCTTGCACGGTTGGACAATTCATGTGGTGGGGTACGTCACTGAGGGGCTGTGGTCTTTTGACATGCATGCTGCTCATCAGTGGGAAACCTGTGCCCCTCGTTTGATCCCACCACCAACAAGCCAGATATAGACCCAGAATCGCACATTCATCACCGAATCAATCATCGACAAAATGGCAGAATTAGACATCGCAACCAAGGCTCCCGAGAACGATGCGCGAGGATCTGCTACGGAGAATGCCCCTACCAGTTCACATCCAACACTTGGAGAGCACTGCACATCAGATCGGCCGACCCCTGCCAGGCAAGCTTCGACGGGTGAGGTTACCAAGCTGGCCGACGTCAATGTTTGTCTTTCTGGGTACATCCATCCTGTGCGATCTCGATGCTGATGTGGTTCCCATAGGTTTACATTTCCAAACCCGCCGACTACCCACACACGCCAGCGAAGCTTCTCCTCCTCCTGACCGGCGGCACTGGGCTTATGAGCGTGAACAACCAGATCCAAGCAGACCGATTCGCTAGCGAGGGCTACGTAGTCGTCATGCCAGACCTCTTTGATGGTGATCCGGCCCCCAATACGAGTACAGTAGCCGATGAACCCACGACCCCAGGGTCTCTCCTGGACACGTTCAAGATCAAGGCTGCCGAGACGGCAAAGAGCTTCCTGATTGACATGTGGTTGGCGCGACACACGGAAGAAAAGGTCATGCCCATTCTCCACAGGGTTATGGACGCGTGTCGAGATGAGTTTGCCGACGCCGTCTCGAACGGAGGAGGAATCTATGCGGTCGGGTACTGTTTTGGAGGACGCTACATTCTCTTGCTGGGAGCCGAACGGTCGTCAGCCCCGCTCGGAAGAGGCTTTCCCTGGTCAGCCGTATCGCCAGGGCCTGCAGACCAAGAGGCGAGCAAGCCCACCACTTCAGGGCCATTCATCAAGGCGGGCGCAGTTGCACACGCAACCCTGGTGTCGCGACAGGATTTTGTTGGTTTGAAAGCCCCCATCAGCATGGTATCGGTTGAGCAAGACCCGTTGTTTCCGGACGAGGTGCGGACAGCTGGGGAGGACTACATGAGTAAGAACAACGTTGAGCACGAGGTACAGGTATACCCCGGCGTCCCACACGGTAAGTCTGCGTATTCCTTGACTCAGACTCGACTCCGCTAACCTCGACCAGGGTTCGCTATTGTGGGCGAATATGACGACCACAACATCAAAGCCGCACAAGCCACGGCATTTGAGCAGATGCTGAAATGGATCCAAGAGCACTGATGGGCGTAAACAACGGGGGGTTTCCAAGCAGCATCCACTAGCAGGTTTTTTGTCCTCGGCCAGTGCACAGAGCGGACTTCAGTGTACCTATGAGGTCGTTGGGTAACGGCGTTTCGGCACGGATTGCAGGTCGGTCAGGTCCTCTATGACATTACGAGATGGTACAAATGATTTTACCCTTGGTTTTGTTCTCCTCGAGCAGTTGATGGGCCTTGACGATCTCCTCCCACGGCAGCACCGTATCAATGAAGATCTTGAGCTCGCCATTCTCAAACTTTGGCAGGTATTCGGCTAGCTTGTCGCTCAGCCGCCCCTGGTAGTCCTCATCGCGGCTCCTAAGCGTACTTCCTTCAATGCGTACCCGCTTGTAGAGCAGCTTGCCGATATCCAGCTTATCCACAACAGCCCCGCCCATCAGACCGAGCATGCAAATCCTGCCATCGCCGGCCACGATGTCGAGGTTCTTCTGCAGGTAACTGGCCCCGACAAAGTCCACAATGAGATCCACCCCTTTCCCGCCCGTGGCCTTGAGAATCCCCTCCACCCAGTCCTCCTCCTTGTAGTTGAACGCCTTAGTGGCCCCCAAAGCGCCCTCGATAAAGGCACACTTTTCCGCGGTACCCGCCGTCGCAAACATATCCCCCAGCCCCGCCAACCGCGACAACTGCAGTCCCGCAATGGATACTCCGCTCGCACCCGCATGCCATAGGATGGTTTTGCCCGACCCGACCTCCGCGCTTAGTACAAAATGCAACGCCTGTGTCGCTGTCATCCATACTTCGGGTACACCCGCTGCTTGGGGAAAGGATAGATGCTCTGGCTTGCGTAGCAGCATTCGCGTGGACACGCAGATGTACTCGGCGTAGGCGCCGCCATAGGCAAGGCCGAAGACGGCGTCGCCGATGGAAATGTTTGTGGATGAGGATGAGGAACCCAGGGCGGTGACGATGCCGCTGAATTCGACACCGAGGGTGGGTGTTGTGTTGGGGGGCACGGGATATCGCCCTTCGCGTTGGAGGAGGTCCATTCGGTTGAGACCGAAGGCGGAGACCCGGACTAGGGCTTGGCCTGCCCCGGGTTGGGGAAGGGGGGCGGAGGGGTTGATAAAGAGAGAGGTGGCGGGGCCGGAGCCGGAATGGATATCTGAAGGGTGTTAGTGGGTGAGTGGGCGAGGATAAAGGGGACTCGCCGACTGCGCGCATGGTTTTGGACATTTTGGTCTGCGTCAGGAGTGGATGGCCGGTACGTTTCTATAGCTGTGGCTGATGTTGTTGATGATGCGGATTGTGCAATGACGTCGGCGGTGCTCAAATAAGCTTTAAGATGAGATGCAGGTATGTAGGTGGGTTTCCGCGTTCCGCAACGCGGGGAAACAACTCCATAACACCGAACCGCGCCAAAATGGACCCGGCAGCTCCGGTGAGTTTCGGGGGTTGATGCAAAGAAGCAGAGGGGTCAAAACATTTAGGCGGCAGAAAGCGGCAAACAGCTTTCAATTGATGTCCGTCGTTCCAAGACGCGCAGCTCCGATGGGTCTGCAATTGAGTGATTGATGCCGAAGCACCCCCGGCGACTCAGCTCCGTGTCCGGGGGCTCAGGTCCGTGCTTGGCGTGTGAACGGTAACTACGACATCAACAAGGTTCAGCCGCCGTTCTTTGGATTTCTGCAAGCCAAAACTTTGTTTTCACGTCTATACTCCCCATTTGGATGTTGCGTTTAAATCCCGCCTCACCTCACACTGGATGTACTCATGGCCCAGTCTCCGAGTGAACATGTCCAACATCAAAACTCCCCGGGACACCGTCACACTCATGCTGTCACCGTCACTTTTCACCGTGAGAGACTAGGGGATTCCCATCTGTCAAAGTCGCTGGGATGAGGTCAAAACCTACTTCGGACGCTTTGGACTATCCCGAAATGCCAGTCACATAGTGCCCAAGCCCCCCGGGGTGGAACCAGTAGCCTCGATGAAGAGAGACATCGCTGTTTGTCGACGCCGCCAGCCGCAATCGTAGACCCGATTCTGAGTCTCGATATTATCCACGGCATCATGGCGAAGCGAACGTGGCAGTACACGACGAACCGGCAAGAGCTTCGCCAGTGTCTTTGACCGGAAGGAAAGCCCATCCGATCAGGAGGCAACCTTACGACTCTGAGACATATCATGGGCAGTACCAGAATGTGCGACACGCCAAAAGCCTAGCTCCATGGCAAGTGACGCAAAGTACGAAGATGGAGACACCGAGCCGATCAGCCCGAAGATTCAGCGTGGTCCCTTCGGGGAAGCCGGAAAGAACGACAAGTCAAGCTTCTAGCACATGGCTTGTGGAAATTGCGAGCTACGCTGAAAGAGAAACCGCTGGGTTAATACGAGCAAAAATGTGGGAGTCAATCAATTCCGCTCCGAAGTGAATCGTTCAACCGAGACTGGAGTGGGAAAAACCAGGTCGCAGCCGAGATGATAACCCGGCACTCGAGACGAGACGCAGGTCGACAGGCTGACTGTTCCACCGCCACCATCGCATTCGCGCGTCGTTGCACAGCAGTTGCGGCGGGTCCAAATCAAGTCACAGACAGAAATAGACGCGGTGCCATTTTCCGTACCTACCATTTTTGCACGCTTTGTTCAGATCTTGAGACCATCTCCACCGCAATCATGGAGCTCTCAAAATAGGGGAGAAGGTCAATGAGGTCAATGCCTTCGTCGCCCCCGAGAGTTGTGGAGTTTTTTTTCGCGGCCTAGACTGCTTCATGTCGGCTCCACCGCCGGCGAGACTCGAGATGGGGAATAATCAGAAGCGCTCCTCTTCGGTGCAGGTGGAACGGCGCTGCAGACATTGTCATTACCGGCCTGATTAGCCAGCAATCTAGTGGCCGATGGGGTCGCTGGGCAGGCAGGAAATTAGGTACCGATTCGCTCGCGGAGCTCCAATCGAATCTCCAGGGCCCCTTGTTGGTCTCTGCACTGGGAGTCTAGTAGTGCTGCCAGATCCACACACCCCTTTTCGCGCACCCACCCCCCAAGAACAAGCGAAAACGTGGGATCCTCTCCTGGAGATTGCGGGTGCCCGTTATATAACTGGGATGAAGCCTTCGTCGCCGTAGCGCTTTTGCCTCTCTTTTTTCTCCCTCACCCACATTCGCTCTCTACACCATACCCTGACTTTTTAAGTCAATTTCACTCGTTTTTTACGATCAGAGCTGTCTTCGTCCTCGCCCACGCGACCCCCGAGTAAAATTCTTCCATAATCAGAAAATTCCCAACAAAAACAACCCTCAAAATGAAGTTCTCCGTCGCTGCTGTTTTCGCTGCCGCTGCTGGCGTCTATGCCAGCAAGAACGTGACTTATGTCACCGAGGTCGTTACGGCTCTCACCACCTACTGCCCCGAGCCTACCCAAATCACCTATGGTGACAAGACCTACACCATCACCAAGGTATGTAGACCTTGCGGGGACGCCGCATCGAGGGTTAGATTCTAGAGGATGTCAGTTCGACGAGACATGAAATTTAAAGAGACCTCCGGGTCCCAACTCTCGTCTCCGACATTCCACGGATATGCTAACCGAACTTCTACTAGGCCACCACCCTCACCATCTCCGACTGCGCTGGCGGCTGCACCGTGACCAAGCCCATCACCGTCATCTCGTCGGTCATCTGCAATGACTGGTATGTTCCTTTGCTGTCTGAGAATCACAGACGATAGAAATTAACGCGACGGTTTAGCGATGCCCCCAAGCCCACCTACCCCGCCAAGAACAGCACCATCCCCGCTGGCCCTACCGGTGGCGCCCCTGTCGTCCCCACCAGCAAGCCCATCACCGAGGTCAGCGGTGCTGGCAAGGCTGCCGTCCTCTCGGGCGCCGGTCTGGCTGGTCTTCTCGGCCTAGCCGCCTTCGTCCTCTAAATCCGCCCCCATTTGATTCCCCTGGTCTCGTAGGAGGCGAGCGACCGAACCCCATTGCGCGCAAAATCCCTTCCACGTTGGATAATGCACTTGGAGGGGAGAGGAAATAATAGTTAATTGGTTTCGTTGGAACCAACCTGGCGATAATCCCTTCCGCGCTTGAACGACTTGATAGGGCGGACGGCGGTGGGGAAGGGTTATGGGCCGTGGCTGTGGGAGATCCGGGTGGATGAGTCTTGACTCCAGTGACGTTTTGAGCTGGGAACCATGCGGAATGTCCACTCTCATCTTGATGTGAGTGGATGTTCTGTATGGCTGGTTTTTGCTTTCTTCTTCAACCTTTTCCCTTTATGGCTGGATAATTACTTTGTGGGAATTATTTTCTCGCGCGGGCGCTCTGTCCTTTGCGATCTTTAATTTTCGTAAAGTAGAGAGGGAAGGTGGTGTGGGGAGGGAGAACGGAACCGAACCTTGAAGTGTGTGATAGACAAGTAATACACATGCTTCACCCCTTATGATTTGGATGGACTTGCAGAAGTGTTGAAGATGTTGACTGAATCAGATGTGGTGGGTGATGTTATACAGAAGAGTTAAAGATGGATAAGCAAGCACCTCCCGTCGGATTGGTTTCCGTGCCGTTTTTCGGCGGAGACGAATGCATGGGAATATCCGACAGACTAGGTACCCGGTTTATGGATTGCTGGCATTGAAGATATGTTTCACGGCTGAGGCGATCAACTCCAAGTCTCACCACCAGGGTGTGTGTTTCCCATCCATCTTGCGTGGTTATCTCTGACTGTGAGTTTTTTGCTGCCAAGGCCTCCGGGGGGGGGAAACCGCAAAGAAAACTGCAAAGCGAGATAGAGAGAGAGAGAGACGTTGCAACGAAACTGGACTGCACAATGCGATCAAGAGAATACGAGGCATAGTTTTGTAGAGTGGACTAGAGTTACAAGAGAGGAGTATTTGGATTTGGCTCCAGTTTGTGAATCCTTTGACAATACCTTAGAGTGCTTTTTGTAACTACGGCTCCGCTCGAGTGCAACTGCCTAGCAATTCGTAGGTACTCCTCCTGTCTCCTGCCTGCCTAGCGACAAACCAGCCAGCCAGCTAGCAAACAGGATAATATTTTCCATTCTCTTCAAGTCGAGATAGGTGTCTCTCTGCTGACACCACACCTGCCGGCTGAAGAAGGCAAACGCTGAATAATAAGGGAGCTGAAGAAAAGCGACACCGCGAATTGTTTCGTCGCTGGTGACACCCCCGGGGTGAGAGGAGTAAAGTAAGCGAGATTATGTTTTCAGGTTGCTGCTGCTGGTGAGTGGCCAGAGCGTCTAAGTTAGCGGTGCCTGGGAAGTTCGACGGTGAGACGGCGAGGACTGGCAATGGCAAGGAGGACTGAGCGGTCGCAGTGGAGTTTGAAGAGTGAAGTATGAATAGCCTGGCGGATCTTCGATGAACCGCTAGAGTGGAGATTGGATTTCAGGAGATCGGGGTTCAAGATGAAGTACCTACGTGAGTTATTGCCTCAGGCACACAGAGCTAGAACCTCAACGTTGAGAGCACCATCCATCAGCGACAACACAAAGAATGCCGCTCGTCCTGACGCCCGGCCAACGGTCAGACCACAGCTCGGCAGCCGTGGCCAATGACCGGCTTCCCCGCGCTGACGGACCGAATAATCGGAGAAAGGGAATATGCGGGGAGTTTGGGGTTTGCCGAAATCAACGTCAATGAAGCTGCGCAATTGATGAGAGCTATATCCTATAACAAGACAGCAAAGATGGCCTATTGTGTCTGATTTTGCTCTCGCAGGTTCGTCGGAATGGATCATCCCCAAGATCAGGTGCAGTTGCACTCACTCCAAGACGCCGAGAGCTTTTGGGCTCATCAAGCCAACCATGTATACTGGCACAAGAAGCCCGAGGTGGTGCTCGCCCGGGCGACCAAGCAGCTGAACACGGGCGACTCGCACGACCACTGGGAGTGGTTTCCCGGCAGCGAGATCTCAACTTGCTACAATTGCATCGACAGACACGTCTTGGCCGGGCACGGAGACAAGCCCGCCATCCTCTACGACAGCCCCGTCACCAACACCAAACAGCGTTTCACTTACCAGCAGCTCCTCGATGAGGTCGAGACCTTTGCCGGCGTTCTTCGTCAGGAGGGCGTCAAGAAGGGAGACGTGGTGCTCGTGTACATGCCCATGATTCCCGCTGCCCTGATTGGTATCTTGGCCATCAACCGGCTTGGCGCCATCCATGCTGTCGTCTTTGGAGGCTTCGCCGCCAACGCTTTGGCTCAGCGCATCGAGGCTTCGAAGCCGGTGGCTATACTCACTGCTTCGTGTGGCATTGACGGGAACAAGCCGCCAATTCCATACCGCAACTTTGTTGACGATGCGCTGCGTCTGTCGTCGTGGAAACCCGAGCGGACGATTATCTGGCAGCGCGAGCAGTTTGAGTGGCGGCCGCTAAAGAGGACGGACGGTGAGCGGAACTGGCAGAAACTTGTCCAGAGTGCCAGGGCCAGGAAGATCAAGGCTGAGTGTGTCCCAGTCAAGTCGACAGATGGGATCTACATTATTTACACCAGCGGCACCACGGGGCTACCCAAGGGGGTGCTCCGCGAGGCAGGTGGCCATGCTGTCGGCCTGCACCTTTCCATCTCATACCTCTTTGGCATACATGGACCAGGCGATGTCATGGGCTGCTTCAGCGACATTGGCTGGGTTGTCTCGCACAGTTATACTCTGTACGGCCCGCTGCTCACGGGTGCCGCTACCGTTCTGTATGAAGGCAAGCCAGTCGGTACTCCAGATGCCTCAGCCTTCTGGCGGCTCGTCGAAGAATACAAGATCAACTCCGTCTTCACCGCGCCCACCGCATTGCGCGCCATCCGCAAAGACGACCCAAATAACGAGTGTCTCGGCGCCATTGGAGCCCGCGGTGGTCTTCGCAGCCTTCGGGCATTGTTCCTCGCAGGAGAGCGGTCCGAGCCTGCCATCATCACCATGTACCAGGGCTTGCTCAAGGACCATGCGGCACCCGGTGCCATAGTCATCGACAATTGGTGGTCGTCGGAATCGGGTTCCCCCATCTCGGGCATCGCTCTCGTCCCACACGCCGGAAAGCATCGCAAGACCCGTAACCACGACCACCCACCACTTCCCATCAAGCCCGGCAGCGCAGGCAAAGCCATGCCTGGCTTCGATGTCCGCGTCGTCGACGACAGCGGCAACGAACTTCCCCCCGGCAACATGGGCAACATCGTCCTCGCCCTCCCCCTCGCACCGACCGCCTTCCGCACCCTCTGGGGCGACCCGGAGCGCTTCTACCGCGGCTATCTCCGCCGCTTCAGTGGCCGCTGGCTCGACACTGGAGATGCAGGCGTCATCGACACCAACGGCTACATCCATATCCTCGCCCGCTCCGACGACATCATCAACGTTGCCGCCCACCGCCTCAGCACTGGTGCCCTCGAACAAGCCATCACTTCTCATCCCCGCATCGCCGAGGCCTGCGTCGTATCCATCCCCGATGCTCTGAAGGGCTCCCTCCCCTTTGCGTTTGTCACGACCGCCGACTCAGCACCCCACACCGACGACGCACAGCTCCTGGCCGAAATTCAGAGCCTTGTCCGCTCACAGGTCGGCGCCATAGCTACGCTAGGCGGTATGATCCGTGGGAGGGGACTCATTCCCAAAACTCGCTCAGGCAAGACGCTGCGCAGGGTGTTGCGTCAGTTGCTGGAAAATGCGGTACATGGCGAGTTTGACGCCGAGGTGTCGGTTCCGTCGACGGTGGAGGATATCGGAGCAGTAGAGGTGGCAAGGGAGAAAGTGAGGCAGTATTTTGAGCAGCAAGGGGGGAGCCACCGGGCGATTGAAGGAAAGGCGAAGTTGTAATCTCACACGTGAGGGTGTTAACAGGCGGAATGGGTGCTAGTGCTTTTTGTGTGATCCTGTTGCAAGCTGAGCGAGCGTTGGAGTTAAGATTGTGGTAGCTGTATGGCTTTTGACGTTGATGTTGAGGGGCTGGGCATCGGTGAAGCCGTGGTGTTGGGTGTCAGGATGATAGGATGGCAGGATGTCTTGCGTGGAGATATGAGTTATCAAGATTCTCATCTGCCGAGAAGAGATCTCATGATCCGCATGTCATGGACACTCAAACCCTGAGATGATTCGATCCGACCTGGCCGTACCCAACTCAAGCAGCCATCCGTACAGCACTAAAAAGTACACATTTCAATTCAAAGAGTCGATGATCTTGACCCCCAGCCCCTATAGACTTGCCGACGAGACAACCTGTCTTATCCCACAGCATCCCAACACCCTAGTGTGAGCATCCCATGGGATTTTTTTTTTTTTTTTTTTTTTCACAAAGCTGACGATTGCAAAAGCGCTCGTCTGAGATCCTTCGGTATCAGTCTACACGGATATCATCCAGCCATGCCCGCCAGGATAGGTAGGTATCATACAAATCCCATAGGCATTCACGAGTTGGCTTTAAAGGGTAAGCTCTTGTTCACTTTCACTATAACACAGAATTTTGCTAAACTTGGGTTGACTGAACTAGTATATCCATAACATGGGTAGGTAGGTAGGCATCATCTATCTCCTGGTTCGTGGCTTGAGTCAACATCGTCGGCGGCGAGGAATTTGGTTGGTATACTTGTTAGAATTTATCAAGATCTCTGTCGAGCTACGCTTTTTTTTTGGGGGGGGGGGGGGGGGGGGGGTGGTCTTGGATT
>Ga0247765_1000630_pt1 | contig 25442 bp, 23 predicted proteins | sample UWRJL106311C6_FD_179949 | JGI IMG/M metagenome (GOLD analysis project Ga0247765, IMG submission 179949) | Plant litter microbial communities from Arlington Agricultural Research Station in Wisconsin, United States - UWRJ-L106-311C-6 | ecosystem: Environmental > Terrestrial > Plant litter >...
TGACCCGTGCGTGGTTGCCGAACCTGCGCACGCTGAGTGAGTCCAACTGCATGGCGAGTTCGTCGATCTTCTCGACCGCTCGCATCGCCGTCTGCACGTCGCCGCTCGCGCCGGCGAGAAGCGCTTCGACGTAGAACAGGGTGCTCGCCGCGGGCGTCCGCCGGTCACCAGCCACCGTCGTCAGGCCTTCCCGTGCGGCATCGCCGGCCTGCTGCCACCGGCCGGCCTCATAGTCGTGAAGGCTGACCAGGGCGAGTGAGCGCACATACAGGTGGGTCTCCGCCGCATCGCGCCCGACGTCGATCAGTCGGCGCGCGGCCGGTATCGCGGTGCCCTCCAGGTCGAAGAAGATTGCCGCGGTGAGCAGTTGCAGGATGTACCCGGCATCCTGGTCCGGCCCGATCTCGGTGAGCATCTGGCGCACGCGAAGGCGCTCCCAGGTGCTGGCGTGGGCCGCGTCGGCGAAGGCGATGCTGAGAGTGCGGAGGGGTTCAGGAACGTCAGGCTCCAGGTTCTTCAATGCGGCGAAGAAGAAGCGCCACTCCTGCTGGTGACCCGCCGTCCAGCACAGCCGAAGCCAGGAGTTCAACCCGTCGATGAGTTCGGGGTTAGCGGGGTCCCAGCCGTGAGTGCCCGAGTCGATCGCCGCCCGCACCGTGGCGCAGGCGGCCCGACTGCCCGCGCCGTTCTCGAGCTGGCCGAAGGCTTCGACCACTGCCGCGTAGATCGTGCCCGGTCCGCCCCCGGTCGACCGCGCCTGCCGCAGGAGATCGGAGGAGACGGCGGTCTCATCCGGAATATCGGAAGAAATGAAGGCGGCGCGGGCGAGACGGTGCTGGCGGTCGTCCGTGAGCGGACTGAGGTGAGCGGCACGGGTCAACAGGTGCACCGCGGTGCTCAGGTCTCCTCGGAGCTCCGCCGCCGCCGCGGCGTCGTCGAGAATCGACGCCGTCGCCTCGTCGGCGCCCGACGCGGCCTCGGCCAGGTGAAACGCTCGCTCCTCCAGCGAGGAGCCGGCCCGCCGCGACAGGATGAGGTGCACGTCCCGGCGCTCTTCGGTGGTGGCCCGCGCGAGCACGAGTGACGGGATCAGCGGGTGGGTGAAGCGGGCCGTGAGCGATTCGACGTCGACGCGGATGAGGCCGCAGCGTTCGGCCGGGGCGAGATCGCCGACCGTCTGCTCCGCCGCGGCGAGTGATCGCAGATCACCACGGGAATCGAGACAGATCACCAGGAGCGCGGCGGTGGTTCGTCCCGGGAGTTCATCGAGCATCCCCGCGAAGGGTGACGGGGTGTCGACCGGTGCCCAGGGCGCAGCCACCCGCCATTCGTCGAATTCGCGACCCTCCTTGCGCAGCTGGCGGACGAATTCGAGCAGGGCGAGCGGATTGCCTTCCGCCTGGTTGAGCACCTGCCCGCGCGCGTGCCCCGGCAGGTCGGGTTCGATCGCGTGGAGCAGAGACTCGGCGTCCTGACGCGACAACCGCCCGAGCGCGATCCGGTGGTCGACGGTGAGGAGCGTCGGCTCGCCACTCGCCACGAGGATTCCCACGTTCATGTCTGACACCCGCCGAGCGAGAAAGGACAGCGCGCCCGCGGAGGCACCGTCGATGTGCTCTGCGTCGTCGACGATGAGAAGCACGGGTCTCTCCTGCGCGACGATGGAGAGGAGTGCGTGCACGGCGTTATAGAGCACGAGCGGTTCGGGCACTGCGCCCGCGTCGATGCCCAGGGCGGAGCGCAATGCTCTCCGCTGTTGGTCTTCCAGGCCCACGATGCGATCCACTATCGGGAGCAGGAGCTGGTCGAGTGCCCCATAGGCGATGTGGCTGTCCGCGCTGAGTCCGGCGCTGCTGAGCACGCGCACCCCGGCGCCGTCGGCGTGGTCGATTGCAGCGGCGAGCATGGCACTCTTTCCCGATCCGGGCTCGCCCAGCAGGGCGAGGGCAGCGCCGGAGATGGACAACGATCGAACGAATGCTCTGAGTGATTCGAGTTCTCGTTCGCGCCCGATCAGCGGTACCACCGAGCGATCGCGCGTGAATCCGGCGTGGATGGGGGTCACGAGGCCTGGGGTGTCCAGTACGTCCATGATCACTCCTCGTCGGGCCGATTCAGTCCCACTCGGCGGGCGTGACGGGTAGTCGTGACCGGCAAGTGGGAGCGCCACACATGCAATACTGGCCAGAGGAAACCGCGGCGTCGTCGCTGCCTGCACGGTTATTTGAGTACCGGGTAGCGGGGGTACGACCCATCGTCCGGCAGCGAGAGGTGCGCACGAGACACATGAAGGTCACGATCGCGGACGACGACGTGCTGTTGCGTGAGGGCCTCAGCAGTCTGTTGGTCGCGCATGGCTTCGAGGTGGTCGGGCAGGCGTCCACCGCCGAGGACATCGTGGCACTCACCAGGTCGACGCAGCCGGACCTGGTCATCCTCGACATCCGGATGCCCCCCACCCAGACCGTCGAGGGTCTCACCGCCGCGAAGCAGATCCGCGCCGAGTTCCGCGAAATCGGCATCGTGCTGCTGTCCGCGCACGTGGAGGTCGAACTCGCTACCGAACTCCTCGCGAGTGGACGCGGCATCGGCTACCTGCTCAAGAGCAGGATCGCCGAGGTCGATGACTTCTACGACACCCTGGCCACGGTGGCTCGCGGTGGGGTCGTCGTCGACCCTGCGCTGGTCAGCGAGCTGTTCAATTCCCAGCGTCGCGCCGACGAGCTGGCCGCGCTCACCCAGCGTGAGCGCGATGTGCTGGCTCAGATGGCCGAGGGGCGTTCCAACTCCGGCATCGCCCGCGAACTGTGGATCAGCGAGGCGACGGTGGAGAAGCACGTGCAGCGCATTCTGCTCAAGCTCGGCCTGACCGGGTCGAATGACGACCACAGGCGGGTACTCGCTGTTCTGAGATTCCTGGATGCATCCTGAGAGCGTTCAGGGGCATTAGGCTGCGTGCGTGAAGTCCCCCCGAGCTCTCGTAGACACGATCAGGCGAACCGCCACCCGGCCGGTGACGCAAGCACAGCGCGACCGACGGTCGCGGCTGGATGAACTGAGACGGCTGCAGGGCGAGCGTCAGGCGCTGCTGCGTCTGGGGGCACTGGCGGGTACGGCGCCGATCGGCGAGCTCTTCGATGCGATCGCCGAGGAACTGGCTCGTGTCGTCGACCTCAAGACGGGGGAGACGCACGAGGACATGTCCGGACTGTCCCGCTTCAACCCTGATGCGACCCTGACACTCCTTGCCGCGTGGGGCAAAGTACCGGACTACCCCTCGCCGATCGGATCGACCTGGCCGCTTCTGGACGGCGACAGCGCGAACGGGCGGGTCTATCGCACCGGCCGCCCGGCAAGGCTGGAGGGCACCATCCCGGTGACGGGATCGATCTCCGGGCGCCTGGGGGTGATCCGGGCGAACTCGTCGATCGCGGTCCCGATCTTCGTCGATGACCACCTGTGGGGATCCGCCACCATCGTGTCCGATCGGCCGGAGGCGCTGCCGCCGTCGACAGAGGCGCGCCTCTCCGACTTCGCCGCACTGGTCTCGACCGCAATCTCCAGCGCCCAGCGCCGCGAGGAGGTACGGCGGTTGGCCGAGGAGCAGACCGCCATCCGTCGTGTCGCCACCGTCGTCGCGGAGCAACCGGCGCTGTCCGTCGTGTTCGAGTCGGTCTGCGCCGAACTGCGCGCGCTGCTCGGAGTGGAAGACACCAAGGTGGTGCAATTCGAGCGGGATGGGCGCACCACCGTCGTCGGCGCCGACGGCGCGACAGAGGAGATGATGCCGATCGGCTACAGCTCTGTGCTCGACGAGTCACTCGCGGTCGAGCGCGTGCGCAGAACCGGTCGGTCGGTGCGCATCGACAACTACGACGAGATCGATGGCAGTGAGGCGGGGCAGGTGCGCGATGCCAGAATCCAGGCGTCGATCGCCTACCCGATCCGTCTCGGCGATCGTCTCTGGGGCGCGCTCGCGGTGGCGTCATCCGATGCTGCTCGGATCACCGACCAGATGCTGCCCCCGGTGGCGGACTGCGTCGAACTCATCGCCACCGCGATTCGCAACACCGAGGCGGCGGAGAGCCTGCGCGCCTCCCGGGAGCGCATCGTCACCGCGGCCGACGATGCTCGTCGGCGCTTCGAGCGAAACCTGCACGACGGCGCGCAGCAGCGGCTCGTCGCGCTGGCACTGGAGTTGCGGCACAACGTGCAGCTGTCCGACGGCATCGACACTACGGCCATCGCCGGTGAGCTCGAATCCATCGTCACTGACCTCCGCGACCTGTCCCGAGGCCTCCACCCCGCCGTGCTGTCCGAGGCCGGCCTGCCCGGCGCCATCAAGATGCTCGTGCGGCAGTGCGCGACACCGACGACACTGCGGATGCCCGACGCCTGGCCTGAGATCGGCGACCGTACCCAGGTGGCGTGCTTCTACCTGCTCTCGGAGGCGCTGACCAACATCGTCAAGCACTCGCGCGCTACCGCGGCAGAGCTCACGGTGGAGATCGGCGACGATCATCTCGACGTGGTGGTGAAGGATGACGGGGTCGGCGGGGCACGTCTGGGACTCGGATCCGGATCGGGCCTGGTCGGCATCGCGGACAGGGTCGAGACTCTCGGGGGCGCGCTGACGGTGGAGAGCGTTGCGGGAGAGGGCACCACGCTCACCGCGCGTCTCCCGCTCAACTCCAGCGGCTCGACCCTCTTCGGGAGTGATTCCGCGCCAGGGTGGTGACGGCGTCAGCCCAGACCGGCGACCAACCGCTGTACCGCGTCGACCGACAGGTCGGATTTGGAGATGAAGCCCGCCACAGAGGCGTCTTCGATCAGTCCTTCGTAGTCCTCGCCCGAGCGCGTGGAGATGATGATGATCCGGTTGGCGAAACCCGGCGCGCGCTCGATGAGCTGCCGCGCCAAACCGAATCCGCTCTCCAGCCCCAGGGAGACGTCGATGAGCACGACGTCGGGCTTGAAGCGATCAAACACCTCGATGGCGGAGGCGATGTCGGTGGCGCCTTCGACGTCGAGCACGTCGCCTGCTCCGAGCAGGCGCTCAGCCACGAACAGAAAGCGTTCGTTGTCGTCGACCACAAGGCAGCGGGAAGGCATCCTGTGATGATCGCAGAACCTCACGACACCTCACATTCCTGCTAGCCGCCATTTGTCGAGCGTTGCTCTCCAGGCCCATCGAAGGTGACGACGACCGCCGTTGCACCGCTCGGAAGGATCTCGACGTCGGTTCGGCCTCCCGCCGCATCGATCTGGCCACGCACGACGAGACCGAACGGGTCAGCGGTGGCACCCGTCGCATCACTCTCGATCATCAGGCGCAGCGGGGGCTCGCCGACCGTCGCGCTGATGCCGATGCGCCTCGCGCCGATTCCGGTGAAGTAGTCGATTGCGGCGGACGCGGCACGGTACACGGCGAGTTCGATCGCCGGCGGAAAACGTGGTCCGTCACCCGTACGGATGTCGACGAGCACGGTCGCGCGACGGGAGAGCGACCGGAGACCGGCCGGGATGCCCGCGTCGCTGAGGATGGCGGGAAAGACACCCTGCTCGATCGACCGCAGATCCGCCGCGATGTCGGCGAGCCGGCCGATGACCAGGGCGAGGCTCTGTCGCTCCGGAGAATCCGCGGGGGACGCGGCCTCCAGCAGCCGTAGTTCCAGTGCCAGCGCCACGAGGCGTTGCCCGGTTCTGCCGTGGAGTTCGCGCTCGAGCCGCTGGTAGGTGGCCTCCGAGTGCGCATACGCCGACTCGAGGTACGACTCCAGCTCCTCGACGCGCTGCGTGCAGTCCGCACCGTCCATGCTTCCCCCTCCGCTCGGTCATCAGTATCGCATCGGAGTGTCCCGGGATCGGAGTGTCCTGACATCGGAGTGCCTTACTCCGAGGTTCTCGATGTGAGCTTCGATCACCTAGTCTGGAACGGAATGGGGGAACGAATGACCGACAGTGCTGTTGTCGAGGGCGCGAGGCCAACCCGGCGGGGCGTTCTGCGTTTCGTGCGGGACGTCGTGCTGATCCTGCTCGCCGCAGTGATCGTGTCGATCGGCGTCAAGACGTTTGTTGTGCGGTCGTTCTATATCCCCTCCCCGTCGATGACGAACACCCTGCAGGTGCAGGATCGAATCCTCGTCAACGAACTGGTGCCGAGGCTGATGCCGCTCCACCACGGCGACGTTGTGGTGTTCAGCGACCCCGGCGGATGGCTCGGGGGCACGGCCGCAGCACCGTCACCGACCACCCGGCAGAGTCCGGTCGAGTGGGCGCTGAGCACGATCGGCCTGACTGCGTCGTCGGACCAGGACCATCTGGTGAAGCGAGTGATCGGCCTGCCCGGTGACCGGGTGGAGTGCTGCACGGCCTTCGGTCAGGTGAGCGTCAACGGATCTCCCCTCAACGAGCAGGGCTACATCCGACTGAATCCCGGTGTGAGCGATGCCTACCCGAAGGAATTCTCCGTCACCGTGCCCAAGGACTCACTCTGGGTGTTGGGTGATAACCGCGATAACTCGGGGGACTCCGGCTACCACGAGGTCGAGCAGCCCGGGAGCGGCTTCGTGCCCCTGAACGACGTGGTCGGTCGGGCGTTTGTGATCACCTGGCCGATCGCCCGCTGGAGTTGGCTCGACGACTACCCCGAGGTGTTCGCCGGCGTCGACCGCTGATCCGGCCGTCCCTCCCCGTGGGTGAGCGCTATCGCATCGATGACCACCCTGTGCAGACTCTGCGAGCGAGCGAAGGATGCCCGCTGCCGCTCGGCACCATTCCCGTCGGCGAAGAGGCGGTCGAGCTCCGCGCGCACGGCCGCGGCATCTCCGGCAGCCTCGAGCTTCACCGCCGTGTGGTCGAGCAGGAGGTCGATGACCGATCGCGCCGGGAGCGGTACCGCGTCGACCGGATGCAGCAGGTTTCCGGTCAGGCCGGTCTGGGAGGCCTGGAGCGATGCGAGCCGGATCAGCGCCGAGGGAACCGGCACCGGCGCGATGCCGTGATGCCATTCGGTCGCCGCCGTCTCGACCAGGGCGCGGCAGAGCGCGGCGACGGTGGCCGTCGTCGACGGCTCGAGACAGACATCCGACACGCGGATCTCGATCGTCGGGTGGTTGCGGGAGAGCCGGGCATCGAAATAGAACATTCCGGCGTCGAGCAGGACCTCGGTCGCGAGCAGGCTCTCGCAGTATGCGTCATAGGCGTCGGCGGAGCCGAACAGGTCGCTCGGGCCGGTGGTGGGCCATTGACTCCAGGAGCGGGATCGATAGCTGACGAAACCGGTGTCCTCCCCGGCGGCGAAGGGTGAATTGGCGGTGATCGCAACGAGCAGCGGCAGCCACGTTCGCACCCGGTCGAGCACCGCGACCCCCTCCTCGCGATCATCGATGGCGACATGCACGTGCAGGCCGCAGGTAAGGCTGGTGCGCGCGGTGACGCCGAACCGATCCCGTATTCGTGAGTAGCGAGAATCGGCCATGATGTGCGGGTGGACGAGGAGTGGAGAGGTGGCGACGGCGACGGCGCGGGCCCCGACCACCCGGGCCGCCCGGTCGGCGTGCGCACGATTGGCCACGATGTCGGCGAGCAGATCCTCGCGCCGCTCCCGCGGTTCGGTCACCGCTTCGACCATCTCCTGCTGGAGTTCGGCGGTGAGCTGCCCGCTCGTGGTATCGACCGATGACTCCAGATTGGCCAGCAGCGAGCGGGCCACCGCAACCGCCTGGCCGGTCTGCTCCTCCACCAGAAGGAGTTCTTCCTCCACCCCGAAACTGCGCATGGGGACAGTATGCTCCCGCGATCACACCGTGCTTGCGCCGATCACACCGACACGGCGTCAGCCGATGGCGGTGGCCACGACACGGGCGAGTCGCTTGCCGATGAGGTGGTCGCTGCCGACCACGCGATGGGTGGTCACTCCGGTCATCCGCTCGACGATCTTCAACACCCCCTCCGCGTGGAACTGATCCATGGTCCCGTAGACCATCTCGATCGGCGCTGTCACGGCGGCGAGGTCGCTGATGGTCGTCTGTGACTCGATCGAGTGCTGGAGCGACTTGACGAAGGGAGTCCAGGTGCGCTCGTTGATGTCCATCGCCTTACGGATGGGCAGCAGCCGCTCGACGAAGGCCGCGCTGCGGAGGGTGAAGGCCTGGTTGGTGCGCACGTAGCGATAGGCACGCAGGTAGAAGTCCATCACCCCACGGTCGAGCGAATTGCTGAGCTCGGCCGGCTGCACGTAGATGGGTGGACTGACCATCACGAGCTTGGTGACCTGCCGGGGCAACCGGGATGCGTAGCGGGCGGCGATCAGGGCGCCCATCGAATGGCCGACGAGGGTGAACGGTTCGCGCAGGTGCAGGCTCTTGATGGTGCGCTCGACCGCTGCTGTGTGCTCGGAGATCGTGTATTCCGCGTCGGGAGGGATCGGTGACTGGCCGAAACCGAGGAGGTCGATAGCGATGCAACGGTGTGTCGGGGAGACCAGCGGCACCACGTTCTGAAAGGTGACCGACGACGAGGCGACCCCGTGCAGCATGACGACGATCGGGCCCTCGCCCTCATCGATCGCGATGGACAGCAGGGGTTCGAGATCGGAGGTGCGCGCCTGGGCCATGAATGATTATCGCTCTCCGGCGGCCGACACGCGGAAGGCCCTCGGAACACCAGGGTTCCGAGGGCCGACGCGCCGGGCTGTTTCTGCTACCGAAGGCCGTGCCTGCTACGGGAGGTAGTAGGTCGGATTCGGCAGCTTCACCGAGTGATCGGCCGAGCCGCCGATCAGGTCGCTGAACTGGTCGCCGAAGTTCGCGACGATGTCGTACTTGCCGCCCGCCTTCGACTCGATGTGCTTGCGCGTCTGCGACTTGTACTCGATCGTGGTGCACTTGGCCGTGGCGCAGGTGATGTACGACGGCTGCTGCGATGCGCCGACCCCGGTCCACTTGGTGTAATAGTTCGCCGCGGTGAACCCGGTGTAGCCGACCTTCGCGAGGTTGGCGATCGTGGCCGCCTTCTGGTTGTCATTGCGTCCGGTCAGACCGATGATCGTGCAGCCCGACCTCTGGCCAATGGAGGCGAGACTCACCATCGACGGCGTGGCCGGGAACTTCTGTCCCTGTACGTAGACGTCCTGCAGGGCGGGGTCGAAGGTGAAGTGCATGCCTGCCACCTCCATGTCGTAGGTCCAGAGCGTGGTGTCGTCGGCATCCAGCACGATCGCCGGGTTCTTGTGCAGTTTCTTCTCGATGAAGCATGCGGCCGCCACCCGCGGGAGCTGCTGCAGCACGAGCCTGCGCATCTCGCGGATGTACGGCGAATCGGTCGTGTTCGCGATGCCCGTGCCCGGGTCGCCGTAGTAGGTGTAGATGGTGGACTTCACCGAGTCGATGTTGGGGATCCCTTCGCCGCCCTCCGTGAGCCCGCTCGACCCGTCGGCTGCCATGGTGAAGGTCGTGCGCGGTGCGAGCGCGGGCTCGGTGACGCCGGGCAGGTCGGCGGACGGCAGGTAGTACGTCGGGTTCGGCAGCTTCAGTGTGCTCTGCGCATAGCCGCCCTGCAGGTCCGACCACTGGTCACCGACGTTCAGCGTGATCGTGTATCCGAGACTCTCGATGTGCTTGCGGGTGAGGGCCTTGTATTCCACCGTGGTGCACTTGGGGAGCGCACAGGTCACATATGACGGCTGAACGGATGCTCCGACCCCCGTCCACTTGGTGTAGAAGTTGTCCGGCGTGAAGCCGACGTACCCGACCTTCGCGAGGTTGGCCAGGGTGGCGGCCTTCTGGTCGTCGTTGCGGCCGGTGAGGCCGAAGATCGAGTAGCCCATGTCCCTGGCAGCGGCGACGAAGCCGACCATGCTCGGGGTCGCCGGGAACTTCTGGCCCTGCACGTAGACATCCTGGAGGGCGGGGTCGAAGGTGAAGTGCATCCCCGCGACCTCCATGTCGTAGGTCTCGAGGGTCGTGTCATCGGCGTCGAAGACGATGGCCGGCTTTTGGCCTGCGGCTATCGCCGTGTCGTAGGCGGGCTTCAGGTTCGCGGTGGCCTTCGCCACGATCGACGCCATCTCGCTGATGTAGGGCGAGGAGGTCTGGTTCGCGAGACCGGTGCCCGGGTCGCCGTAGTACGTGGCGATGGTCTTCTTCACCGAATCGATGTTCGGGATGTTCTCGCCACCGACTGTCGTGCCGCTGGAACCGTCCGGCGCCATGGTGAAGTGTGTGTTCGGCGCGAGAATCTGTCCGGAGCGCGCCGCGCCGCTGTCGTCGTTGCTGACGTTGTCCCACGCCTGCGCCGAGCTGGCACCGACGAGGGAGGAGGTGAGCACCAGCGCCAGGCCGGCGCCGAGGGTGGCCAGTCGCCGCCGTCGAGATGCGCGCCCCGTGGTCTCGAGGCTCGAGGAATATTTATTGGCCATCAGTTCACCGCTCCGTCGTGTGCACCCCCCGAATGGGGCACGTGAGCACACTAATGGCGCGGCTGCCGCGAGGCAAAGTTCTGCCGTACTGGCCCGGTGTTACTCGGCGTCGAGCTCGGTCGTGAGTTGCTCTTCAGTGAGCTGCTCACCGACCTCGGGAATGTGGAACGGAATCACTCCCTCGCGCTCGATCTCAGAGTCGAGGGTCGGTTCCGGCGAGGCGGGCTGTTCCAGCACGTCGGGCCCGTCTCCATCCTCGAGAGGGTCGAATCGATCCGGGCTCGGCGAAAAGGCATCTGACATGGAGGTGATCATGCCACGCCGAGGTGACCCGCCGGTAGCGAACGGCACGTGAACTCGTGCCGGTGACGAGTCACCGCTGACCTGCCGGCGCTGAACCGCTGGCGTTGAACCGCCGCGCGCGAGCTACTACGCGGAGACGGTCGCCAGCACGTCGTCGATCAGCAGCTCGGCCTCGGCAGGGGAGACCTGCTTGGCGAGTGCGAGCTCCGAGATGAGCACCTGGCGCGACTTGGCCAGCATGTTCTTCTCGGCGGCGGACACACCCTTGTCCTGATCGCGGCGCCACAGGTCGCGCACGACCTCGCTGATGCGGAAGACACTGCCGCTCGCCATCTTCTCCTGGTTCGCCTTGTAGCGGCGCGACCAGTTTCCAGCCTCGACCACATAGTCACTGCGCAGAACCTCGTACACCGCCTCGACTCCGGCCTCGTCGATCACGTCGCGCACGCCGACGAGCTCGGCGTTGTCGACCGGGAGGGTGATCGTGAGCTCGCTCGCGTGCACATTGAGAGTCATGTACTTCTTTTCCTCACCCTTGATGGTGCGGGTCTCGACCTTGGTGATCGTGACTGCGCCGTGGTGGGGGTACACAAGAGTCTCGCCGACTTCAAAAATCATCTGGGATGTGCCTTCGGTTGTAATCGGATCTAGCGGGGAAGTCTGTATCTAGCGGGGAAGTCTGGATCTAGTGGGGCAGTCGCTGCTGACGGAGCAGTTCGACGAACTCGTCGGCAAGGGCGAGGTGCTCTTGCAGTGTCGCTCGCCGTTCGATCGCCTGAGCGATGAACGCATCCAACTCGGCGGCGACCTTCTCGGCCGGCTCCTCGGCTACCGTCTGGTCGGTCTGGTCGGAGTTGCCGAGGGTGTCGATGATGCGCAGCACCTCCGCCATCTCCTCGAGGGAGAACCCGAGCGGCTTCATGCGGCGGATGACCATCAGCCTCATCAGGTCGTCGTGCGTATAGAGGCGGAAGCCGCCTTCCGAGCGCCCGGCGGGCCTCAGCAGGCCCACCTCCTCGTAGTGGCGGATGGCGCGCTGTGACAGGGTGGACTTGTCGGCAAGTTCGCCGATGTGCATCGTCTCCGGTGCAGAGCCTGTCATGGGATCCATTTCGTCCGCTCAATTCTACCTTAACGTGAGGGTAGGGTTGACCGTCGTGCCTTTCGCCTCCGACGCCGCGGCTCGACGGAGGGTTCCCGACTCTCCGACGGTGCTCGCCACCCTCCACTCGCCCCGCCTTCTCAGCCGGGAAGTTCTCGCCGGGATCGTCACGACCCTCGCGCTCGTCCCCGAGGTGATCTCCTTCTCGGTGATCGCGGGCGTCGATCCGAAGGTCAGCCTCATCGCCTCGGTGGTGCTGGCGCTGACCATGACCGTGCTGGGCGGGCGTCCGGCGATGATCACCGCTGCCGCAGGGTCGGTGGCGCTGGTGATCGCGCCGCTGGTGAAGGCCCACGGGGTCGAATACGTGCTCCCCGCAGTCATCCTCGCCGGCATCGTGCAGATCGTCTTCGGCACGACTGGGCTCGCGCGACTGATGCGGTTCATCCCCCGGTCGGTGATGATCGGCTTCGTCAACGCCCTGGGCATCCTCATCTTCGTGGCACAGGTGCCGCATCTGCTGGGTGTGCCGTGGCTGGTCTATCCGTTGTTCTCTCTCACGGTGGTCATCGTGCTGGTGCTTCCGCGCATCACCCGCGCCGTGCCGGCACCGCTGGTCGCGATCGTGGTGGTGACCGCGGTCGTGATCTTCGCGCATCTGGCCGTGCCGGATGTCGGCGACGCGGGCAGCCTCACGCCCGGGCTGCCCGGCATAACTCCCTTCCTCGTGCCCCTGAACCTCGACACACTCCGCATCGTCTGGCCCACCGCGCTGAGCGTCGCGTTCGTCGGGCTGATGGAGACGCTCCTCACCGCGAAGCTCGTCGACGACATCACCGACACCCGATCGAACAAGGGCAGGGAGTCGTGGGCGCTCGGTGTCGCGAACATCCTGGCCGGGTTCTACGGCGGGATCGCCGGCTGCGCGATGATCGGCCAGACCGTTGTCAACGTCAAGATCGGGCGAGCCCGCACCCGGATATCCACCTTCGTGGCGGGCGTCGTGCTGCTGGTGATGGTGACGGTGCTCGGTGACGTGATGGCGCGCATCCCGATGGTGGCGCTCGCGGCCGTGATGATGATCGTGGCGATCACGACGATCGACTGGAACAGCCTGAGGCCGTCGACCCTCATCCGCATGCCCATCCCCGAGACCCTCGTGATGGTGGTCACGGTGGTGGTCGTCGTCGCGACCGGCAACCTCGCCATCGGCGTCGGCATCGGCGTGATCCTTGCGATGGTGCTGTTCGCCCGCCGCGTGGCACACGTCGTCCACGCCGAGCGCATTCCCGCACTCAACGGCAGCGCCGTGCGCTACATCGTCCGTGGCCCGCTGTTCTTCGGCAGCAGCAACGACCTGATCGATCGTTTCTCCTACGCGCTCGACCCGGCGGAGGTGGTGATCGACCTCGAGCACGCGCAGATCTGGGATGCCTCCAGCGTCTCGTCGCTCGATGCGATCGAGGCGCGATACCGCGACCACGGAATCGAGGCGCGGATCATCGGCCTCGATGCGCGCAGCACCCGATTCCACGGGCGACTCACCGGGCGCCTCTAGGCGAGTGCACAACCGCGGCGGATGCTCAGTCATTTGACCGATGTATCCGAGGGTCAGGCACACCGCCACGGGCCCAGATCCCCGTGATTACGGGCCTCGCAATGGGTTTCGGTGCGACCGGTCGTGATCGGCTCACACTGGAATCCACGCACCTCCCGTCGATGCGGTCGTGCTGGTGGACGGGGACAACCGATGTTCCGGTCGACCAGCTCGACATCCTGGATCCCGGACGGGTGCCGCGCCTTCCCCCTGTGCGGCATCCGCCCGGTCGCACGATGGGCCGGCCGATTCCGTCGATTGGAGCTGCTCCGTAATGACACTCAGCAACGACCTGATCGAGCCGCAGCAGTGGTATCGCTGGCACGACCGCGGACCCCGCATGCCGCACGCGCCACAGCACGGGAGACAACGCCGGTTCCACTTCGGCGACATCGTGGTGCGCGATCTCAATCGGGACGGGGTGGGGGCGGATGACGCGACCGCCGATTTCCGTAGCCGCGGGTTCGGCGACGTGAGCATCACCTTCCGGTGTCACGGCATCGTGCGGGTCGAGGGTGAACGACTGACGATGGCGCAGCTGGCGGAGGACGAATCACTGCTGACCTTCACCGTGCGGGTGACCGCGCCCGACGACGACGGCGATCGGCCGTCGGCAGAGATCGTCGCGCAGTTCATGACCGGAGATTTCGCGGGGCTCGACACGGTGGACCCGTCGGCGGCGCTCACGGACTTCGAGCTTCGGGCCAGGGCGGAGGCCCTCGCCTATCTGCAGCACGGAGATCCCGGGGTCGATGGCGCGCAGCTTGCCCGACAACTCGCCGTGTCACAGCGGCGGCTGCACGCAGCGTTTCGCAACACCGGCAACAGTGTGCGCGCGATGCTGAACTGCGACTGACAGCACCCGTCGGGGGATCGTCCAGGCGGGGGAGACGACCCTCCCTGCACGCCAATCCGCGCGGCGGCGGCACCGCGCCGGTTGGGGACACCCGTGTGTGTTTTAGTTCACGGTGTGGAGGAAGTGATACAAATGAGCGAAGTAATACCCTCCCACTCAGCCGAGGATCCAGTGTGACGACGCACGATACCTACCATCATGGCGACCTTCGCAATGCCCTGGAACGTGCCGCGCTCGAGCTCGTCAACGAGAAGGGCGCGGAGAACTTCAGCCTCTCCGAGGCGGCCCGGCGGGCAGGCGTCAGCCCCTCTGCTCCCTACAAACACTTCGCCGAGCGGGACGCTCTCCTGGCCTCGATCGCCGCCAAGGGGCATCGATTCCACTACGGCATGCTGCGCACCGCGCTCGCCGGCGTCACCGATCCCGCCGAGGTGATGCGCATCGCGAACGAGGTCTTTCTCACGTTCGCCGTGGAGCAGCGCGCCTACTATCAGGCCTGCTATCTCACCCGGCTCGATAGCGGTCGGTACCCGGAGCTCAGGATCGCCTTCACCCGCGTCACGGATGTGACCGACGCGGCGGCGGCGACGCTGCGTCCGGATCCCGACGAGGCGCGGGGGCTCGCGGTGACCTGCGGCGCTCTGCGATACGGCTTCGCCGGCACCTTCCTGTTCGACAAGAAGAAGCCATGGGGTGACTCGCTGGCGCTCGCCCGCAGGCAACTGGGCGCCGCAACCCTGGCGGTCATCAGGGGAACCTGACCGCGATTCGTCGCCCGTGATCCGACGCCCGTCATCGTCGTTATCATCCGGTCTGCAGTCGATCGAGGTGGGCGTAACGTCCACCGGCGGCCACCAACTCGTCATGGGTGCCGGTTTCCACGATCCGCCCCTGATCGAGCACGATGATCCGGTCCGCGCTGCGGATGGTGGAGAGGCGGTGGGCGACCACGAGTGTCGTCCGCCCGCGCATCAGGGTGGCCAGGGCATCCCGCACCGTCCGCTCGGACTCGACGTCGAGAGCGGAGGTGGCCTCGTCGAGCAGCAGGATGCTCGGGTTGCGGATCAGCGCCCGGGCGATCGCGAGGCGCTGACGCTGACCGCCCGAGAGCCGAGCACCGCGTTCGCCGACCCGCGTGTTCCAGCCCTCCGGAAGCGCCTCGACGAACTCCAGGGCGTTGGCGTCACGCAGCGCGGTCAGCACGCGCTCGTCGACGACGTCATCTAAGCCGTAGGTCACGTTGTCGCGGATCGACCCCTCGAACAGCACCGACTCCTGCGGCACCACCGACACCGAGCGGCGCAGCGATCGCATGTCGAGCCGCTCCATGTCGTTGCCGTCGAACAGCAGCCGGCCGGAGGTCGGGCGCACGAAGCCCAGAACGAGATTGAGCAGCGTCGACTTTCCCGAACCCGAGTGGCCGACGAAGGCGACGGTCTCACCGGGGGCGATGTCGAGGTCGAGGCCCTCGAGGGCGGCGCGGTCCGTCTGCGGGTAGCGGTAGCCGACCCGGTCGAAGCGGATGCTGCCCGCGACGAGCTCGACCACCTGCTTGCCCTCGTTGCGTTCGACATCCGGCTCGTCGAGCACCTCGGCGATGGAGGCGATCGACTCACCGCCGCGGGTGAGGATCGGCAGCAGCGAGAGAAGGGAGGAGACGGCACCGGTGAGCAGGGCGAAATAACTCGACAGCAGCACAACCTGGCCGGCGCTGATGTCGATCCAGCCGGTGATGGATGCCGCGGCCGCTCCGATCAGACAGGCCATCCCGATCAGCTGCAGCACCACCCAGGTGAGAGCGCCGAAGCCGCTGTTGAGGAGGTCGAGGGTGATGCCGGCGTTGCGCACCCCCTCCGCGCCTCTCGCGACACGGGCCCGCGCCACCGACTCGAGACCGTGGGCCCGGGTGATCGGCATCAGGGTGGCCATCTCGCCGATTTGTGACGAGAACTGCTCAACCTCGCGCCGGAAGTCCTCGTTACGTGAGGCGGAGCGCCGGGTCATCGTGGCCCAGAGCACGGCACCGACCGGCACCGTCAGCGCGAAGAAGCCGATGAACTGCGGCACAGTGGCCGCGGTGATCGCGATGGCGCCGATCAGGACGAAGATCGCGGACAGGGCGCTCGGCCCGGTCTGCTGCAGCATGAGTTCGACGTTCTCGACGTCGCGCACCACCTTGGACTGGATCACCGCGGCGCTCGCGCGGGAGTGGAAGCCGATCGAGAGGTTCTGCAGCCGGCCAGTGAGCGCATTGCGCAGGTCGGCCCCGAGCTGCCGCGTCGCCCCGCTGTACCACCGGGTGAACAGCACCTGGGTGGGAAAATTCTGCGCGAGCACGACGAAGGCGGCGATGCCGAGCAGCGCGAGCTGAAGCAGGGGACCGTGCGCGACGACGCGATCGATCACGGCGGAGGTGATCACCGGCATCAGCCAGACCGGGCTGTCCTTCAGCACGTGGATGAAGCCCGCACCGATGAAGCGACCGCGGTAGCGGGAGAGCAACCGGACGAAGCTGCGGGCGGGGCGGTCGCGCGTCAGGGTGAGTTCGGTCATCCGTCGCCGTCCTGTTCTCTGCGTGAGCTCCCGTGCTCGCGCGGTCGTGCCATCACCGAACCAAAACGTTTCGGTAGTCTCACGCTAGCAGCTAGCCTGAATCTCCCGCCGCGCGGATGGCGCACACACGACGCGCATCGTCGTCGATGATGCAGACTCGGAGGGCGACCGACGGCGCGGTGGACAACGCGAGCGGCGCACAATACGAGGGGGACACGATGGCCAAGAGGGTGACGATCGTGGATGTCGCCGAACGCGCGGGTGTTGCCATCAGTTCGGTCTCGAGTGCCCTCAATGACCGGCCCGGAGTGTCGACCGAGACCCGCCAGCGCATCCTTACCGCCGCACACGAACTCGGCTTCGTCCCCTCGATCCGCGCCAGGAGCCTCTCCGCTCAGCGCGCCTTCGCTGTGGGGTTCATTCTTCAGCGCGACCCGGAGGTGCTCGGCTCCGACCCCTTCTTCGGTGCCTTCATCGGCGGGGTCGAGTCGGTGCTGGGGGAGCGTGGCTACGCGCTCGTGCTGCAGGTCGCGTCTGGTGCAGAGGAGACGCTGGCCCGGTACCGCCGCCTCGCCGACGACAACCGGGTGGACGGAGTCTTTCTCTCCGAGATCGAACTCGACGACGAGCGCACCGCCCTCTTGCAGACGTTGGACCTGCCGGTTGTCGCGATAAATGCCGATCGCGACGGGTTTCCATTCGCTAGTGTTCGTCAAGACCACGTCGCTGGCATCGAGCGGCTAATGACCTATCTCGCGGCGCTGGGGCACCGACGCATCGCCCATGTCTCCGGACCCGCCCAGTTCATCCACTCCCGCCAGCGCGAGCTGGCCTGGCGTCGAGCTCTCGCCGACCTCGAGCTGGAGGCGGGCGCAGTGGTGGAGGGTGACTTCAGCTACGAGGGTGGCCGCCGTGCGGCAGAGGAGATGCTGGTGGGCCGCGATCTGCCCACCGCGGTGCTCTGTGCGAACGATCTGACCGCCGTGGGGTTCATGGCCCGTGCGAACGAGCTCGGTTTCTCGGTGCCGGGCGACATCTCGGTGGTCGGCTACGACGGCATCCCGCTGGGCGAGTACGTGCGCCCGACCCTCACGACCCTCGGCACGTCTCCCCGGTTGATCGGGGCCGAGGCGGCACGGCTGCTGCTCGATCAGATCGAGGGAGCGGCGCCGATCGACGTCGACGTGCCACCGGTCGAGCTGCTTGTACGCGATTCCACGGGCCCCGCGCCGCGTCGCTGAGGGAGCTTTCGGCCGTCGTTCAGGCGCGTTTTGCGTTGCCTGTTCCGGGTGTTACGGTGACGTCTACCGAAACGTTTCGGTTCATCACATCAACATTCTGGAGAACATCATGGCAACAACGAAGTTGCGGTCGCGCTCGCTTGCGCGTCGCGGCCTGACGGCGGTCTCCGCCGTCGCTCTGCTCGGAATCCTGGCCGGTTGCTCGAGTGCTGCCGGCTCCTCGTCGACCGATGGTGCGCCCTCCGGCACGCTCAACATCGTCGTCTCCAGCGCCGACGCGTCCGACGCGGGCTTCAGGGCCGTCAACGCGGCCTTCGAGAAGAAGTACCCGAACGTCGACGTCAAGTTCAGCGCCGTGCCGAACAACAACTACAAGGCTGCCAAGTCGTCGCGTCTCACCGCGGGCAACGTCGACATCCTGATCGCCGCGCCGACGGAGGTTCCGAAGTTCGTGGCCGACGGCTCGGCCTCTGATGACGACCTGTCGACGGATGCCGGGGTCTTCCTCGACCTGACCAAGCAGCCGTTCATGAAGAACTTCACGCCCTCGCTGCTGAAGTCGATCGCGTACAAGGGCAAGCAGTACACGGTGCCCACCGGCGTCAGCTACTACAGCGGCGTCTTCTACAACAAGACTATGTTCGACAAGCTCGGTCTCAGCATCCCCACCACCTGGAGCGAGTTCGTCACCCTCGCCGACACCCTCAAGGCGCAGGGCATCGCGCCCCTCGGCATCGGCGGCAAGGACTCCTGGCCGGCCGGCCTCACCATGATCTCCGCCGTGCAGGGTCTCTACCCGACGCAGGCCGACAAGGAGGCGCTGTTCAAGGGACTCTGGACCAACAAGGTGAAGCTCACCGACAGCAAGCCGCTCGAGGTGCTCGACCGCGTGCAGAAGATGTACGAGTTCGGTCAGCAGAACTTCTCCGGCGTCTCCTACGCCACGATCCCGTCGGGCTTCGCCTCCGAGCAGTTCGCCATGACGGCGGATGGCACCTGGGATGCCCCCACCATCGCCTCGGCGGTCGGCTCGAAGTTCGAGTACGGCTACTTCCCGATCCCGACCAGCGATACCGCGGCGGACAACGCCACCCTCGCCGGCAAGGTGGATCTGCGCCTCGCCGTCGCGGCGAACACCAAGAACAAGACCGCAGCCCTCGCGTGGATGTCCTTCTTCTCCGACCCCAAGAACTACGCCACCTACGTGAAGGTGTCGGGTACGGCTCCCGCCGAACCGAACATCGCCTCGAGTGCGTTCCTGGATTCCATCAAGGGCTACACCTCGACGTTCTCGCCGGCGTGGGACACGATCTGGATCGCGAATTCGAAGGCGGGCGCCGCCGCATCCTTCCCGTTCAACTACCCGGGCATCGCGCCCCTCGGTAGCGGAACGGCTCAGCAAGCCGCCAAGCAGTCCCAGAGCGACTGGGCCGCCGGCTTCTGATCCCGACTCGTCGCGGGCGGCGTGATCCCCCTTTCCCCGCCGTCCGCGACGACCCACCCCCTCTCATCTCCCGCGCTAGAGAGCAGTCATGACCGAATCCTTCCCGTTCCCTCGGCGTGCGCCGATGCGGATCACCTTCACGCTGGGGTTGGCGGTGCTCGTCATCTTCGCCATCGTCCCCGCCGTCGGCGTGCTGTTCATCGCCTTCACCGACATCCGCGGAATCGTGGGTATCCCGGTGCACTGGATCGGGCTCGACAACTTCGTGTCGTTCTTCTCGGCAGCGCACCTGGGCTACAACCTCAACGCGATCAAGAACACGCTGATCTACGCGATCGTCTCGACGGTCGTCGGCATCGTTCTCGCACTCGGCATCGCGGTGCTGCTCAACCAGAAGTTCCGGGGCACCAACGCCTACCGCGCGATCGTCTTCCTGCCGACCGTTCTCGGCGTGACCGTGATCGGGCTGATCTGGTCGCTGATCTTCAACCCCTCGGCCGGACCCGCGGCATCCATCTGGAAGCTGTTCGGAGCCGACTCCGCATTCTTCGGCGACCCGCACATGGCCCTCGGCCTCGTCATCGCCGTGCAGATCTGGGCCGGACTCGGCACCTCGGTCGTGATATTCCTCGCGGGACTGCAGGCGATCCCAGAGGACCTCTACGAGTCGTCGAGCATGGACGGCGCGACGCCGTGGCAGCAGCTGCGCATGGTCACCATCCCGATGCTCGCCCCGTCCATCACCGCGAACGTGCTGCTCGGCATCGTCGGTTCTCTGCAGAGCTACCAGCTCACCTACGTGCTCACCGGTGCGAACAACCCGGCCACCCAGCTGCTCTCCCTGGCCATCTTCTCGCAGGGCTTCGGCGGCAGCTCGGCCAGTGGTGTCTCCCAATCGCAGGGCTACGCGGCCGCGATCTCGATCGTGCAGTTCGTCATCGTCGGTGTGATCTCGCTCGTCGTCTTGCAGTACCTGCGCAGAAGGGAGGCCCGGCTGTGAGCACGGACCTGAGTACCCCACTCCCCACCCGGCGGTCGACGCACCCGCGCCTGGCGCCCGCGAAGACGGCGCCGTCGTCGAAGCCGACGCAGCGCCGCCGCGGCCCGCGGCCGGGCCGCATCGCCGGCTACGTTCTGATCGCCGTCGTGATGGTGCTCTACCTGTTCCCGCTGCTGTTTCTGCTGAACACCGCGCTGAAGAGCAACGCCGAGTTCAACGCCGACCCCGTCGGGGTGCTCACGAGCATCAACCTCGGCAACTTCGCCGCGGCCTGGGTGAAGGGCAACTTCGGCGCGTACATCCTCAACAGCGTGCTGTACACGGCTGCTGCCGCCGGCCTCGGCACCCTGGTCTCGCTGCTCCTCGGCTTCCCCGTCGGTCGCGGCTACTTCAGGCGTACCAAGCTGTGGAACCTCATCTTCGTGCTGATGCTGTTCCTGCCGAACGCCCTCATCACGCAGTTCCAGCTGGTGCGCACCCTCGGCCTGTACGACAACCGCCTGGGCTACATCCTGATCATGGCCGCGGGTGTCGGCGTCGGACCGATCCTGATGACCGGATTCGTTAAGTCGCTGCCCAAGGAACTCGACGAGGCCGCGGCGCTCGACGGCATCGGCTATTGGCGTTACCTGTTCACCTTCGTGCTGCCGCTGGCACGCCCGGCGGTCGCGACCATCTTCATCCTGCAGGCCATCGGGGTCTGGAACGACATCATCCTGGCCACGATCCTGCTGCCCGACCAGTCGAAGTCGCCGCTCACCCTGGGGCTGTTCGCCTTCCAGGGCACGTACACCAGCCAGTGGGGGCTGCTCTCCGCGGCGACGCTCATCGTGGCGGCACCGCTCGTGATCGCCTACATCTTCTTGCAGCGCTACCTCGTCGGCGGCGTCATCGGCGGTGCGGTCAAGGGATGACGTCCCCACTGATCCTCTCCTCTCCATCCGAACTACCAGAAGGCTCCTTTCGCATGACCACCAGCATCTCGCCGATCCCGGGCGACTTCCCGTTCCAGCTCACTCGACTGGGTGTGATCATGGCGCCGGAGCCCGGCAACCCCGACGAGGTCGAGGGCGTGCTCAACCCGGCCACTGCCTGGGGGAGTGACGGCGAGCTCTACCTGTTCCCGCGCCTGGTGGGCGAGGGAAACTACTCCCGCGTCGGCCGTGCTCGAGTGGTGCTCGAAGACGGCATTCCGGTGGGCGTGCAGCGTGAGGGAATCGTGCTGCAGCCCGACCGTGCCTGGGAGCATGGCGAGAACCACGGCGGAACCGAAGACCCCCGCATCACCTGGGTGCCATCCCTCGGACTGCACCTGATGACCTACGTCGCCTTCGGACCGCTCGGCCCGAAGCCCGCCGTCGCCGTGTCGAACGATGGCGAGGAGTGGACGCGTCTCGGCCCGATCCAATTCGAGTACGAGGACGACCTCGACACCGACCTCAACCTGTTCCCGAACAAGGACGTGCTGTTCTTCCCCGAGGTCGTTCCCGGGCCGGACGGCCGCCCCAGCTTCGCGATGCTGCACCGGCCGATGTGGGACCTCAGCTTCACCCGCCCGAACGAGCGTCGTCCGCTGCCGGCCGGCACGACGGATGACCGCGCGAGCATCTGGATCTCGTACATTCCCGAAGAAGACGTGCGTGCCGACATCCGTGCGCTCGTGCGTCCGTCGGGTCACCGCCTCGTCGCCCAGCCGGAACACCCCTGGGAGACCCTCAAGATCGGCGCAGGCCCCGCACCGCTGCGCGTCGACGAGGGCTGGCTGGTCATCCACCACGGCGTCTCCGGCGAGATCGTCGGCGGAAGCTTCGTGCCGCAGGACAACGTGCACTACGTGGCCGGCGGCATGATCCTCGACGCGAACGACCCCTCGAAGGTGATCCGCCGCTCCGCCGAGCCGCTGCTGCGCCCCGAGACCGCGGACGAGACCGCGGGCACCGTCGGCAACGTCGTGTTCCCCACCGCGATCGAACTGATCGGCGAGCAGTACTTCGTGTTCTATGGCATGGCCGACTCCAAGATCGGTGTCGCGCGCCTCGACCGGGTGCGCTAGCCCTGCCCCACTGTCCCCTCCCGCAGACCCTCGACGAGAGACAAGAATTCACTCATGGAACCCTTCAGCACCGACGCACTGCGCGCGAGCCTCGAGACCGCGCTGGCCATGCACAACGAGCAGACCAACGCTCTTGCGCAGGATGACTTCTCGGCCGTGTACCCCGATCGTCCGGAGTGGGCCGTCGGCCCGTTCACCAAGGACGACTCGCTGACCTTCGCCCCGAAGGGCCAGTGGCCCGATCCCACCGGCATCGGTTGGACCTCGGAGTCCATCTTCAACCCGTCGATCATCGAACAGGACGGCGTGCTGACGATGTTTTACCGCGCCTCGCCGAAGAAGGAGACCACCTCATCGCGCATCGGGGTCGCCCGGCACATCGACGGTGTCTGGGTCGACTCTCCCGAGAACCCGATCGTCTACCCGACGCTCGACAACGAGCTGCTGGGCTGCGAAGACCCGAAGATCTACCGTGCGGACGGCAAGTACTACCTGTTCTACAACGGGATATTCCCGGTGACCGAAGAGGACCGTGCGCTGTACCCCTCGCCCGGCTACCCGGTCGAGACCGTCGGTTGTGACATCAATCTCGCCGTCTCCGACGACATGGCCAGCTGGACCAAGCTCGGCCCGATCCTCGACCACTCCGTCTCTCGCCTGTGGGCGAAGGGTGCGGTCATCCCGCGTGACGAGCACGGGGATGCCGTCAAGATCGGCGGCGAGTACCTGATGTACCTGTCCGAGGGGTGCGATGGGGTGGCTCACGTCGGCCGCTCGACCGACATGGTCACCTGGACCTTCACCCCTCAGCCCTACCTCGACCTCAGTTCGATCGACGGACACCTTCACGAGGTCGCCTGCGCGATCACCGGGCACGACGGTGACACCCTGGTGCTCGACTTCTTCTACGGCGACGCCGAGGGCAACTTCGCCGCGGCTCAGGCGCTGTACTCGACGGATGCGCCCTTCACGCAGCTGGCGATGCACCAGGGCGGCTCGCTCTCCTGGGGTGGACTGATCAAGCAGAACGGCACCTGGCTCTTCGCCCAGGGCTGGGACGCGCCGCGGGATTCGCGCGAGATCTACTTCTACCGCAGCTGACCCCGCGTCGAGATGCACACGAGCCCCCGCCAGTCGCTGGCGGGGGCTAGCCTTTTCTGCGGGAAGGTCAGTGATTCGCACCATGGTCAAGCGCACGCGGAAAGCTCCGCCGATGCCCGCACTCGATCCCGACGCGCTTCGCCGCTCGGTCGACGATGGGATGATCATCACGCGATCGGCGATCGTCGTGGCCCTCGACAACTGGATCATCCTGCGGGCGCTCAGCGCGGGGGAGTCGTTCGACGCCGCCGCGACCACCGCCGAGGCTCGAGCGGAGCTGCGGCGCATCGAGGCGGAGCAGCGCGAGCTCTCGACGCGTGCCGCCGCCATCCGTACCAAGGTCTCCAAGCGACGCGGCACCGCCCTGCACGGTCACGACTACAAGCGGGCGGATGACATGGCCCTCGCCCTGCGGTCTGCGGCCCACGCGGAGGTGGCCGACCGACTCGCCGAGCAGCGCGAGGACGAGGAGTACCTGGCCAGTCTCGTAGAGGACGCCCGGATGCGCGCGTGGGGCGACATCGGGTCTGCGATCCTCGGACGCATCGGCTCACCCGTCGTCGGGTACGACGCCGCCGACGACGGTCGCGAGGAGCGCATCCGTGACCTGCGGGAGGTCGACATCCCCGGGCTGCTGGCCCGCACCCGCGCGCAGGCCGAGGTGCAGGAGCTCGACGAGCGCTGGTAGCCGCATACCGCCGCGTGCTCAACCTCGCCCGTGCTCAACCTCGCCCGTGCTCAACCTTTCGCGTGCTCAACCTTGCGCGCCCGATGGTGTGCGAAATACATGCTGCATTTCCGACACGCCGTGCGGATGCGTGATGTGACGGCGTGGCGCGAAGAATTGCCTGCATTTCGCACATGTGCGGGGTGGGGTGTGTGCCGGTGCAGTAGCGAGAGCCGTGGTTGGATGGCGGGATGCCGGGTCTGCATCACGTGGAAGTCTGGGTCGCGGACATCCGCACCACCGCATCCGATTGGGGGTGGTTGCTGCCGCAGCTGGGGTTCGAGCTCGTGCAGGAGTGGCCGGAGGGTCGGACCTGGGATGCTGCGGGCGTCTACCTGACGCTGACCACGTCGCCGAACCTGTCGGCTTCCGAGCACGACCGTCGGAGGCCCGGGGTGAACCACCTCGCCTTCCGTGCCGGGACCCCGGCGGAGGTCGACGCCCTCATGGCTGACGCCCCCGATCACGGCTGGAGACCGCTCTACCACGAGCGGTATCCGCACGCCGGAGGTGCAGCGCACTACGCGGGTTGGCTCGAGAACGCCGGCGGCTTCAAGGTCGAGCTGGTCGCCGACCGCTAGCCCATACGGTCAGCTACGGCGGGCGCGGCGGCCACCGCGACGCGCGGGGAGGGACCGCACCGCGAACGCTCCCCGAAGCGCTTCGAGAGCGCGCGCGTCATCGTCGATGCCGCCGCCCTCGTGGTCGTTGAACGGCCAGATCGCGATGTCCTTCTCGCCGGTGTACGCGTGGAAGGCGCCGAACACGCTCGACGGCGGGCACACACGATCCATGAGCGCCACGGAGAACCAGGCGGGTGCGACGGCCCGTTTGGCGAAGTTGACCGCGTCGAAGTAGGGGAGGGTGGTGTCGATCAGCCCGAGGCGCTCACGGTGAATACCGAAGTACCTCACCAGCTCGGCGTAGGGACCCGATGACGAGGAGACCATCGAGCGCGGGAAGTCGCTGAGGAACGGCACGTAGGCGACGACGGCGGACAGGTCGGGTACCAGACCGGCGACCGCGAGCGCGATGCCTCCGCCCT
>Ga0247765_1000631_pt1 | contig 25414 bp, 19 predicted proteins | sample UWRJL106311C6_FD_179949 | JGI IMG/M metagenome (GOLD analysis project Ga0247765, IMG submission 179949) | Plant litter microbial communities from Arlington Agricultural Research Station in Wisconsin, United States - UWRJ-L106-311C-6 | ecosystem: Environmental > Terrestrial > Plant litter >...
TCGAAGAAGGGGGAGAGGGGGATGAAGTGGGATGTGCTGGCGCGTGGGCTGGAAGACGGTCAGCACGATCAGTGTGGATCATCATCCAGCCTGTCAAGGGCACGGGGGGTGGAAGGTGATTGCTGGAAGAGAATTGGGATGATCACGACAATGGGGGGAGGGAGGGAGGGAGGAATGGCAGGATGAAAGAAGCGAGCGAGACGCACCCAAGCCCACGCTCAAGCATCTCAGGTATCCTGCGATATGGAAAAGTTCACCACAGGGCGCCCACACGCACACTTCCCCCCCATTTCTTAGGTTCTAGACGCATCCTTGTTGATCCAGCCGCATGCAACAGAATCATGTCTCGTTAGGCCAGAAAAATCTCCTTCCAAACCGGACCCGGGGACAAGCTACTCTCAATGGCCGGCTGATGAATCCAACCAACACCTCTGCGCTCAGCAATGCCGTCGCGCCATTCGAGGAGCAGGACATTGAACCTTTTCTGGTAGTTTCGGTCCGTGGCCGGGGGGTGGTGCTTTGTCGGCTTAAAGCTGCTGGTGCGGCCGGGTTCGGACGCACCCTCGGAGAGCAGGATAAACTCTAGGGTGATCGGGGGACCTCCCATGTCTCGGAAAAAGGTTGTCTCCTCCTCAAAACCGTCCAGCCAGATGGTACCGCACCTCGCGTGGTACAGGTCAGCGATGGCCGCGACGCCGTCAAAAACGTCAATGTTCTGGATGGTAAAGTACACAGCGAGGGTCCAAAACTGGAGAATCGAGTAGGTTGGTAGCCGACGTGCGAACTGGACACGCTCGGTTGGTGCTGTCCGCAGTTTTGTTGTTGTTAGGTGGCTGGGAAGAAGAAGAGCCAGTCCTTGGCGGGGCAGAAACGGATGTCGGCGTCGGTATCCTACGTGGCTCCTCTCCTCATAAGGCAACGCCTCGTTCGCCTCGGGATTCCAAACAGAGGAGATGACAAGACCCGATGGACTCCGCTCGTACCAAATGATCCACGTCCTGTATAACAGCCACGAATCGATATCGATATGAGCGTCCCACAGCTCAAAGTCCAGTGCCCCCCGCCACCCGGCCCACGAGTAGCTCGGGAAGGACGGGCGGCGCCGCCCAAGGGAGCACCGGAAGAGGACAAAGACGTCAAACACGGCCGTGGGGAGGCCCTCGAGGAAGCGGCACCGCATGGCCACGGCGAAGCGCCGGGTGATGCCCGACATGGCCCGCAGCGCGTCGCCCTCGTGCGTCAACGCCCGTCGGCTGTAGTGCACGAGCATCTCGCGGTAGTCGGCCACAGGCTGTGTCATGTGCACTGCTTCGGACAGGACCGACGCGATGCTCACGCCCAAATTGGAGTAGTACTCGCGGTAGGGATCCAAGCAGGCCTCGGTGAGCTCGGTGGATCGGCAGCGGAAGTAAACCTTGTTGTCGATAAAGTGTAGCTGTCGGCGGGAAAGAACTTGTTCTTGAAACCTAAGGTCCATCAGTCAGTCATTCAGCTATGAGAGACATGATTTTTGTCTACCCGGGGGTTGCTTGAAATCAGAGACGTACGTCCAGGCCCTCGAGCTGTACGCCGTCGTCTCGAGCAAATGGTCCAGGCCGGATATGACAGCCAGAGACACCCCCGGCTGGACCTCGATGGAACTTCCAGGGTCCTTCCTCGTGCCGTCACGGATGCCAGGAAGGCCGGCATTTGCATCGTAGCCCGAGGCGGCAATGACAGCAAGCCAGGCTCTCTCGTAGATGAGATCCATGACGCCGATGCCCCGTCCCAGGTCGTCGGCGTCGTTTTGCAGCAGGCACAGCGCGTCGACCCAGAGATATCTCTCCCCCAGGCGTCGAACAAGGGTCATGGCGTCCCTGATTGTCCTCGGTAGCCTCTCCAGGATTCGCGCGTTGGCCAAAGACCCTGGTACGAGCAGTTTGGTCCTGTTCATATTGGTGAGCCGAAAGCTGGGCACGGCGCCCCAGATGTAGCTCAGGGCGACATATTTGGAAAATTCCTGTGTTTCCACGAGGCAGTTCCTGTCGACGTCAATGAGCCGGAGGACTTGCAGACCCGGAAAGGCTGTGGCAAAGTCGGCCGGCGTGGGTAGTTGACAGCGGTCCGAGTGTACATGGCTATTTTCGCATGTTGCGATCCAGTGAGACACACGGGCCATGTCCAATACCGGGTCCATGGCGAGTTTGGCGTAGTTTAGGCCGTCGATTCTTGCAGGTGCGAGCAGCGCATCCGTTGGCTGGTGCGCGAAGCAGATCCAGACATCGGCGACGAGGTCGACGAAGAAGGCCGGGCGGCCCGCCGGCCCACAGGGGTTTCCGTGCTGGCGCCATGTCACGCTGACTTCGGCGTCGTTGGCGTTGGGGGCCTCACGGCGCCACTCAACGTAGGCTTGCTTGACGAGACGGCAAAAGGGGCACGGGCTGTCAGCCACGCGGTCTCCGCGACCGAGTCCGAAGACGCATGGCAAGGTTCCGTGGCCGCCATGGAGAACAGAGGAATCAAAGGGTATCTTTTCACAATACGAACATAGGGCGCTAGTTGGAGGCATGACGGAAAGCGAGGGGTAGAGGCTTGAAGAGATTCCAGTCGAAAGACAGTGCAATCAGCAGGCAGCATATCAGCCTAAGCGACCAGAATGGGGCGACCCCACAACCGGAGTAGGTCGCCCGGCTCAACCTCGGTGATACTCTTAAAGTGGGGGCGGTTGGCGATCTCTAAGGAAGGCTAAGGTGAGAGCAGTGTCACGTAGGCGAGATACAAAAAAAGGAAATTTTGTGTGCCCAGATCAAATTCGTCTCATACAACACTAATAATAAAAATTTGAATAGACATTGTGGTCAACTAAGGCGTACACAAATACGACGTATGTAACTAGCTTGATACGCACGGTAGGTGGGTGGGTGTGGGTCTGGTAGGATATACCAATGGTTATTTGTTTTTTTATATCTACATCCGGTTTCTGAACCCTCGGGATCAAGTGTAGCCTTACTTGGTGTATACATCAATACAACTACACGTGACTCGACATTTTGCAGGTTTCAATTCAATCCTTGATGTTGTAAAACACGGACTGCTGGATAGCATGATTGCATGCATGCGAGATTGATCTTTCTAACTAGGTAGGTAGGTAGGTAGGTAGGTAGGTACCTATGTGACAGTTTGGTAATTCGATAAAGACAGACGATTCTCTAAACAAAAACAAAAAAAATAATGAAATGATTGTGTTGTTGTTGTTGTTGCTCCGTCGTTCTCTTGCAACTCTCGCAACTCTCTTGGATCCGGTCCAGGCACAGCCCAAGACCTGAGTTCCAACACCCGTAAAGTTCGCACACAGACTTTGATGCGAATTCCCTTCCTGAGAAGACGCTCACCACTGCCTCACCTAGATAGGTAGGTAGGCAGGCAGGTACCTACTCATGCTTGCTGCACCACGGGACACTACCAAGACATCCCGGGCGGATATAGTGGCCGGGAATCCAGCATGCCCAACCGGGGACCCAAGCCCAGGTTCTTTTCAAGTTAGCGATTAAACACTCGACAGGGACGTGATGAATCGTTGGAGAAAAAAATGAGAAAAAAAACACGATACGGCAAGGAAAAGAGAAATGATAAAGTAGGTGGGTAGGTAGGTAGGTAGATGGTAGGCACGTACTGATCCCCCTCCACACTCTCCGACGGAGTCCGACAGCGAACGCCAAACCGATCACCCGAGCCGATCTGGTTATTCCGCGTCTGCGTGTCCTTGGACGGACCGACCCAGCATTTCATGGACCGGCCGGCGTTGCAATACTGGTCGGCTCGGATGTCGAGTTCCTGGGCGGGGATGGGGTTGGGGCCTCCCAGGACGGAGGGGACAAGGAAGGTGATGAACAGGGTGGACTTCATTTTGAAGAAGATTTTGGGCGTGATATACTGTGTGATGATGGTGATGATATAGTATAAAGTGGATTGGATTGTGGGAGTGCTTGTTTTGTTCTGTGAACGAGGAGGAACTCTGACTCTTATATACTTTTTTTCTGGCTTGTAAATAAGGCAGCTGTTCACTTTGTTCCCTCGTCTCTTGCTTTTCATCTACCCCCCTCTTGTTGTTCACTTGTTACCTTCCTTCTCTGCGGGTACCCAGCTACTGTCTGCGGCCTGGGAACAACACTTGAATCACGCATAATCTCAACAACCAGCAAAACAGTAAAACGGATAAATGTTTACACCGAAGATTATCTCGACCCATCCATCACCATTTACACATAACACCTCATGGAGGCACAACGCATCATGGAGGTTGTATGGTGTCAGCCAGACCAAACTATTCAAACTGCCAAGACACAGCCAGCCTCGTGACTGTGCAACCAACGCGTGTACTGTGCAACACGTCCCTGTGCAAGGTCGTGTCCTGTGCAACCTACCTAATTACTAAACCCGCCAAGAATATTAAATCAATTAATTTTACTTCGCCTTGTTAATCAGCCGAATACGTGACCAATCACACCGTCATGTTTCTCTTTTCATCGTATGGGCGGGGACATATTTCCTGGCTTGGACAGAGTGGGTGTGTTTGGAAAGCCAAGACTGAGTTCCAATTAGTTACAGCTTGGGATTAAGGCATGATTGTGCTCAGCTGTAAATATCACACCTCGAGTCATTACTTGAGGCCTGAATTTGGGTTGTACACCTGTTGCCAGACGAGGCAGAGCAGACACCAGACACTGGACTGAGTTTGTCCTGTTTGTAACGGAGTTTAGATGCAAGCTGTCAAAATAGAGCATTAGTATAATCACACTGGTCATAAACGACTTTGTCAAAGCCATGATATAATTACAGGTACAAGTGTTTGCACAAGCCAACTACCTAGGTTACAGGTACCTACTAAATGCTTGTTCACATCAGCCGGTTCCCGTTTCCCCACGCATAGACGGTAACCGCCGCTCCGCCCGCAAAGGCCTCGCCCCTCGCAAAGCACAGATCACCATCACAGCCCCCCGTACAGTCCTTGAGGATAGCAAACACGGCGAGTGCGGCATCGAAACACGAAATCTTGCCATCGCTTTCAAAAAACGGCCGAAACCGCGTCGTGATGACCGAGCGAACGCGTTTTCGCTCCAACGAGCAGAGCTCGATGATGTTCCCCGAGGTCGGAGCGTCGCATGGCAAGGAACCGACGGGGGGGTTACTCAGGTACAGAGCGCAGGCTTGGATTCCCGTAACTTCGCCGTAATTAGCCCCAATGCATTTTGGCACGAGATCGTGGCTGCCTTGTCGGGATTGTAGCGACTGAGAGGAAAAAGCGGCGGCGGAAAATCGCTTCTCAAGTTCGTTGGTTTGGGTTGCAGAATGGATTAACTCGGCAGCGGTAAGGTTGAGAGATTCTAGCGAGGGGAGACCAGGACCGGGGGTAAAGGTTATGTCGTTGGTGTTTTGTTGTTGGAATGGAGTGGGTGAGGCGAGGATGGGGGCGGCGAGGATGCTGGCGAGGAGGAGTGCGAGCATTCTGATTAGCCAGAAAGTGGATTGACTGGTAAGTAGGTAGGTAATTGGCGCTGATTCTTGATGTTTGGTCTGCTTTGCTAATGAAGTCTAGGACCTGAAATATGTTTGACTGAAAGATCTGGATAAGAAGAGTTGAAAATGTCGATGGACGATGAGCAAGATGCGGCTGGGTTGATCTTGTCGTAAAGTGAGTCTGAGCTGTCAATGTTTTAAAATCAAGTTGTTCTCGTTCTGTTTCTTATACCTTTACAACCTTATACTTATACACCATCTTGACTCCTCCAAAACGTCATCTCTAGTGTTGATCTCTAGTGTTGGTCCATCTCATGTGCAGCAGCGCACTCAGCCTCCCCAGCTTCAAGTTAGGATTTTACCTTTTTTTCACAGCCCAGGAAATAAATCCTTCCCTGTCACTTGGACTCGTGCGCCACAGCTTAAATCAGAGGATTCCCCACCCGCGCATGCAACGGGCCTGCATGAATGAGATTCTTATCCTTGTCGTTGGGATTGATCCTTCCTAGGACCGAGTTACCCTTCGAAGAAGTTCATTACTTGAGGCAGCCGACCAGTCTTGGTGCTAAGCACAACAAATTTCTCTCTTGTGGCACTCAGTCTAGGTTAAAACCCAAGAAACACTGCCTTCGTTTTAACGCGAGTGTAAGACTCGTTGTGTCAGTAACCCACCTTTGCGTGTCCACTGTGCAGCGAATTGCAGACCTGAGAGGGGACATGTGACCGGGAACTGCCGGCTTGGGATTGAGCTAGGAATAGGCTATTTTTGGTGCAACATACTAGTATTATTCTCCCATCGGTACCTAGGTACCTACCTACCTAGTTGGATCTATCCTGCTTGGAAGCGGAGTCGGGAGTGTCGACGCACTGGCTTGGTCCGTCCGTCCCCTTTTCTAGATATGTAAAGGTAGGTACCTAGGTGCTTATGCCTTCCAGGGAATGTCCTTCCGAACATAGACGGACAAGCCCGTGTCCGAAGTCGAAAAGTTTTGATCCAGAGGGAGTTTTGTCTCGTCGTAATACGTGGAAATTGTTTCAAACAATCTCTTTGGATGATGATAGATGCAACTAATGATTTTCAACCACACACACACCGTCGCGGTAGTTGTTAGCAACATGACCCAGAATGATGCCGAGAGGCAAAACGTTACAATACAATACAATACAATACAATACAATACAATACAATACAATACAATACAATACAATACAATGTAATAACAAGAAAGAAAAAAAAACTCACGGATCATCAGAATCCTGGACGGCCGGATCCAACGCCGTATCAAAAACCATGACGGCTGGACGGGAGATTTCCATAATGACATTACGTCCCGGGCCGCTAATATTGATAACGATGGAAGCATCATCAACCTCGAGAAATGCGCGCGGGTCAGGGAGGACGTTGACCCTGAGGCCGTGCTGGAGTGTGTGCATGTCTTTGCTGTCGTAGAATGGATCTTGAGCGAATAGCTGGATTCCAGTTCCAGCTCCAGGTCCAAGTCCAGCTTGTTGTTCTTTGATAAAGTCAGCCAGGTGCATAACCAGGGCATGTTGATTGGCGCCACGACAATCGTATCTATCATCATCACCGGGGTTGGATTTGGTGTATGTAAATGGCCTCGTAGAGTGGCCGCCAAAGATAATGATTTTGCGAATAATCCCCGCCAAATCTCGGACTTTGAGGATATCGACAATTGTCTTCCACATGTCGGATACCCCCGCGGGAGGGATATCGAGTTTGAGTTGGGAGGCAGCACCGCCCTGGGTATTCGTATTCGGAATCGGGTATTTGGGTCCACAGTATATGTGTTTACCCTCTGGCGGTGCTGGAGCCGAGGCATCGCGCAAGTCTGCCGTGTAAGCAACGGCCATGGACATGTAGAGACGGTAGTCGTCCACCTCCCAAGGTTGGTGGGGTCCAAGCATTCGCGTCATATCGTGGTAGTCGAAATAGTTGACCACAGGTTCGTATCTACAAAACGAATCAGTTAATCAGTATAGAAGAAGAAGAAGAAGAAGAAGAAGAAGAAGAAGAAGAAGAAGAAGAAGAAGAAGAAGAAGAAGAAGAAGAAGAAGAAGAAGAAGAAGAAGAAGAAGAGAAACAAAAGAGAGAAAAAGGAAAAAAAAAGGTATACCTATAAATTACCTTGCCCGGCTCACAGTAATACAGCGACCCCTTTTCCGCTCCCGGATGCAACATATCCGTCTGGCCCAGCTGATTCGGAATTTCAAACGTGCGGCCCAGCAGATCGGTGACCACGGCGGGACGGGATCCGCCGGCTCTCCATTCATCAAAAACCTCAGCCAAGTACGCGAGGGTTTCTTTGGAAAAGAAGGGGACTCCTTCTTCATGCATACGGCGGGCTACAGCGAGGTTAGTTTCCCGATCGCTGTCTTCTTGGTCTGTACTGATTTGTCGAACCAGGTCGGGGTCCGAGTATAAACGGGCAGCACAGGCCATGATTAATCAGAGAAAAAGCAGATCGGTAGAGAATGACTTGGCTTGGGTTGAGTTGCGATGAGACTAGAGTTATATGGCATAGCAGGAAAAAGAATCGAGCCCGAAGGATAATAAGATGAAATTTATACTGATGAGCCGCCAGAATGTCACTGTGCCTACCCAAGGTAGGTAGGTCACCACAAGAGAGTGATAGGCGCAGTGTGATGGGCACAAGTGCGGTACATAAGTAAGGGGGAACTCTGTCTGTCAATGTTAACACAGACACAGGAAATACCACTTTCATTAAAAGCATTTTTGTGCACTGAGATGTGAATGATGATGATGGAGTTGCTCCGACGAATAGGCACCTACTGCCTTAGTGCCTTAGTGCCTTGGGGCTCAAGGGAACTACCTACCCGAGCCGCGTGTGACTCACTGGTAATCCTGCGATGCATTCCTGCGATGCATGTTAACGTGCCCACTCAAGGCAACGAGGCCACTAACGTTGGCAAGAGGCCACTTTACGGTTCCACGCGCCCTCTGGCTGGCAGATGGCAAGTTGAATTTGATAACTTCGGACTGGGCAGGGAGGATTGTGTTATATCTTGAAATTTCTAAAATAAACGTTTCAAACTTCCCAAGCTGAACTCTCTAGAACTAATACAGATGCACCGTTGGAGAATGTCAGAACATCAATTCTTGAGATGAGACCCCCCGCTGTTGACAAAGATCCTGACGAAAAAAAACACTTCAATCTCCTCCGGGACGACTCCTGACGTTCATAAGAATCTTGTTTAATCTTAGTCCCACCGCCCCTATTCTTGCCTTCTACAACTAAGACTAATCCCGAACCCAACACCCTGCAAACCCCACTTCCGTCCTCGTCACCTCTTTTTTGTCTCTCTTTCCTTCCAACCCCTCTATCGCCACATCCATCAAAAACCTCGCGCAGTGCTCCGTATGTCTCGGACTCGCCACCACGCTATCGACCACTTTCCTTGTCGCATCAAATTCAAAAAGTTGCCAAAACTGTTTATTCCAGAGCATTCCGCAGTGATTAACATGGTCCCTTTTCGAAGTGTAGTAAAACTCCCGATCTTCCAGCTCAGAGACGCTGAGGGGAAGAGTGAGATTCTCGTCGGAAAACCCCGTCCAGGAATTATCCTCTTGGTATTCGGTTATCCAGTCTCTTTCGGAAGCATCAAAACAGGGAAGCGGAACCCAGTTGTTGAGAAATATGTCGTATTTGCAGTTCCGGGCCCGGGCTTCGGCGGGGGTGACTCCGCAGGTTAGGAGGCGGGCGTTGCTGGTGATGTTTTGTCGTACTGTCGTTGTGTCTCTGGGAGAGGAGGAAGAGAAAATAGTAAAAGTGCCAATGGCAAGCCAGAGAAGCGAAGTAAGCAAAAAAATGATAATGTTGGAGAGGATGACTCGGTTATGGTGTGGTGACCGACGGGGAATCTGCTCTTCACTGGATGCATCATCGTCTTTGGAGAGGAATGGTTGATGTTCGTGCTTCTCCGACATGATTGAGTTTGTTGGTTCAAACTTCATGTTATCCGTTTCCAGTTTGGTGGTGATTTGTAAAGGAATCGCTTTCTAGTCTGCAATTCGGCGATTGTGAAAGGATCAGTTGATGAAGGTGATCACAAAGGATCGCCATGACTGGCGATCTAAACAAGTTTATTCTAACCCAACGACTGGTCCACATGTTTGAAACGCATAACCTCCAGGCTGAGCGCGCCGACGCCAAAACCGTGTGTGTTACAGGATAGCAAAAGCCGGCCAATCGCAACGACTGGGCGGGATTCGCACATTGTTTCAGTGGTCTCTTGGGCGGCCAAGCTTGGCTAGGCGTCGGTGTCTAAGCGCGGAGCAAGTAAATTCCCCCTCAGAACGCTGCGAGAAGCTGATCCAATCAGCAAAACGCAAAAGTACAAATTATCCAGAATGCAATTACAGGGGAATGTCCCACTTCTTCTACGAAGGCACCCCCTTCGAATAGCGAACGCATCTTGGCGCGTGATATACTGCCGAGTATGGTAGCGGCATGAGAGGCATTACCAATAGCAAAGATCGATGGCCGTGACCCAGTGCTGAGGGCACGCTTGCACTGCCAAGTTGTCAATATCTATGACCTCTGACCTCTCTAGGGGCCAGCATTCGGGTATGTACGCCACGACAACTTGTGCCGTTGCCATGCCGGACGCCCTCGCAGGAAATGCCATGGCCCGAACAGCAAGTAGGCCGAGGGCTTGATCAACCGCCATCTGGACATCATTCGTCTCAAACTTAACTCTGCTGATGTTAATAACGTCTTTGGGCCGACTCATGAGACGAAGACGGCTGGCAGCACCAATAGTCGCCGGACTCCAGCACAAAACTATCCTTCAGGGGTAAAGCCTCGACCGTTGCTTCTGGAGTTATGCCCCGCCAACATCAGATAATGCGAATCTCTTTCTCCTCGGCGTCTTTGAACAGCCCAAACGCCCTCTCCGTTCCCTCCGAATCAAATTTTCCGACCCCAAGCCGAACATAGGCATCGTCTTCCTCAGACCACTTCAAGACCAGCCATCCCTCTAAAAAGCGAGACGACCCCCCTTTCTCTTCCAAAACCGTCTGACAGACCCGCAAACACCACACCGTATCCTCGGACCAATCCATCTCACAGCCGCAGTTTCTTGTCTCACAAGGCTTTTCCCACCCTTCAAATAGACACTTGTAAACGCCCGGGTGAGCGACCGGTTTCATCTCGGCCTCTTCGTCCGGGAAATACTCAAACACGAGGCCCGAATCGGTTCGGACGAAGCCAAAACGCACTTGATCGGCGGTCTTGTTCGTCATCATTTTTATCGCTTGGATAGATTGGTGAGTTGCTTGGTCTAAAAGAGGCGAGGAGACCGTGTTCAATGCTGCGAAGTGCTCGCGGTGTTCTGGCGAGCAGGGGACGATACGGAACCGGACTTGGACGAGGGGAGCCTTGACGGTTATGTAGGCGGCGGCAACGGCGCCGTAGGGATCCGGCTCGGCGTCGACATGGTGGTCAAGAAGGGTGAGGTAAGGGGTCATGGTGGTGGTGTGTTCGCCGCCACCACGCATCTCAATCTCCCATTTCGCGAGATCCAAGGACCACAAAATGTAGAAATTGGAGGCGGCCCAGGACCAGGATGGGGCTCGATACACTGATGGTTTTGCCGGGCGTGTTTGGAACCACTTGTTGCGTGCGGCGAAAGCAGCATAGGGCTCGTTGGCAATATCTTGCTGCTGCTGGGTTGGGAACTGCTCCTCGTCGGCCGCATTGCCAAACTCAATCGACAGGGACATTTGCTGTGGATACCTCTGAACCAACCAGAGCAGGTCGTGGTGGAGATTGTCCGTCCAGATGCCCGCAAGGTAATGCGGCTCGCCTTGCTCCTTCCCTTCTTCTCCTCCCCCGCCTTCCTTCTCGGCTATCATCTGCAACACGCGCCCGAAAATCCTCGCCATGCCACTAATCGCAATCAGTTTGTCCCCCTCCACTGTGATTTGACGCTGTGAATAATCGCTGACTAGCTGCCGCCACGAATTCAGAATCGTCTCTGTCGTCGGCAGGTCGTCTGGTAGTTCGCCGAGCACCACGGCACGACGAAGTCGCTGCACCGGTCGGTACCACAAAGCTGTCTGCGACATCTGTCCCTCCTTGGGATTGGGATTTTCCTGCTGCAACTTCAGCGCATCCTGGCTGTATTCACACTCACATGCCACCGTCTCATCACAAGTCCACACACACTCAAAGTTGGTAAACGACAGCATCCGCCTCCCTAGCAACGACTCTTGGCACGTCCACCCCCTTGTGTCGAGTGGTCTGTACCCTGTCGCCCCTTGCACACGGATATGCAGATGCGCCATTCTCAACACGATCATGTCCTTGTCAGAAAACTCGGCCGGCATGGGGAATTCCGCAGCCATGCTTCGCCGGTTCCAAGACCGGCCCGGGACGAGCTGATCGAACACACCACCCATAGGCAAACAGACCTGGTACGACATACCAAATATCTGGTGCCCCACCGTCGGCCGCGTGCAGTCAGTCGTCACATTGGCTGAGAGGACTAGCTCGGCTGCTCCATACACGTCGCCCATACGTGCCGCTTCGGCCATCCAGTCTTCGCTATCGTCTTGGATGATACACAGCGCGTCAATCCAAATGTACTCGAACCCGAGCAAACGCGCAAACATGATCACATCGTGAATGGTGCGGGGGAGAGAGGAGAAGGGAATGTCGTGCTTGCGGTCGGCGAGCGTCGCCCTGGTGGTCGTCACCCAGTGGGAGTGTGATTTGCCCCAGCAATAGCTTAGGGCTGTGTAGGGGACCGGTTCGGTCGGTTCGACGAGCTTCAAGGTTGGGTCGTCTGGGAATCGGAAATCGGAGAGTGGGTTGCAAGGGATGTTGCTAATGTCCTGGCCGCTGATGCGGATGAGCCGTTTGGGGAAAAAGGTTTTGTCCTTGACGCGGCACTTTGGGTGGTTCTCGCGACAGTTATGGAGCCACTTTCGGACAGTGTCGGCAGAGTGCATAATCATCTGGGGAATGGGAGCGACACCGCGAGCGTAGGGGATAGGGGTCGGCTGGTCGGCTAGGGTGCAGACGTCCCAGTCGAGGTCTCTCCAGGCTCGCATTGCCCATTTGGCATTGGTCAGTCGGAGTCGCATCCGGTTTCCACGGACGCGGTAGACGAGGGCGTGAATGTCGCTGTCGTTGCAGCCCATGCCCCAACCATTCACGGTGGAATACCCATACTGGATAATGAGCTGGATACCCATGTTGTAGAGGATGACGACAAAAGCACAGCATCGACATCCTTCTCTGGCGGACCGCTTGTACTCGGGCATGGTAGGGTACCGCGGTTTTTCCGCCGCCGGCCACATGGGCTGAGTGCCGGGAATGGCAGAGGTTGCTTCGGTGACATTCAGTTCGTCCATCTCGCGTTCGAGTTGCTCCATGTCGTTGGTCGATGTCGATGGCATGTATTGGAGGTTCCGGCAGATCAAACACTCGGGCGGTCCATCGGACTCTTCCACATTGTCTTGCCCAAGGAGGAACTGGCTGCTGAGGTTTCCCATCCTGACCGCTATTGCTATGTCTTTTGTTATTTTTATTTTTATTTTTTATTTTTGTGTTTTGTTATGTTTTGTATGTTGAGATGCTTGGAAACTCAAACTCGCTCCAGCAGGCTGCGCTCAAGTCTGGGGAAGTTACACCGCTTTTTGACACAGCGGGTGCGCATTGCATTGACTGCGCATTGTTCCCCTTCAGCTGAATCCTATGCGCCCCATGCCATGCGCGCACGCATGTGTGTGCAACGCTGATTGTTTGGCTACGCCAATGAAATGTAAGCTGTGACAGAGGGACGCCCGAAATCTTGCAGCCCAGCCAGTTTCTTATGTTAATTTTGATGTAATCGCATTACGTTACCTGTACTGCTTTCAGTCACTTTTTTTTCTTTGTCTTTTTCTTCAGGAGCACAAATCGAGCGTGGCATGGTATGTATGGTATGGCATGGCGTGATCACTCAACACCAACACCAACATCGGATGTTCCAAATTTTGTTTCTGGCAGATACCAAAACAAGGCATGTCTGACTGACTGGAACAACTCCACTGTAAAACAGTAACTGCCTAGGTACCTTAGGTACCTTAGGTATAGAGCTGTTGTCCGTTAGCTGCCGCTTAAGTCTGACTCGGTATATCTCCAAGTTAAGTCAGGTTAAGTTGACTCCAATTCATGCTGCATGCAGGCTTGGGAGGGGTAGATAGGTAGGTACCTAGTTAGCTGAGTCCAGTCTTGACTCTTGATTCTTGGCTCTTTCTTGATAAGCATTGATCTCTGGAAACTTGAACACCCCCTTTTTTTTTTTTAACTAAGTAATTCAGGTTCAAAAGAAAAAAGAAAAAAAAAGATTAAACGTATTTCATTTCCACATCCCCACATAACGTCCCCAACTTCCCCAACTTCTTCGGGAGTTCAAGTTTCCCAATATCCCAACCCAAGGGAGTTCAAGTTCAACTCCAACATCAATACAAAAGCAAGAATCTACCTAACTAGGTACTTACCTAGATAAGTGCCTACCAACTTTAGTCACATACCTTCTTCTCTGCTCATTCTCAACTGGGAGTTCTAAGCTGTCGTGTAGGCTGCTACCTCTAGACCAGCTTGACATTAAAAGCTAGACGGAATGTCAACAGCGAGTTTCGCCGATTAGGAGGGCTAGTCTGGTATTCTGCTTCGCTGATACAGTGGAACCGGTATGTGAGGCATGCAATACTATGTTGAGGCTATGGACATACGGCACGTATTACTGCACTGCACCTATGATCCATCACGTTCGTTCAGATTAAACACCAGAACAAAAACTTTTTCGAGAACCCCATCAAGTCCCGCCCCTGCAAGCTTTCAGTCGTTCGCAACCTTTTTTCAGGGGCCAGCTTAAGACAAGTGCTTGTCCCCAAGAAATGGGAATATCCGGCAACAATACAACAGCGTTGATCCCTGTTAAGTCGCGCCTGACAATAGTACGTACTATCCTCGCGGTAAAGAGCTTCCATTTCTCCACCCCCTAGATGATCTGGATCTCCACAAGTCGAGCCAAGCAGAAATAGCCATTTTAGTTAGTCTAGCACTAACACGCGGGGATAGGCAACGCCAGAGCGCTCCAGCCTTCAATAGCTCCACATAACGCCTTGATATGGTGACATGGCATCCTGCTCGGGAAAGCTGACCCGATAGGTATCACAAAGTGGCTCGCGCTATTTGCCCAATTCTCACCAGGTCCACGTTGTTGTCCTGAAGCGCGCCTTGGTATATCGGTCTGTTCCCCGACCAGGCCAGGCGGAGGTAGGTCGGGCGAGCAGAAGGGGCGAGGAGATTAAAATGCAATTTGTCTCTCGGGTCCCTGCCGCACGCCTCCTTCACTTGTACCACCAAGACTGGTTGATATCACACGCCTCTGGACCCCGTCGGTGTGCCCTGAACATCCAGACCCGGCTGCCGGGTGGAGTCTTACGAGGATGGCGCCAAGCCACTCGAGACCATGGCTTGCTGAGCTGCGACTGCGGGTATGGGGTTATTGAAAGCACAGGGCCTAGCTTGTGCATGGGTTTGCCAGTATCCGTGGCATGTTGTCTCTCATGATTTCCGAACTTCGTTAGGGCTGAAAAGGCCAAGCTGTCGTGCAACGTTACTAACGTAGCTGGCCGGACTATTCCCTGACAGAAGGTTAGTGCAATGTGCCAAACAGAAGAGCGAAGGCGGCGTTAGAAAGAAGACTGAAGGTTGTCTGGCGGCGTGATTCTGGGCCTTGGCAAAAGGTATAAGAACCACGGTCGCCCACCGTCTCTCTCTGGTTCTCTGCTTCCCCAACCAAGTTCCAGTCTCTCAGGAACCACGGACAAGATGCAACGTAAGGTGGTCTCGACACTCGTCGCAGGTGCGGTGCTTGCGTCGGCACAGTGTGTCATCCCTGGGACCCCTCCCTCGTCCACCATTTCGGCCCCCTTCCGACTCCAGGTCCAGAATATCTCGCGCCAAGATGTTCATGATAAGTACATGAACCTGTTTGTCGCGGGCGGTGGGGATCGCCACTTGTTCATCGGCCCAGTCGGCGATCCGACATACGATCTCACCCTCGTCGACGGTGTCATCAACTGGCTCGCTGGCGGGGTTCGCGCTGTCATTGGTGGCGAAGTGAGCCTGGCATCCGTTTGACGTGTGGCTAGGCATATTTGCTGACTCTGGCACCAGTTCTCCGACATTGACCACACGACCAAGTTGTTCATGACGGGGCGTGGTGATCCCCGCGCCATCTTCGAGCCCACCTATGCGTGCAACCCCGACGATCCGACCCAGACCCAGATCGAGCTGCGGTTCGTGACCTGGCAGAACCAGCCAGCTGGGGGTTGGATTTGTGTGCGCCATGCCTTTGATGGTGGCCACGAATTCCGCTATTACCCGCCCGGCAATGCCTGTGAGCAGCAGCTTTCCCATGCGCTATACCAGCAAGGGCTTTAGCTGACATGTGCCTGCAGTGGTTGATGTGAACAGAGAATGCATCAAGGTGACTTTGGTAGTCCGTCCCTCTGGTGGTGGTCCTGCGACCAGTACTTCTTCATCCACGTCTTTGAGCACCAGCACCAGTACCAGTACCAGCACCAGTGTTAGCACGTCATCCACGACCCCTCCAGCTTCGACCACGACTTCGACCAGCACCACTATGTCGACCTCAAGCTCTACCACGTCGACGGCACCGGCGTCGACCGGAACAAACCCACCGGGTCTCTTCACCGACATGACGCCGCACGGATTCCGGTTCATTGGATGCGCCCCTGAAGAGCGTCGAACCGTGCCCTTTGACTTTTACGGACGCACGCTGCCAACGGTCGTGTACGCTGAGGATGCCATGACCAACGCCAAATGCATGGCCTTTTGTTCCAACGCCGGGTACAAGTACGCTGGCACCGAATGGAGCCGCGAGTGTTGGTGCGCCAACTCCTATGCGGCAACCCGCCAGCCGGCCACTACCATTGCCAGTGTGCACAACTGCAACTTCCCGTGCAGCGGTGCCACTAACGAGTTCTGCGGTGGCGATGCCTGGCTCAGCTTGTACGAGAAGTGCCCTGTGGGAGGACCCTGTGTGAACAATGTGTTCACCTAAGATAGATAGAGTCTTGTAATGTCTACTAGAGAAGTATAGAGTAATTAATGGCTCCAGGATGTACCAAGGGGCTTACTGTTATTGATAACCTGTCACCATGCAATTGTTGATGTTCTGGTAAATATTGTCGAATCCGAGTCATTGGCTGTGTAGGTACCTAGTTAGGTAGGTAGGCTCAGCACCAAACGGTGCGATGTCTTGAGTAAAAACATCCTTGCCCCGTGAAAGGGGAGATGAAGGTGGAGAGTCGCGATCCACAATTGGGGTGGGACGCGAAGGAGGAAGGAGAATAAAAGGGCAAGCGGCGAACGGAAAGCTTGACTGGAAAGCTAGCTGTGTTGATATTCTGTTCTCTACTCTCGGCTTCGAGCGCGCTCCGAGGTCGATTCGATCGGAGTATGTCGCATGCGCTATAATATGTGAGTTTAGCTGACTTTACACTAGTTAATTGGGCAGTGTGGATTAACCGTGGAAATTCTTCCAAACAGCCCTGTAGCAAGCCCAGCATCTGGCACTGTCAGGGCGTGGGGGGTGGTCGCAGAGGAGTTCGGGTGGCCGCGGCAGTATTCGTAAACCCGTTCTAAAATAGACGCCCAGTTTGGAATCAGTCTTGACGTGGCGACCCAACCCCGAAATTCCGACCCCAATTACCCACTGCTAGAATGTCGTCATCTGATGCCTCGAAAACGCTGATGAGGAATCACGAAATTTCTCCGGGGAGCTGGATCATCCCGCTACTGCCAAGCCGAATTGCAACCCCGCGGCGGGGCAAGTGCAGCGCGGTTCAAGCAGCCGGCCCGTGCTCGCGTCATCCAACGCCTGACAAATCGCGAAAGCCCTTTACATCATCCAGCCAGAACGATCCACCCGCGATCTCTCATTTCTTCAGACAGGATAAAACGCCGCAGCCTCCCACCCCTCCTCGATCCCCCACCTCTCCAAATGACATCCAGATTCACATCCTCCGCCCTACGAGCACTAAGATCGCGGCCAATCGCAACAACACCATCCATACCAAGATACTTTACCACCAGCACGCCCAAAATGACCGTCAACGTTATTGAGAAGTAAGTCACCTCTCCGCCCCCGCGCTTACCTTTGTCCCTGCGATAGAGAGAGATGTTCTGTCGCCCACCCAATCGATGCTGGCGCTAACTTTGCCTGCTATAGCAAGGAGCAATTCAAGGAGGCTCTTGCCAAGGAACAACTCGTGCTCCTCGACGCTTTCGCAGAATGGTGCGGTCCTTGCAAAGCCATTGCGCCCATCATTGACAAGTACGTTCTTTAACACGTCTACCGTTTGATCACGACAGCAACTGACTGTTGCTTCTCTGACCAGGTGGTCTGAATCCGAGGAATTCAAGGGCAGTGTCTACTTTGCCAAATTCGATGTCGACGCACTACCCGACCTGGCACAGGAACTCGGCATTAGGGCCATGCCCACTTTCCTCCTTTTCAAGGATGGCGACAAGGTTGGGGACTTTCTCGGCGCCAACCCGAATGGCATCCAAACCCTGATCCGCAAACACCTTGATTGAGATGGCGGTACATGGAAGCTGTGGCGGTGGACACAACAGAAGGCGATGGGTGGGAAGATACCCTGAAGGATGATGGCATCGAGCTACATCCCTTGTATCATTAGGACATGTGCATCGTTATCGAGACTTTTCCCTTTGGGCATCGTGCGGAGCCGGTGAGGCAGAGTGCAGAGCCTCGGGCTCCAGTACCTGCCACCATGTTCCCTCCTGGGGGCTCCGGACGCCATTGGGATATTGCCCAATCGCAGAATGGTTGGCAATTGCAAGAGAGTAGCCAATGGATATCTCGTTGAACTCGCGTTCTCACACTATTGGTCGTGCCTCAGGTTAACCCTCCTGTTCACTGCAATTTTGACCCCAGAGGAGCCGTGGAGAACCGGACAAATGCCCTGCAAAGCTGCTGGCGTAGCGAGCCACTTGGAGCTCCCCCCTCTGCAGCAGATCGGCGACAATCGGTGACCTCAAATGCCAACACACACATTCCTCCTTACAGGGTTCTTGCCCACTCGCAATCGGCTAAGCCCGCAAAGCTTTGCACGGAGCAAAATGCCTGCATATTACGGGAACTCACGCCAACCACACCACTTGGTTCGTTTGGCAAATCTTGATGTTCAGCGACAAACTGAGCATGCACGCCCAGCTCAATGCGCACACCAGTCAGCCCCCCATGTCTAGCCATCACAGCCAATAATTCCCCGAAATGGTGCTCACTGTTGCAGCGCGATGGGATTCAACAGCTCCGCTTCTGCATTCTAGCCAAATAACAATGGATCCCATCCCGCATCTGCGCTGGCGGGATGTTGCGCCGCGGATTCCTATTCAGCTCTGCTTTTGCTCGGCGAAGCAGTTACCCATGGTCCCATTTTACACGCGCAACATCTGTTGACTGCGTGCATCCCATCGACCTGAGGATTCCTGTAACACATTCTGATGAATAATGGAAAGCGAACAGACACATCCAAATCACAGCAAGCAGCCGTCCCCAAGGGGCAGCCAAGAGCAACCGCCCGATGAGCCAACAGCAGCACCCGTGCTGACTGAAAGTCCGGATGATAAGGTCGGAAACAGGTTCTTTTTGCTACCGGTGCTTGGCTAATTTTGCACGACAGAAACCCATCAAAGTCTACAACTTGGAGGTGTTGGTTGGTGTTGAGGAAAACCAACCGCACCTCGTTGACGTTGTCGCAGTTCATGACTACGACGAAACGTCAGTCAACTGGGCATACAGGGATAAAGACGCCATCCTCCAACAACAGATCGACGATGTCCGCGCCAAGAAATTGAAGCTCTCAGAGACATCTGGTAAGATGCCAGACGTCTCTGATGAGCGCGGGAGACGGACATCGCCCATGGAACCCGGCAGGCTGGCAAGCAGTGGAACCGCAAGCCTTGTGCCTCCTCAGCCAGCGATCACGCGGGCACCGTCTCTCCAAGATGCGGGCAAAAAGATGGAGTCGTCACCAAGGAGCGGAATGCCACCTCAAAACTTCTTGGCTCCCGAGGCGCATGATGTCGGCAGCAGCAAAAATACCGATGCTGGTTCGTCACGCGGCTCCAGTCCTGGACGTGCGACGGGACCGAACTGGCTGCAGGACACTGATATGCTTCCGCGATCACTCCAGGGCGTCCGGGTCCTGGGGTTTTCGTATCTTGCTCAGCACCTGAAGAAGCTCCTTCGTGACGATGCCGAAGAGAACAAGCGGTCCGACTTTATCGACCGGGCAGCTTCGGGACTTCTGCGGGAACTGGAGAAGGCCAGGTCGTCAGCTTCTTGCAGCGATGTGCCTATCGTCTTCATTGGTGCCGGATTCGGTGGCATTGTCTTGCAGAGAGCCATCACATTAGCAGTCTCGAAACCTCGCCAGGCCGCGGGGGCAGCGGGAAAATCAACAGAGTCAGAAGCTCAAACAGGCAATCCACGAGATGAGCAGGTTCCTGAGTCTTTGCCCCTGCATCTCAACCAAATCGCCGACATCATGTTCCTGGACACTCCGTTTCCGAGAAAAGAGGGCATTGGCTTGACAGGTTTCTTCCCCCCTGATGCGGCGAGTTTGAGGGCCACTAGAATCGTCAGGATATCGAATAGAATGGAGTCGGAATGGGACGTGCCGGGGATTGACAAGGTCTGGAACCAGTTCTGGTCCGCGCTTTGCCGACAAGGAGAAACCACACGGATTTCGTGGTTCTATTCAAGCATGACCAACTCCGCGTCCGTTCCCGGCCGATCACCTCTTGCCGTAAAGAAGGTGGGTGTTTTGAATACCATCGAGGCCACTATCTAGTTCAATGAGCTGACAGGTTTCCACCGACTCAGATTTCCCAGAGCGACTACGGCAAAGGCCTGCCGGTGATAGCTGTCTATCAAACTCACTTGCAACGCACAGATTTCTGCCGCTTGACCAATATTCGGGACGCAAAAGATGCCAGCTACGTGGCCATCGTGTCCCGCATGCAATGGTGCCTCATGATGAAAGCTGTCACTAACAAGAGGTTTCGAGCCCTCCAGTTAGGCTTGATGAGAACCGGCGTCTCAGTCAATGCCGAGGACGAGGGGGGGTCATCACTGCTTCATCTCGCCACAGAATCACGCAATCCTGAAGGCGTAAAGATGCTTCTCGAAAATGATGCGAACCACCGAGCGCGAAATCTTGCGCGCCAAACCCCACTGTTGCTAGCCACCGAGCTGTATCGCAACACCTACAGCAGCTCAGCTATTGAGGACTTGTGCCACGTACTGGATGTTATAGAAAAGCTGCTGAGCTATACGACGAAGCCCGAATTGAACAACATCAGAGATCGTCAGAATCGAACTGTCCGGGACATTCTTCAATCGTTGGCCCGTCGACACGACGCGATCCAAGAGCTCCTTGACAAACACAGGCCCTTTGTCCGAAAAAGAGTTACCAATGACAGAGAAGAAGCGTGGAAGACGTGGTCCGCCCCCGTAGAGGGGACTTTGCGGCACAAGGCGTGCAACGGAGCTAGAGGCCTGATTGCCGAATTTTACGATTCGGGCATTGATGGCGCATCCTCAGACTACGAGGTGCCTTCAGTCCTAGACCTCATTTACCGCAAAGACTCCGGACCGGTCCGGATGGTTTCGAGATGGGCTGAGACCAAGATCAACCGTCAAGGCGTCGTGGATATCCACTGTCGATGGATACATATCCCAGCAAATAATGTGAGTCCTTGAATCGCTCCCACCAAAGCTCACTAACTAACTGGCAGTCAAGGAGCAATGGATCCATGTAGGTACATTGTGGATTGTGTTGGCAAGCATTCTAACTTTAGCAGGACCTGTTCGTCCGGCTTGGGCTCTTAGACAGCTCTACGGATGGACAACGCCACAAGGGTATGCACATACCTATCACTTGACGACAGGCATCGAAATGATCTGACAGTGCTACCTTAGGATACACTGTATTCAACCAATACATGACACCAGATGCCAAAAGATACCGACAGGTGTGTCCGACCGTTCAATCTGGGTCGCATTGCTGATTCAGGTATGATGCCTAGAGACGCTTTCCGCCTTCCATCGCCGTTCAAACCCCGAGGCTCGATGCCATTTCTGAGGACCCTGGAGATGCTCTTGAGAACCACCATTCGAACAGCAGAGGTTTTCTTGAGGTCATGAAGGCTGATGGCCGAGGTTGGGCAGGCCTTCCAGTTCCCAAAGGCCTTGAGGCCACTTCAGATATCATTGCCCTATTTGTACGGTTTGGGGTCCCATAATGCACTCTCGTTGCGCGCTGACTTTCCCAGATGCCCGTTCTGGCATTCGAAGAACACAAATCACGCAAAAAGATGACTAGAGCCATTCATAGAGCCCTGGCCCGCGAGGCCTCTAGCTCGTCCACGACAGAATGGGCCCCAAGACGATCCAGCACTATGAATTCTTCTGAGATGAGTGGCGTCTTCAAAGTCGACACGTCAGTTGTCGAATCCTACTTGCTGAGCGACCGGCCCATCCACTGTCGCAGGACTTTGGATCAGTACCGATATTACATGCTCGAGACAACCGAGTCGAGGGACCGTGACCAGGTTGTGTACAAGTGGGCTCGTAACCGCGAACATCGGAAGAGAGAATCGGGCTCTGTCGATGTTCTTGGAGAGAAAGTCTTCAAGGCCAGCAATCGACCTGTCATCATGGTTGATCAGCTGTGGTTGTGGATTCTGCCTGACGGTACGTTCACCCCAGTCTAAGGCTACACCAGCTGCAGATTGCTTACGGGTTCTCAGGTACTGTCATTTCCAGTCTACCAAATACGGCCGATGCAAATGAACCGTATAATCTGGGCTACAAGCTAGAATCTTCAATGTTTGACGGGACAGAACCCCCAGTTCGGTCTGTTGACGACTTGTTCTCCGCCATACTGAAGAATTGCGTCGACTTCTTTCGGCGGGAGGGGCCCTGTGATGTGAGGTTCCACGACTGCTTTCAGTATTCCATCAACGATATAGTACGTCTCTCAGGTTTCTTTAGTCTTTTTCTGTGTCGCTGATATATTGCAGGCCGAGGCCGAGGCGAAAACATATGCCGAGTACAGAAAAGCCGTCACATGTCTCGAAAGGCTGAAGAGCAGAGGGCTGCTTCGGACCTTGAGCCAGCGATACACGGATACCTTCTCTCAGATTACCGAGGAGACCAATCGCCTGGTTGAGATTATGGACATTCAGGACGAGTTAAGCATTGTTGAATCTGTGTTGCTGGTACAAAAGAATGTGCTTAACAAGTTTATCCAGCGGGTCCACACCAAGGGTATGTCTCGGCTTCATCGACTTTTGAACAAGGACTGACTGGTGAGTGAATGTAGCCAAGATACAGAGGGGAGAGTCTATGATGCAGGCCAAAGAAATTGCACTGAAAGATTCATCACGCATCAAGGATATTATACAAATTGTTGAGGACAATTTAGACAGCGTGAAGGAAATGGTCACATCGGCCAAGAAGGTTCAGGAAGATGTAGGTCTAAAGAAGTTTTAGAGAGGATGCTTGCTAACTGAAGTAGCTCAAACAACTTCTCGACTTTAAGCAACAGCAATCCAACGCCTGGGAAATGCAGTATTCTATGAAACTGGCGCTGCAGGGCCGGAAGCAGAACAATGTGAGTCTACACGGAGCGATGATGCGTGACAGCAGAATGTTTGACGGCTAGCTTTACCTAGATCATGTTAGTCTTTACGCTGGTGACCATAGTCTTTGTAAGCCCGCCTTAGCAGTTGTCTCGAATTCGCCGAATGGTCTTTCTTACATTTGACAGCTTCCCATGTCATTCATGTCCAGCTTCTTCGCAATCGGCGTCGATGGCTTCCCACGCGATGCGGAGACTGGCGAAACAAGCTGGCCGCTTGGACAACTCTGTGCTTATCTCTGTAAGGGCTTTATTTCCTTCAAAAGCCGAGTAGTTGCTGATTGACTCTTCTAGTTGGAATATCTCTGGCGGTATCCATTCCGATGATTGTGGCCGCGTTTTACATCAATGACATTTCTCGCATGGCCAAACGCAGTCCAAAAGCAAATGAGTTTAACGAGCACGGGGCCACGAGGGATAGTCCAGCCGATCATGACAGTGATGCTGATTCAGACATGGACATGGATCCGAAATCCGGGATCGCGGCGGCAGGACGCCAACATCGAGGGTCGGCCCACTTCCCTGCCGAAGACAAGGAATACGCACCACTCTTTGGGGTCTTCAACTTCCACACCTCAATACCCTTTGTCAGACGGCTGTGGAAATACTGGCCGTACCGGGAAGGGCTAGGCGAAGAACTCGAGGACCTTGAGGATCTCGACTGGGACTATCCACTAAGTCGATACAGGAAGAAAGTCATGGGACCTGTCAACCACGTGCTGCTGCATATTGGGCTCCGACGACTGGGTACGGCCTATTTGGACCACGAGAGACGATACATGCTCGAACACACACCGGATGGGCTTTACAAGCAGCTACTCAGGGAAAAGATTGATCTAGAAAAGGCAAAGAATGCCAGAGTGACGGAAAAGGCTGCTTCTCCCCATGCAATGGTGTCATCTTCTCAAGCAGTACGCGGACAGGGCGGCTCACTTGATCAGGGGAGCAGGAACAGAATGTCTTTTGGGATACGAGATGCGCTTGGGCGGAGGCGATCACAGGGGCTGGAGGAAGTGTGATACCTATTCTTCTCGTAGAGTGAACCTAATCTTTCTTGTGGAGTGAACACTGTCTTGCAGCAATTTGTTAAAGAGTAGACTGTCTTTTTGCAGAAATGATTGCGATGTAGCCTCCCGACTCCCAGTGCGGGAAAGGGCGTCCCCAACATTGTGAGTTAAGCGGAAAATTTCTTGATTTAATTATTCTCCTTACTATAATCGAATGGACACACGAATGGGATGTGCTCTACACTAGTAAGTTTGCTTTACTATTTCTTAATCTCAGTATGTCAATCCATGATGAACCCCTGGAAGGCTTGAACCAACATGAAATTAAGCTGCTGCCTGCTTGCCCATGCGCCCCTTGCATGTAAGAGCCGAGCCGAGACCCGGCCCTGCGCCACGGGGCCTTGCATAGAGTGGAGAGTTAATATAGGCGATGTTGTAGTATGATTGGGGACTTTTGCATTCTCTGTGGAAGGCAGGCAGACTAGTCCCTAGCTAGCTACCTAGCTACCTACCTACTACCTAGACACTTACCTACTTACCATTGAAGTGTATTCTTGTGGTTCGTTGGCTTCAAACTGATCAGTTCATGAATCCCCCCCCCCCTTTTTTTTTTCTCTCTCTCTCTCTTCTTGTAGAGGGTGCGTAGGTACTCTCAACCTCAATTGTCCATATCTTTACCGAGTATAGTTCTTTTTAATCAAATGGTTGCCTGGTGGAATTCCAACTCCTTTAATTCGTCTGATCCATTCCTTGATCTGTGCCGCCCGTTTTCCAGGGACCTTGTTGTTGGGACGGACCTGCATTACTACCGTAATACGGAGAGTACCATCAGATGATTTTGGGAAATCAGTTTGGTCGCGCAGCAGCGGTGGCGGCCTCTCCAGTCTCGTCTCTCTGGATTACATCTGCACTGGATTGGGTTGGACTGGACTGGGTTGGATTGGATCCTGGTTTGGTCTGGTCCTTTGGGCTTTTTCTTGGCTTGGCAGGTCTCGGTAGAGGGCATAGATTGGCGTGCATTGTACCTGTTGGGTGAGAACTTAATCTCTTCCAGGTTCTTACACTAGGGTTCAGATTTTTTTTTTTTTTTTTTGTGGTTGTGGTGTTTGGT
>Ga0247765_1000632_pt1 | contig 25276 bp, 17 predicted proteins | sample UWRJL106311C6_FD_179949 | JGI IMG/M metagenome (GOLD analysis project Ga0247765, IMG submission 179949) | Plant litter microbial communities from Arlington Agricultural Research Station in Wisconsin, United States - UWRJ-L106-311C-6 | ecosystem: Environmental > Terrestrial > Plant litter >...
GATTTCTGAAAAGAGGAAAGAGTTGGGATTTGATTCATGTTGGGAGTTCACATAAGAAGAAGATTTTGTTAGATGTAGATGTTAAACTGTTCCCGTTCTCGTTCCCTCAACTGTGACTTGAGCTGCTCTGCGCTCCTTCCCTCTTGAAACCCGATAGTATTACTAGCACTTGTAGCCTCTCCTGCTGCCCGGATAGGGGCGCTTGGCCCCAGCTTTCCTTCAGGTAAGACTAGGGCGGACAGACAAGACGAAAGATGAGAGATGAAAAACCCAAGGTAGAATATAACCTCAGACTCTGGAAGCCACTCGCAAATTTCGCTTCAACTCGATACACCTTGAAAAGGCAAGAGCGCTCATCGAGCCCAGCCCAACCTGAGCCCAAAGACCCACGTGACGATTGCCTTGATGATGGCTTCCTCGAAAGCTGTCTGTCACTGGAACTGACAAACCAGCTGAATGGCACAAATCGATCATGTCCACGTCCACGCAGCAGCTTTGGCTATGAGATTTCCCGAATGTCTAGAAATCATACTTGGAGAAATAAGGAATACTGTTTCCTGTTTCAAGCCCCTCTCCCTCACAAACTGAATGAGGGGGAAAGCCTTTAACTAAGCAGAGTCTGCCTTGCGTGGTCCCGCACGGTCCCACAAGCAGCATCGCGAGTCGATACTCAGCTAAGGGTAAGCAAATGTCATTCATCATTACTGGATATAAGACTCGACTGTTACAGCGCCCCCGTCTGTTGAAGGCCGGTGAGCCCATCATCAAACAGACCCAACCCCAAAACCTAAAGCCAAGAAGCATCACATGTGCCCACATACTGTCCACCTGCTAGAGCAAACACTGTCGCTCACACAGAAAGACAAAAACATAAACCAGCCACCCAAATCCCGGCCTTGAAGCCCCAAATCTGAAATGTCCTGTATATTCCGCCGTGTCGTGTCTCATCGGACAGCAGTACCTGTCCGTTGCTTTGTGCCGCCATCTAACCGTCCTTGCGCGGCGGTCCGCGCGGCGGTTCCTTCCCAGAAGGATCCTGCCAGGGGCCGTCTCCCTTCATGCTACGGATCATCATGTTCACGGGCTCATCTATCTCTTGCGTTACCAATCTCCGCAGCTCAAGCTTGGCGTCGTCTTTACCCAAATATGTGAAGATCTCCACCATTATGTCCCAAGCCCCGTTGACAAATCCCCCATGCCGGAATAAAAGCTCTGCCTTCCACAAGGCAGCTCGCGCAATGGCCGGGTTGGACTCACGCCAGACGTGGCGAAGGAGACTGACAAAGGGCGGATCTGAGCAGTCAGGGCCTCCTGTGGCGTCGGCTCCTTTCTGGAGAAGCATGCTCAGCACATTAGGGTTGGGGTTCTGACAAGCTCTGTGTATGTAAGAAAAGGCTGCTTTGGGCTGGATTTCTGGGAGGTTGTAACGGGAGAGCATGTCGGTGAGGATGTCTATATTGTCGCTGTGAGTCTCCCGGAGTGCTAAGTCAAAGGCAGTAAGGTATCGGCGCTTGACGAAGCGCCATTCGTCGTCGTCCGGGTACAGCCTCTGGAGAAGGTCATCGCTAGGAACCAGGAATGGGTCGGCCACCTCTTTCATCAGCAACTGAGCGACCTTCGTGTCACTCTCCATGACGGCAATCGAAAGCGGAGTTCGCAACTCATCGTCGAACGCATTGACATTAGCGGCACGATCAAGCAGGGCCTGAACCAAGTCTTCCTCTCCCCATCGACAAGCCAGGTGCAAATACGTCTGTCCGCCGTAAAGCCTGGTGCCGGAAATGTCGACGCCGCGTTCCAGGATGGCCAAACTCAGCTCCTTGTTTTTGTGCGTAATGGCTTTGAGGAGGAGTATCTCGTTCGGATCGACCTTACACCCAAAGTTCATGAGACAGTTGAACGTCTCTCTCTGATTCCACGGCTCCGTCTGCTGAATGACCAGGTCAAGATAAAGATTGATGTCCTGCTCGGAAACACCGTAGGTCCTGCTGCCAAAGTCGAGAAGAGCCTTGAGCGCTTTCGGGTTGCCGCCCGAGGCACACTTCTCCAATGCTCTCCTCAGTTTCGACTCGGTAAGGTTCATCTTGCCAGCTGCCTTGAGCATAACCTCCAGGATGTTGCTCTCGCCCCATCTCACCTGTTTCATAGCCCAGTTGAGAGGGTTGTTGGGGTCATCGTCGAGATCGATGCGCGCTCCATGCCGTATTAAAAGAGTGGTGATTTCGGGAACTTCAGGACGGTGCTCTACCCGAACCGAGCACACGTAGAATAGTGGGGTCCGGCCACTGCGATCCTGAGCGTTAACGGAAGCACCACCCTTGATAAGGGCGGCGACGGCCCTCGGCTCCGCTACCTCGCACGCCACCATGAGTGATGTGACGTTGCGATGGCCGCGCTTATCGAAGCGGGCGTCAACATCAGCACCCGCTTCGATCAGGGCGTTGATCAGGCTGATGCGGTTTCCCTCGAACTCGTCATGCTTCACCGGGGCATCGTCAAGATGGAAAAATTCGGAGCGGGGAAGTAAACAGTAGTAGAGCGGGCGCAAATCGCGGAAGTTGGGGATATTGGCGTGCGGCTCGGGATTTGCGCCGATGCCGACCAGCTGGTGGGCTACGGCGTAGTTTCCTCTGAAGCAGGCATGCAGAAGCGGAGTATGTCCCGTCTCATTGTGGGCCTCGAGCTCTGCGCCGAGGGCGAGCAGTTTGGTGATGGTGTCCCTGATCTCGGCCGATCCGCGCGGTGCCCAAATGTTCGCAACGTAATGCAACGCAGTATTGTCGACCGAGTCTCGCTGATTGACGTCGAAGCTGTCATCCAGAGCCAGAAGCTTGATGATGGGTACGATGCCCTTGGCTGCGGCCGAGTGGAGAGCATTGTGTCGGTTCCGGCCGGCCCACTCAATCTCGGCGGCATCCACCTCGAGGGATGCGCCGCGGAAGATCAGGAGCTCGGCTACGGTCCGCTCCTCGTGACACAGGGCAGTGTGAAGTGCGCGCCAGCAAGGCCACTCGTTTGTTCGTCGGAGAGGGTGTCTGCTCGGCTTCAGAGACCGGCACTCGCAGACCCTGAACGACGGAGCGTCGATCCTAGCTCCGTTGTGGAGCATCCAGTCCACCACGTCTCGGTGTCCATGTTTGACCGCGAGATGGAGCGGCGTTGCCCAGGGCGTAGTATCCTCCTCTTGTGTGGCCGGCGCTGCAGGCGGCGCCGGAGGTGTATTTGTATCCGCCTCCTCCGTTGTGTTCTCTGTGCTGCTGGGCGGGGTGTAGGGCGCGAAAAGGTCGAGTTTGCCGCCGGCATCGAGGGCGTGCTTCAGAGTGCCGAGCTCGCCGCGTGCAGCGCCCCAGAAGATGCACGACGACTTGTTAAGCTTCACATTGTCGATATAGAGCAGTGGATTAATGATGGAATAGAAGAATCGATTCGCTCGCGCGAGCGAGGCTTGGTCTTTTAGGTCGAGCAGCTCGAAGATTAGAATGACGAGTTCCGTCGGCAATCGGAGAATCGGCCGAGGTCGCGAAGATTTCTTCGAACTCTTGCCTTTCTTCTTCTTTTTCGATCGGAGCAGCTTCGGACGGCTCTTCGCGAGGTCGCCCAACGCCCCCTGCGAATCCATCGCGATCTTCAACTGTTGATGTTATGGTGAGGTTGCATTTGAATGCAAGGCAGGAGAAGTTGGGCGTGAGGCTGCTGCCGCAGCGGGGCAGGCCAGAGGCATGGAAGGCAGCCAAGCCCTGAATTAAAGTTAGATGAGAACCGTACACCCCAGGCGGCGAATGGAAGTTGATCAAGATAACTGCTGAGAAGGGGGCATCAGTGGGTTGAAAGAGCCACCACCAAGATGGCCCAAGTTGTTGGGTATTAATCCAGCCTCATCAATTGAAACGTCAGAGTGCAGTTTTCTGTGACTCTCAAAGTCACGCGTTAACAGGCTCACAAGGAACCTGCCGTGAGCCAGGATGATGTGATAAGGTCATGACCAGTGCGCTCCTTCCCTGTCGGAGCGGGGGTCTTGAACCTGGGAGCATGACAATGTCTCACCCTGAAAACAGTGAGTCCGGTTTTGCAGAGTCTGCCACTAAACGTGATTTTAAAGAGGAAGTCCACTTTGCTCTTCACCTCATTACTACTGAGTCCCTTTGAAGCTCTCACACCGCTCTGTCGCGGGAAGCTTCCGCCTGGGCTTTTGGAGGAGCTGGTGGGGCAATCCCCAAGTACCCCTCTCCGATGGCACATCAAATACTGGAAGTGCTGAACCGGCAAGCGCAAATGCATTTTAAATTGTGAAAAGATATACTCGAGAACGCTTAAGTCATGCCAGTCTCTCCAATAATTTTGTTAAGGGGTACCTCGGTCCCTATATACGCCGGTCCATTCCCGTGACGCGGGGCAATCCTACTTCCACTGGGCCTCCTTGCTAGCAAGGAACTCCTTCAAGATGTTTACAATCTTCTCGAGAGCGGCGAGGTACTCCTGCAGCTCGGCCTGGATCACCGCATCGTCTTCACCAAGCTTGGCATAAAAGTCCTTGCGGTACGGGCAGGCGCTCATGGCAGCGCTGAAGATGGGCTTCACGATGAAGCTGTGGTGGGGCTTCAGAGTCGAGCCGTAAGCACCGCGAAACGACTCAGCGAGCTCCTCGGTCGGCTTGGTCACATTGGCCTGGAGAGCTAGGCAAGTGAACTCAAGTCCTCTGCCGACCTGTCAGTGCATTCCTCCATAAACATATATTCTTGCTCTCACCTCACCAACCACAACAATCCCTCAGTAGCGGTGTGGGTCTTAGTCTTGAGCTCGTTCCGGACGAGATCTTGGACATTCTGGGACTCGAGGGGGGCAGCGAGGAAGCGCTTGCGGAGTTTCTGCGCGGAGGAATTAGCTTGGAAAAGCGATGTAAAACAGGCAGACAGAGTTAGACACACCTCAACGTTGCCCAACAAGTCCTTCTTGACCGGGGAGAAGGCAACAGAGCCGAGAAGGTCTGATCTCGGTCAGTCTTAATCATGGGTGGAACAATGGGTAAGAAATACCAAACATGGTGGTCAGGGCCTCGGCGGCATCGAGGAACTCCTCAGTTGAGATGGCGTTTCCATTTGCAGCGTCAACGGTGACCTGGGGGAACGTCTTCTTCATGGTACCGAGGAAGGTACCCCCGGGGGCAATCTGGACGGCCGCCATTTTCGTTGGTTGTAGGATCGGTCGCTGGCTCGGTAACAAATTGCTTCGGCGTGATACCAGAGGAACTAGAGAAGCAGCTGGCGGTCAACAAGCTGAAACTGTCACAACCCCACACAAATGCAAGACCTCGAGGACTGATGGTGGACCCATTTTTAGCCACGGGGGATCGCACCCCACTTTACCCCTCCCCCGCAGATGATTGCTGCTCTGGAATCGGATAAGGAGTCACGTGCCCCAGCACCAGCCGCCGTTAAACCTTGGCCAGATCATGGGGGATACAATTGGATTTGCACTTGCAGCGGAAATGCTGGAAGGATTAACTGCCTCTAATCCAAGCTCAGCCTCTGGCAGCGTATCTTCACTCGGGAGGCATGACTTGGGCTGATTGATCTCGATCTCGATCCGTGGTTAGGGGGCGGTCAAGGGACCACCGAGAAGCGTCTCCATTGACCCCGTGCTGGGGCCTTGATTCTGGCAGACCTTTCGTGGACAATGCCACATGAATACGAAGTTATTTCCGCGAAAGGCTAAAGTCCAGTGGACGTTGGTGGAACAGAAGTGCATAGACCACGCCGTTGGGACGAACGGCATGACGTCATGCTTCGCTCCCGTCCCTCCCCGCCTCAAACCGAGTTCCAGCTCTCCTTCCTAGGTGCCCAGCTCAGGTGTGGGAGCATGGTCCGATCCATTGCTTTGGTGTACGACATGGCGATGGCCCGATGGCCGATTACCCGAACTCTGTCCAGCATTTTGCATTTCTTTCTGAGAACCCTGTATTTGACGCTTCCGTCATCGATCTGCCATTGTTTCACTCGCCCCCCCATTCCTTGAATACGTAGTGCATCCCAATTGACGCAGATTTTTATTTCTTCTCCTTTTCTCACAATGCCACGCTGCAAGCAAAATGCCGGGGACGGCTGTCTACCCCTGCCAAGACCATTCTTACATTCGTCGAAAAAAATGGATGAGCCAAACGGAGAGCACCACGGTCTCAAGACCAAGATGAAGCAGCCCTTGCATGAACTCAAGGAAAAGATGCACAAAGTCGGCCTCGAAGATGCAAAGGTCCATCTCATCCAGCAAAAGTAACCCTCCTTTCCACCCAAGTCCTATGCAATGGCTCACCGTCTACAGACATAAGATTGGAAAGTTTGCAAATCTGGTATGCCCGTTCCATTCTTCTTTTTCTCTTCTTTTTCCGCCTTTTTTTTTATATCCAGAGAATCCAGGTCTAACATCTCAGTTCAACCCTCAACATCGCCATGATGAAGAGCACGAGAAGGCGTGTGATGAGAAACGCACCAAGATTTGTGAATCCCATCGCTTCCAGTCCTACTTCCCAGAGCGGGAGGGGAATATGGTCAAGTGGTACGTCGATGGCCGGGACTACTTTTGGGCCGTGTCAGTTGCTCTCGACCAGGCCAAGGAGACCATCTACATTGCCGACTGGTGGCTCTCACCGGAGCTCTTCCTCCGTCGCCCTCCCTACTTCAACCAAGAATGGCGACTGGACCAAATCTTAAAACGCCGCGCAGAGGCAGGTGTTAAAATCTACGTCATCGTGTACCGGGAGGTGCAGGCCGCTCTGGCATGCAACTCGGAGCACACCAAGCACTCCCTGCAGGCCCTTTGTCCCGAAGGTTCACCGGGTTACGGAAACATCAAGATTATGCGCCATCCCGACCACAACGTGCTGGAAAACGCTGCAGACATGACATTCTACTGGGCCCATCATGAAAAGCTCATTGTTATCGACTACGAGATGGCATTTTTTGGGGGACTGGATCTGTGCTTTGGCCGCTGGGATAACCATCAGCACACGCTCTCGGATGTCCACCCCGAGGGTGTAGTCAATGAGGTGTGGCCGGGCCAGGACTTCAACAACAACCGCATCATGGACTTCAAGAATGTTCAGGACTGGAAGCAGAACGAGCTGAGCAAGGCAGATTATGGCCGCATGCCTTGGCATGACGTTGCCATGGGCATAATCGGGCCAGGTGTTTATGATATCGCTGAGCATTTTGTCCTTCGCTGGAACTTCGTCAAGCGTGACAAGTACAAGCGCGACAAGCGGTTCGAGTGGCTCGAACTCAGGGGCCGTCAAGGGCAGGATGAAGATCTGGTTGGCGTCCAGCGCCCAAGACACCCTGTGGGTGGGTACGTCTTGCACCCTCTGTCTCCGATGGCGACCAAGAACGTCGATCATCGCGGTAGCGTCAAAGCTCAGGTCGTGCGGTCCAGCTCGGATTGGTCTAGTGGCGTCCTCACTGATCACTCGATCCAAAATGCCTACAGCGACCTTATCCGCAACGCGAAGCATTACGTTTACATCGAGAACCAATTCTTCATCACTGCCACTGGGGATCAACAGAACCCAATCCACAACACCATTGGCCGCGCAATTGTGGATGCTGTTGTCCGAGCCGCCGTGGAAAAGCGCAAGTTCCGCATCATTATCCTGATCCCCGCTATTCCCGGGTTTGCTGGCGACTTGAGAGAGGACGGCGCCATCGGCACAAGGGCAATTATGGACTACCAGTACAAGTCAATCTGGCGTGGGGAGCACAGCATCTTTGAACAGATCCGCAAGGAGGGCATTGACCCGACCAAGTATATCTTTTTCTTCAACCTTCGCAGCTACGACCGCCTCAACAAGACACCAGCCATCAAGAAACAAGAGGAGGTGTCAGGAGTGAAGTACCAAGAGGTTCAACGCGCCGAAGCCGAAGAGGTTATGGGTGAGGGTATTCACGGAAACATTGATTCCTCTGGCGGAAGAGACTCGCACATGGGCAAGATCAAGGAGCAACGAGGGGCCATTGATGGGGCTCTGAAACGCAACACCGATGAGGCCCACAGACCGGAAGCTGAAGAGCGGGGCATTGACATGAAGAGACGGTTCGAAGCTGCTAGAGAAGAAGATAAGACGGATTCACCCTTCAGTGTCGCGCACCACGCCATGAAGACACCCGGCTCAATTCTCGATGTACCATGGGATGGCGACCCGGAAGATGAAGTCAACCACTGGATCCAGGAAGAGCTGTACATTCATGCGAAACTGCTCATCGTTGATGACCGCTTCGTCGTTTGTGGGTCCAGTAACCTGAATGACCGGAGTCAGTTGGGGTATCACGACAGCGAACTGAGTGTTGTCATGGAGGATACGAATATGGTGCAGTCGACGATGGACGGCCAACCGTTCGAGGCTGGCCATCACGCAACCGCGCTGAGGCGATATCTTTGGAGGGAGCATCTTGGCTTATTGCCACCCCAGGATTTGGATGCAGCCAACGATCTCAACGCTCAGCCTCCAGGTGACGATTCTCCTAACGACATTCTAGATAATGATGAGACGTGGAAGTTGGTTGAGGACCCTCTCAGCGACGACCTATGGGAGAAGTGGACAAGCCAAGCCACACAGAACACGTTGGTTTTTCGGCAGCTGTTCCACGCTGATCCAGATGATCATGGTGAGTGCTGACCCAACTGGTGGCGAGATGAGATGTTGACACAGCCAGTGAAAACGTTTGACGACTACAATGGGTTCTTGCCAGCGAAGGGGGTCAAGCCTGGCCACATCTTTGACCGCATGATACCTCCTGATGAGGCGAGGGCCAAGTTGGCCAAGATCAGTGGACACTTGGTGTGGATGCCTCTGGACTTTTTGAAGGATGCGCCTATGGCTGAGAAGGGGTTGCAAGTGAACTCTTGGACGGAGAGTGTGTATACCTGAGTGTATCTTTATCTTTTTGGTCAGAGAGTTACCGCAACCGACCTTCCCTTGGGGCTTGCCTTCACAGCCAAGCTCTGTAAGCTGTTGTGAATTGTGAATGGATGACGGGTTTCCCTAATTTACTTTTGTTTTACTAAAATCTTGGGTTATTACCGCTGGATATGGTGGTTGTGTATTTGCGTGATTTTGTATTTGCTTGATTTTGTATTTGCGTGATTTTGCATTTTGCGATGAAGGATTTCTATCAGACTAAAAAAACCCAGATGAGGGTTTACAGTAGCAATACGTGAACCAAGTCCCAGTTGATGATTTTGCTGCACTCATTTTTGTTAATGGGCACATGTCATGGCTAGAGAGAAATAAGTGGAGTAACTGTTGAGGGTGAAAACGAGTGACTGGCTGCAGGTGGTTAAGAAACAGCTGGTCATTGGCAGGATGCGGTGTTGAGATGGAAGCTAGATGATGAGGTGGACTGGGCTGGGCGACCAAGCTATGTGTGCAACTTTTATATTTTCACGGTTCTAGAGTCACAATCCTATTTTATCGTTCAGGCTTTTTCTTATTCTGTATTGCTTGGCTACCTACCTACCTAGGTACGGAAAGATAGGTGCCTAAGTAAGTGGTGGAGGGCTGACCCCCTTTTTGTGGTAAACAGTGCCAATCCCAATCCCAACCCAACCCAAGCCAAACCAACCTAAGGAGAAACAGCCAGCTGGGACGCCGAGCTCAGTTTCCAATCTCCAGTTCCTTTTGCGTTTCCAGTTTCTTTATATATATGTGTGTGTGTGCAAAGTCAATGAAGTGCCATCCATCCATCTATTCATTGTCGGAACTTTCCCTAGGTAGGTAGGTAGGTACCTAGGTACCTAGGAAGAAGAAGAACCAAAAAAAGACCACTACCTCCTCACAAGCCTTGCAGGTCGTCTCTCGCTCTTGTCCTGGATATCCCCTAGATACCACGCCACCTCCCTTTCAAAGCGCTTCACCTCTTTTCCACGACGCAATCTTTCCTCTCGACGAGCCCAAAACAAAGTTGTTGCGGCTCTCGCTGTGCGGAACCAAATTCCATTCCAGCCCAGGGGATAATAACCCCCGCGAGCCAGAGGAGGTCACATCCGCCCTTGAACCAGCTCTCCTCCTCCGTACAAGCGGTAGTTAATCTCTCCGAGTGAGCGAGGATTTCCGCAACAGCTTCAGAGGCATGGCTTTGTATTTCTTTGGAAAAAGCCACTTCCACCTCCGCAAGACGGGATTGCGCTTCCCGAAGAGAAACTGCTTGTTGAGTGCGGAATCTGGCCAGCCGGTCTTGGAAATAGCGTTGCTCGCAACGGGTGAGTCCTCGCCGTACGCGTGTGAGGTAGGGATCATAGCGGGAGACAGAGGAAGAGGGAGAGGGAAAAGGAGAGGGGGTGGTAGGTTTTATCCCAATAATTGTAGGTGGTTTCGGGGAGTGGGTAGGGGTAGCCGTGATGATAGAGACGGCAGTGACAGCAGCCGCGGTGGGGATGCTGTCAGGCGGGGACGCAGTAGTAGTAGTGGCGGCCGCGGAACCTTCGCCGGCGTTAACTGACACGATTGCCTTTGCAATGGCCACGTCAGAGATGGCGATAGCCTCACCAGCGGCGGTGAGGGCGGTGCTGGCGCTGGCAATAGCGCTGGCGAGGGCATCGAGGTCGGTGCTGATGAGGGCGATGCTGGTGGCCATGTCCATGGCGGTGTCGGCGTCGGTGTTGTTGTTATTGGCGATGCTACCACCACCAGCGACCCGAGAATCCCGACCGGTGACAACATTAAAAAACCTTCCATCCTGCCCAGTCTGCTCTTCCTGCTCATCGTCTTCCTCCCTCTCAGACATGTCCCCAAACAGAGTAGACCCATCATAGTCCTTGTCGGTATTATCACCATCATCACTTATTCCGCTCCAGTGCCATCCCTCCTCAGTCTCCATGTTCCCTCTCTCTTGTTCTTCTTCTTGTCTAGGAATAGACATAGGAACAGGCATATCCCCAAGATACTCACCCTTGGCAGTATCGGAATACCCTCCGGGCATAATCTCCGGACGGGCTATAAATGTCAGGGGTTCTGTCTCTGGAAGATCGACGAGGACGGGGGATTCGCTATCCGCTTCCGAATGGGAGATTGTCTCGAATTCGCTGTTGCTGTCACTGTCTCTATACCTGTCACTATTGTGTTCATGATTGTTGTCGGTACAGGGATCGTGATCGTTGTAATTGTCGGTAAAGTCGGGAACAAACCCAGGACGAACCCCTGGAAAAGTGCCCGGCATAGCCCCTGGCATAGCTCTAGCCATAACACCCGGCGTGGGTACAGCTCTAGGCATAGCCCCCGGCATAGGCACAGCTCTAGGCCCTGGCACAGGCACAGGCATAGCTCTAGCTCTAGCCTCTGGCATAGGCACAGCTCCAGGTCTAGGCACAGGTCTAGGCACCTGCCCATCTCTAGGGACATGCATGTGCAAAGTGCAGGGAAAGCCCTTTTCTTCGTCCCAGGGCGGGGTAAGCTGAAGGGGTTGAACGACATTGTATCGTATGCCTTGACGGTTGATAACTCGAGAAGAAAGGAAAAGAAAAAAGGTTTCCCAGACTGACTTGGATGGATACTCGAGTTAGATCGAGATCAAAAGATACGAGATAGCAGAGGCGTGTGTTGTGATGTTGTGCTGCTGGGCTTGTCACATAAAAGAAGAGGAAAAGAGAAAAGAAACCCAGGCCGAAGAAGAAAGACGCGTAATATAGCCCTGTCACCAAACTTAATCACACAAACTTTGCCATTTCGGATACTTAACCCTAATCGCCGTGTATATACCGAGGTTATCAACGTCTATGATGCGGTGGCGTTGTTTAGAGTCTGACGTGATTGCCCTTCGAAACCTAGAGAAGATCACCAGCTGTCCAACTTGATCAATGCTGTAACTCGTTTATACAAGTAGATAGACCCAGAAACATGGTTTAAACAACTTGCAAATGCTGCAACTCATCCGGGTATCTTGACTAAAAAACATTGTCCTAGCAATTTTCGATACTGCAGCTCGTTTACCAGGCACCCGACCCGGAAACATGGTTCCAGCTTTCAACACCGCAACTGTCTATTGGGTATATAGAAACATGATCCACCATCACCCGAGATTAAACTCACTAGAGGCATTCATGAGAGCCTTCATCTTTTCCTTCATCCGCCGAGCCGCACCGTCATCCACCGCACCAATACCATCATCGTCGTCCCAAGCCTTCGCTTTCGACTGTGGCTTGCCGCCAGTCGAGCTTTCCTTAGTCACCGCCCTGTTCGTTCTCTTCGCGACCCCCCCACCAATTCCTCCAGGTGTCTCACGCAGACAGAAACTCTTCGCCATGTGTCCAAGATGTAGTTGTTCCTTGTCAAAATAGACACGCTCCTCGCGAGTATGTGTGGCATAGGCGCGAATGTGAGAGCGGAATGCTTGTCTGCCAGCGTCGAGAAGGGGATCATCTCTGGGCTTACCAGTACGATCCTTATGACCCTTGCCTTTGCCCTTCTTTGGCTCTTCCTCGGGTCCCCCTTCTGACTTAACCAATAGTCGCTGTTCGAGATGCAGCTGCAGCGCTTCGGCCCGTGTTGTCCACGTCTGTTTCTCGCTCTCGGTGCTGTCATGCGGTGGTGGAAGGTTCACCGCACTTGCCAGTCCCTTCTGAAGAATTGACTCGTACAGTTGTGATGTTGGGGCTGGTGTACCTAGAAGAGACCTGTACTCCTCTTCGCAGCCGGGAAGGAGGAACAGCACTGCCTTTCCTGACCGACCAGCACGAGCGGTACGACCGATACGATGGAAGTGGTCTGCCACTGCGAAAGCTGGATCGTACTCAATGACCACATCCACAGCCGGAACATCTAGACCACGAGACGATATATCCGTCGTAATGAGAACGGCTGGTTCTGCCGAAGTAGTAAATGACTTGAGAGTTGCCGTTCGGACGGGCTGTGCTAGTGATCCATGTAACCTATGGAGTAGCACTGTAGGCGTTGCTGGTGATGTGATGTAACATGCCGGTGCAACTGTTGAGTCTGTATGCGGATCTGGTTTAGTATCTGGCACTTCTTCCACAACTGCCGTCGTTTTGAGCAGCTCAAAGTGGAAGTCGACCGAGTCGGCGCAAGAGATGAAAATGATGGCCTTCTTGACCGCACCTCGCCTGGAAAATGTCCACTTCAGATAGGCGATCAAGGTGACCAAGCGAAGTTTAGCGGGCACAATAAGACAGGATTGTTGTAGTTGTGATGGTGCGCTGAACTTGGCCTCCACGTCGGCATCCTTCTCCATGTCCGCTTTTGACGCTGTAATGTGGACGGCATCTTCCAAACTGATCTCTCCCAGTTTCTGGACGTTCATCTTCATGGTGGCCGAGCAGAGAACCGTTACCCTCCTCGATGGTAGAACGCCATCCAAAACCAGTCCTTCCTTGTTCTTATCCTGGAGCTTATCCTGTCGGATCTTGCTGACAATTGTCCTGATGTCGTCTTCAAAACCCATCTCCATCATCCGGTCGCCTTCGTCGAGAACCAACCACCGAACCATGCCAACTTCGAGGACCTTGGTGTTGTCGAGATGGTCGGTTAGACGACCTGGTGTGGCGATTAAGATGTTGGCACCCTTTCTGATGCGCGCCTTCTCCGATTTCTTGCTCTCTCCTCCAATTACCGTAGTACATACCAGCCAGGGCGTGCACCGGAGTACTTTTTCGAGCACAACAGATATTTGCTTGCATAGTTCTCGGGTTGGTGCCAGAATGATAGCAAACAGCCCGGAATTGCGATGCACCTTGGTCCCATTGGAGCTGCCATCATCATTTAAGCTCAGCGCGACGAGACGGTGGACAATCGGCAGCAGATAAGCCAACGTCTTTCCCGAACCAGTCTCAGCCTGAAGGAATGCGTCGCTATCATCTTTGATGAGCTGTGGTATTGTGTTTCTTTGGATCGCTGTGGGTGCCTTCATCTCCAGCTTCGATGCCAAGTGTTGGGCAACTCGCCGACAGAGACCAAGAGCATGGAAACTTGCGGCTTCGTCTGAGAGGGGGGCATTGGAGGGTACGGCGGGCTCGACTTCTTCGGGCTGTTCCTCGAAAGCGGTGACAGCCATGGGGTTCTTGGTAAAGATACTCGACGAGATGGCGCCCGTCTTCATAGCGTAGCTAGGCGCATATTCGCTGGAGCTGGCGGTCTTTTGGATCTTGAAGTGCCGGTCGACGGTGCCATCTTCAGTTCGCATTCGTTTCGCCGGTCGATTCGCATCGTTGCCAGAGGATTTTTGCGATGTCTTGAGGTTGTGTTGAGCTCGAACTCGGTCTCGCCAACGCCCTCCCTTGAACTTGACCTGGTTGGTCAAGGGCGTATCTCCAAGCTCAAAGTTGAGCAGCATGCCATCGTCAGCCATTTTGGATGCGGTGGGTGGGCGATTGGTTTGACGAGCTCTGGTTCTTGATGCTGCACCAGAAAAAGTTCCAACTGGACCCCGCGAATGAAGAATTAAGGTGGGGCGGACGAAATCTTGGCGACAAAATTCTGCACTAAAAGCTTCACCGCTTTCCTTTCCTCGACGAGTGCAGGGATCAGCGTGGCAGCTCCAGACCCACATCCTCAAGCTTGTGAACATTTACAACTCAGAAGTGAGTCAGTCTTGAGGGTATCCGTTCCAGGGCATAAGTAAAGGATGGGTGTTACCTCCAAGTGTTGCCAATGTACTTATTGCTGCGAAATGTTATCATTGTGCGGTTGTCTTATCGGGGAGAACCACTTTGCAGCTCACAACTCAACAGACAACGTGACGAGGAAACGCATCCCATCATCTTTAGGGCGCTACCACGAAATATGGCTATATAGACATTACCGAGATCCTATCTTACACCGCCAGCCATGAATTCCTTCTTTAACTCTCCTCCAACTACTCTTGGTGAGTCCCCCCATGATGATGATGAAGAATCTCATCCGTGGACAACATGGAAACGCGTCGCCTCGGTTGGCCATTCACCTCGCTGGTGACCGCGGAGGCCAGACTCTCAGCAAAAGGCGAGCGTTTCCGTAGTGCTGGTCCGTAATAGTACACAGCGTACACAGCGCAGACCAGCACCAACGAGATGCCAAACAGAATCGTGCTCGCAATTTCCAGGTGTCGAGATCCGCCAATGTTGGTGTAGAACGGTATCGCTGGCACGGTGAGCACACCGGCAAGAAAGTCGCGGGCCCATCCGTTACCGCCTGTCGCAGAGGCGGCGTAAGGACCGTAGGCGCAGATCATGTACTGTAAAGAGAAGTTAGCATCTTGACAGGAGTCAAGTCTAGCTGGGTACAGGACTGACATCAATGCTAGCCATGTAGATGGAGTAGTTGGCAATACCGATGATACCTGAGCCCACCATTGTACCAATCCAATGCGTAGGCGGTCCACCAGAGGTCCACGCAAAGATGATGAGACCAATGGGCAAACAAGGCGCGGTATACAACAACCACCAGAGCCGCGACTCATACTGAGCATGCTCATCCCCTGGCTTCAGTTGTCGTTCTTTCTTGTTCCGCCATATCGCCGGGGTAAATGACAACCAGGCAAGGATGTAGCCCAGACCAATGGGGATGAAGGCGAGCCCCAGTTGGATGGTCGAGAATCCCCACTGGTTGTAAACAAGGGCCAAGGACTGGATCTGCATGAAAATGAGGGCGTCGGAAAAGCCCGATAAAAGAGACAGAGTGAGGACAATCGGCTCTGTGAGAAACATGCGGAATGGCCGAATCCAGGTCTGCATCAACTCCTTGAAGGTGAAGCGCTCCCTAAAGGGTTCGAGCTCGTTTGGTCCGTAAACATTGGGTGACTGGCCCGACGTCCGGCGCTTCTTGGCAATCCTGTCCAGAAGAATAGTCGCTCGTGTTTCGGGAACCAAAAAGAGATGCAAGATCTGGACAAATCCGCCAAAGATGAGCTGGATCCAGATGGTCCACCTCCAGTCGAGATAAGTCTCAATGAATCCTCCAATAATGGGTCCGAGGATCGAGCCTGCCACGGAGGAGAAAACAATATAGGCGACAGCATACTGCTGCTCATCGGGCTCAAACACATCAGCTATCATGCCAAGCGTGACGCTACCACCAGCAGATGACAGCCCTCCTAGAGCACGGCCCACCAGGATGGTGGCAAAATTGGGTGCCAGTGCCACAGGAAGACACCATATGTTGACCAACCCCAGAGACAGCTGCAAGATTGGCTTTCTCCCAAACTCTTCCGACCAGGGAGCCCAGAGCTCACACCCAAAGGCATACGTGACCAGGAAAATGGCAGCGCCCACTCGAGCGGCCTGTTCGCTGATATGGAACTCGCGAGATATCCCGCCAATGCCGTTTGAGTAGAGTGACGTGTTGAAGTTCATCGAGGTCTGGACGAAGAAGATGACGGTGAGGATCATCCACTTTTTCCAGCTGGGGAAGGAGAAGCCGAGCTCATCCCAGGCATCTTCCTCTTTGAGCTCGATCTTGCCGTCTGGTCTCTTTTCTGGTTTGGCGATATGTTGTTGGCAAGTGGTGGGCGGTGTCCCCGGCCTCCGAGGCGAGTTTGATGTTCCGCCCGTGGTGCCAGTGGTGCTTTGAGCGGCATCCAGTGTCTTGTCGGAATCGGTTCCCGCGGGTTCTTGAGTGGACCTTGCAGGACTTGTCATGGCGTCACCTTGTCAGGGACGTGAAAAAAAAAGGAAGAAGATATAAGCAATAGCACATCGAGAGAAATATTCGGGATAACAATAAAAAAGCATCCGATGTATCTAGTAACCGTGTTCAAGATATATAAAAACCGTTGAACGTTGGCGAGCCGACCACCGACCAAGCGGACCGCTGACGACATGGCTCTCGCTCCCCGCCACAAGGTTCAACGCTTGCTGATCGCTTTGGCAAAGATCCATGATTCGTGCTGGATCACGGGTTTGCGTTTGGAACGGAAATCAAGTGTGTGGTCAGACATCTGGACCGTGCCGAGAAAAGGGGCAAATGTTGTCAAAATGGAAGAAAATGGGAGGAGACAGAGGCTGTGAAATTTTGAGCAGGGGTGACTCGATCGGGGCGATTATTTTCGAGCGCAATTCTGACATTTTCTGTTAGAGAATACTTTGTTTGAGCGAGAAACCGTTTGCACGGAAGGAACATATCTCAAGAACGAGCTGCAGAAGTGTGTGGTCGAACATGGGATGTCGTCGCCGCCGCGATCTGGAAGAGTGGGCCCGATCGATGCCAAGCATTGGCCGCCTCTTGCGTCGCAGGCCACAGGGTTCTGCAGGGTTCCAGGTGGGCCTGTGGAAAGAGTCGACAGTCGACCTGAAGGCACCATTGCAAAGTCTACAGACAAAACCGCGTCGATGATCAATACTGTGCTCGCGGGATAATAGTTTTATTTTGTTGCAGCGAATCAAGATCCTGATCTTAGACTTTGAAGAGGTCAGTTCTGATGCCAGAATTGCAACGCCACGGCTGGGAATGGCAAGCTGGCGTTCGCTTGCGGCTGCATCCACGGCTACACGTCCGTAAACCTCCAAATGCCTGCGTATGAACTGTTGCGCCTTACCCTCGCAAATTCCAACACGAGACGTTTCAATCCAAACGCTGACGGCGTTGGCCGGGCCCGTCATCCGATTTTATGGCACAGCACGACTGTTGGTCGGGCAAATCGGAATTTCGGGACCGAAGGCTGCCGTTCTCAGCCCCAGCGCGTGAGATTGGCATGGCCAGCGGGTGCCAGCTTCATAAAATCGCGCCCTTGGACTTCCCCAAAGACCGACTCCGAAAAAGTGCAAGCCAGCCTTTTAACCGTGCGACGTTTCCTGCAGCCAGCTTGACGCCTTTGCATCGGTGGTCCGGATAGCGTTAACGGTCTCCGTCCGGTCCTTTTCGCCAATTGTATTTAATTGAGAGCACCCAGCTTCGCCAGTCTTCGCCATGTCCCAAAGACCTCCCTTCCGGTCTCTTCCTCCGCGTCCATTCCCTATCCAGGCCAGACTCGGCGCAATGAGCACTCAAGTCGCTATCGCAGCTGCCGTTGCTGGCATTGGCGCGTATGCCCTGTACATGCGGAGAAATGCAGCCCCACAGACAGGAAAGCCAATTTTTGGTAGCTTCGGTTTCCACAGCCTGAAGCTCCACAGCTCAGAGCTGATCAACCACAACACCAAGAAGCTGCGCTTCGAGCTCCCCGACGCCAGCCAGCCCAGCGGCCTTTCGCTGTCGTCAGCTCTCTTGAGTGTTTCGTTTCCAAATGGACGTTGGCTTCCCGTCCTCCGGCCATACACGCCGACAAACGATTTGGGTCAGTTTCTTTCTTCACGCGCTTTGATGCCAAAAAGTCACGTGCTAACAATGACCAGCGGAGCCCGGTTACGTTGAACTGATGGTTAAGCTTTACCCGGGGGGCAAGCAGAGCTCACATATCCACTCGCTAAAGCCCGGCGATTCGCTGACTTTTGCACCCATCCCGGAGCTCAAGTGGACACCCAACAAGCACCCCCATCTGGCCATGATTGCAGGCGGTGCCGGCATCACGCCCATGTACCAGCTTGCGCGGGGCGTTCTCAAGAATCCTGAGGACCAGACTCGCATCACCCTGGTCTGGGGAGTCAACACCGATGAGGACATTTTCCTCGGGAAGGAGTTCGGCGCACTTGAGAAGGAGTACCCTGGTCGCTTCAAGGTGCACTATGTGGTCGCTACACCCGACGCCAACTCGCCCCATCGTAAAGGTTTTGTCACGAAGCAGATTCTCGAGGACCTTGGTTTGAGTTCCAAGTCAGAGAAGAACCGGGGCACCAAGGTTCTGGTCTGCGGTCCCCCGCCCATGGAGAAGGCTCTCAAAGGGACCAAAAGCTTCCTTGGCGGTGCCAAACCTGGTTTGTTGGCTGAGCTGGGGTACGGCGCGGACCAGATTTTTAGCTTTTAATTGTTGGGCTGGAGTTTGGCATTGTAAATAAGGCAGTGGGAGGTTAGGTAATACTCATAGGGAACAGTGCTTTTATTCGCTTCAGATTCCTGTCTATGGTGTTCGTGAGGACCCTTACCTACAGTCACAAGGGAACAAAATTGAAAGGAACAGTTAACGTTGCCGGTCCATGCAGTACCTCTTGGCGCAGAATCTCGATCCCGAAGCATCCAATCCGAGACGAGTACCTTGATCGGGACTGATACTTACACGGTCTTTATCACTGGCAGACGCATCATCAATACGCTCCTTTTAAGGCGGGTTCCAGATAAAATCCCAGTCCGAGTTGCCGTATCAGCTGGCCCGGTAATTGTCGTCACCCTCCCGTAGCTCGGGAATCGGAATTGAGCGTAACCCTGACTCAGCCTTCCAACCTCGGCGGTTTACGCAGATAGCTTACTCACGACGTCCAGTCGGCTTCGTCCGCGTATTTGTGTACGGAGCACCCGTGCGGGAGGAGATATCTCAAGTGATGTCATGGTGAATGCAATACAATAGAGTTATGTGGTTGCTTTGCAGGAAGATGCTTGCCATTGATGGTGACGTTGCATGGGGCTTATACGGGCCGGTCCAGTTGGGCTAGGTTGAGGGTTGAGGATGTAAGTCTGGTAAGTATTTAAGTTGAGAGATGTCTTGCTCTCTGTATTTGGCCGACAATATCTTTGACTATTAACCAAAACTCTACCTCTTCTGGTTCAGAGGCAGACAATAACAAGAAGAAGAAGAACAACAATCCAGTCTTAAAGCCGACACCATTGAACATCTCGATATCTACCTACACAACAACCATGAAGTACCAATCTACAACTTCTTCCCTTCTCCTCCTCACCCTCTTATCCGCCTTGAAAGTCCACTCCTCCCCTATAGTCTCATCATCTCCCCACTGCAAAGACTTCAAAATCCCCATCTCGATAAGCACCTCGAACCTAGCCTTTGGCCTTCCCAAATTCACGACAAATTTCGACGTCGCCAACTTTATTGATACCATTTCCTCCCGAAATGCATCCACCGCCGCGACCGTTGTTGCGGGGAATCGGCAGAATGTTTCGGCGACGTATTTCATTTCTGGGACGTTTTGTCAGCCCCGTTCCCCTCACAGTACTCGTGGGATCACAGATGAAGAGGGTCAAGGGGAGACGGTACTGATCGCAACGCACGGATTGAATTTCGATAAATCCTACTGGGATCCGGAGATCGAAAAAGAGAAATACAGCTTTGTAAACTTTGCTGTGAACCAAGGCTATTCCATCCTCTTTTACGATCGGCTAGGGGTCGGCATGTCGCAGCGGGTTTCCGGGTACATCCCACAGTTGGGAAACCAAGTGGCTATTTTGGAAGAATTGATCAAACTGGTCAAGGAAGGAAAGTTTATAGAGACACCTCAAAGAAAGAAAGTGGTGTTGGTGGGACATAGCTTCGGCAGTGCCATTTCGTTGAACCTGGTTGCGCAAGACCCCGACTTGGTCGATGGCGTGGTCCTGACGGGGTTTAGTCTGAACGCCACGGCCAATAACTTGCTGGGGTTCGTGGAAGGGGTGGCGCCGAGGATTGCGAGCCAACAGAACGGAAAGCGGTGGGGAGGATTGGATACGGTGAGTTTTTTTTTCTTTTTCATCTTTCCTCTCCTCTCCATGAGATTGAACTGGGAAATAAATACTGACTTGACCTGCTTGATTCAGGGATATCTCACGCCAGTGGACATTTACTCAAACGTGGCCTCGTATGTGATCTGACTAGTAACTGAGCGTAATAAACACTGACACAGTATATCTAGGTTCTTCAAAGCCCCCGATTATTCCCAGGCCGTCGCCGAGTATGCCGATGCCACCAAGGCCCCATTTGCCGTCACGGAGCTGTTGGCTGATAGCCATGTGGTTGCTCCGCCATATGCCTTCAAGGGAGCCGTCATGGTATGTCTGAGTTATCATTGCGTAAAATGGGGAGCTAACACCAACATGAATAGATTCTGACCGGGCAATACGATTACATCTTTTGCACGTCCGAGTAAGAATTCCAACTCACTATAATGTCGCAAGTTTTGAGGCTAACCTTTTCCGTCTAGCTGCGATGGAGGCGTCTTGGAAGTCCCAGCAAAACAATACTTTAAGAATGCGCGCGCCTTCAAGGCTAGCAGCTATCCGGGCGCAGGCCATGGGCTCAACTTCCACCTGAATGCTGCGGGGTCCTTCAAGGAAATCACCGACTTTCTGGGGAAGAATGGCTTGTAATGATGGGATTTAGTCTGGAAATTGTACGACACGATACAGAAGGACGAATGTAAGGCATGTCTTTAATCTCTCCGGGCTTGGGCAAATAGAGATTTTTTGGGTGGACGGATTCAACCCGTGACGTACTCGGCCAAGGGGAAGCTACGATGGGTGTCAAACCAGGAGGGGTGAAATCCGCGGATCGTCGGGTGCTCTTTCCCAAACATCCAATCTTTTCGCACAGATTGACGTTCTACTCCGAGATCGGAATATCATCGCAGCTCAACTCTACACCTTCAATCCACTGTCAAGTTCCAGTCATTTAATCACGTGGCTCGCCCGGTTCTCTTCTACATGTCTTGATTGGCAGCTGTCTTGCCAAAGCAGTAAGGTGCACCCACCAAGTCGAAGTGATGGGCTGCCTCCCGCAGCCTGATGCGCTGGGCCATCAGCTCAATTCTCGACCCACTTGCTCTCGCAACCGAACTGCTTTCAAGGCTTTACCAGATCCTGGACGCGCTGCCCTAAAATGCCTTCAGGTTGTCATCTCGATTGTTACAATCCACCAGAGGAGTTGATTCCGAACCCAGATATCGGAGGGACAGGGGTAAGTGGGTCAGATCCGACGGCTGGGTGCATACTCTGTTCTAACGTCATGTCAAGGTGCTTATTGGCTTCATTGGAACTGCTTGGTTTGCGGTGTTGATGGTAATATGCTATTACCACCTCGCTTTTGACCCGACGCGTAGTCCGTACTGGAGCCCGCAGGCCTCGGCCTGTCTGCAACTCAACTCTGCAGACGATGCCCACGAATTCATGCCAAACTACATCGATGAGCTCGCCATAAAGTGGTCGAGCTCGATGGGCCGCTTTCTTTTCAGCCGTTTCCTTGACAAGCCGCTGTACGAGCGTTTTGCTCAACGCGCAAGATGGTAAAAGGCATTCAGAACGGTGGGTGAAGGTTCGAGTCCAGTGAGCTACAGGCTAGTCTCAACTAACCAGACATTAACTGGCAGGCTATTCTCAGTATGTGCGACATTCAGATTCTCACAGGAACTGGCATTCTTCTCAGCACCTACATTGGCCTCTCTTGCTATATCTCAGCATACCACTGACAGCTGGCGGTTCATCTGGCCTGGTTCTCAAACATAACCCACCTTGCTTGCTTAACAGTTCTCCGGGGATACTTACACCTCCACCCCCGGGAGCGAAATATCAGGATCCTGTGCATGACTATTTTGTGTCTGGGTCTGATCGTCTCATTATGGCCGACTGCCTACTTTGGTTGGGCTCTTGGCGGATCTTTCTCCCGATTATTCACCTTCAACGCGCGTTGTTTCTTCGACTTGAGTTTCGGAAAGGCCTTCTCCGAGAAAGATAGTTTCAGCAGGCAGACAGCGCGCGAGTCCACGGTGGTTTCGATTGTTTTGATCTCTCTCAACCTTTTCACTCGCACCATCAAACTGATGAAGCCATGGGCCGACCGTTTCCGCAAACTATCTCGAGGCTCAATTGGACGGCGTTGGATGGCTTCTACAAAATCGAGCGTCGTGCAACTTGAGTCGGGCGAAAATAGCATCTCTTGTACCAGGGTTTCAATGTATATTATTTGGCCAGATTCTTCCTATCTTTCTTCTCATCGGGCCGCTGGTTATGGCTACTCAGGCGGTGATTCATCCCATAATGCAAGAAAACTTGGAGGAGGAAGATAGTAAGAACACCGAGCAAGTTGATCACAATCAGCTTTGTCATCCAAGGATCTGTCGACAGCCATGGTAAGCATTCTGCATCACATAGTTGATGGAATCGTCTCCCTGAATTTTGGAAACCAACAGTTCAGCCAGGGTCCGTTGAGGAAGGGCTCAGGCAGGTCAGCTGTGATATTAACAACCATACTGTCACGCTGTCTGCAGATCATGCAGACAGCCAACGTCAACGTCCAAACTCGCCAGCGCAACGGCCATTTGAAAGCCTAAGTTTACATTCTCTTAACCTCGAGAACAACATTTACGCTTTTCTTCAAACACGTTACCGAGACGAGATGAACATGATGGCGCCTGAATTACTTGCCTGTCTTCAAGTCGTGGTGCTTACAGTCCGAGTGTTTCTTGACCTGTGGAGAACCGTCCCGTTTGATTTCTCGGGTATGACCTCGATAATTTATATCATTGCATTTAGTATTAGTAATATTTTTAATTGTTTTTCTGTAGTTTGTTTTTCTTGCTTTCTTGTGGTTGAAAGCCGCTCAGAGACAGAGAGAGACACGGACCCAAACAATATGTTTGGTCGCTTTTCGCCTACGAGGAAGTGAAGAGGGTACTGGGAGCGCACCCAACCGTGTCGGCTCTAATGTTTTCACTCTTTTTTTTTAGCTTTCACAACGATGGGTCTCTATTCCAGCACGTCGGGGCAACATTTTCGTGGGGGGTTTATATTTCCCTTGATGATTGGGGGGATCCCGGGGGTAGTTTTTGGGATTATGCTGAAAGTGTTGGGAAAAAGTCGGTTTCCTCTTTGAAGGTTGGAAGGAGCGTTGATGATTTGTACTTACTCTGTAGCTAGATTAGTTTACTTTTCACAATGGTGGAAAATATTCGCCGTTGTTACATTAAGAATCCTTGGGAGAGTCTTTTTTATTTTTAATTTTTTAATTTTTTTTTTAACATATAGCGACAAGAGCTGATTGGCGACCACAACTCGAATGCAACCTTTACACTTAACGGGAAGGGAAAGAGACCCAGTGCCAGAACACATATCACAGGAATAAATAGACTCAACAAAGTTAAACTTGGACTTGGATTTGGACTTGGCTCCAACCAAGACGTGTGTTACAATCCACAATCCAACACCTGTGTTACCCAACTACAGGTAGTTAAAAAGGGAACCAACAGTTTAGCCACGAGCTACGCGGCACCGCAATGGTGAGGCAAACATGACTCAGGTCTCGTGACTTTTAATGTGTGTGTGTTGGGTTGGGTTGGTGATAACTGATCAATGACAAGATGTGACAAGCACACAGAGTTGAACAAACAAATAGTTCCTAGGTAGGTAGGCAAGTAGACAGGTAAATACATGTACGATGAGAAAGAAATAAAAGTTTATTGCATCCAAAAATGTATCTGCTTTTTTGTACACAAATCGGAATGAATCCGAGAAGGACTGGAACCTGGGATGAGTCCGAGGTGTTTTATGTCATCGCCCAGCCCACCCACATGCTTGCATGTGGCTCTCTAAAATCCTGGACTTTACTCCGTCGTACGGGGGCAACAACAGCTGGACAAAACACTACCCTCCTCCCACTTAATTACTCTCTCTGAGTAGGTAGGTACCTAGGTAGCGACCAGACCTACCCAGATGCAAGCTGGTACCAAACTCTTATCCCAAAAAAGAGACGGCCTACCTACCCACATACACAGTGTCAATTTCATTTCACCGTGTATACGCCGCCTCTTTCAATACGTCATTGCGTATGTATCCAACAGGAACACACATGACGTTACATAACCGCGCCTCCCAACAGCCCAACAGCCCACCGAACAAACATGCCCAAAAACGCCACCTGATGTACGGCACAGCACGTGGTACTTAGCTTCGGACTGTATTAGCCCCCCCTTTTTTTTCTCGCTCTTGTACAAGCGACAAGCAAGCAGTTCTCACAGCAGGTTGCAACCTCAATAATCACCAATGACATCACATGTTATCTTTTATTTCTACCGGTGGAAACTAACCCTTTAAAGCGCAAAAACAGACCAGACCAGACCAGACTAGACTGGATGTAAACAGAACACAGAACATGGATGCAAACAGAGCACAAAACACAGATCAAATATAACAGACGGACGGATGCAGACGTGGGGCTGCAGACGCAGAACAGTTATAAAAAGGCAAACGCAAATAGATATAAAGGCAAACAAGTTTGCAACTAAATTAAGATGTGAAAAAAGTATCACATAGGCATGTGCATTTGTACCTACCTCAATAGGTAGCTAGGTAAGGTTTGTTGCACAAGGCTCGGAGAATTCCAGTCCACCAACCCACTCACTAGGTCCGTAGCCTTCATGTCCCCCATATTTGATTCACAAATCCCAAGATCCAAGGATCCCAAAGACTGGTTTTGGCTCCGGCTTCACGTGCAGCAGTTCTGGTTTTTTTAGTCCCGGT
>Ga0247765_1000633_pt1 | contig 25273 bp, 10 predicted proteins | sample UWRJL106311C6_FD_179949 | JGI IMG/M metagenome (GOLD analysis project Ga0247765, IMG submission 179949) | Plant litter microbial communities from Arlington Agricultural Research Station in Wisconsin, United States - UWRJ-L106-311C-6 | ecosystem: Environmental > Terrestrial > Plant litter >...
GCCTTTTTTTTTTTTTTTTGTTTTCATTTCTTCTGGATTCTTCTCCTTTATTGGAAGAGGATGGAGGGACGGGAAATGACTAGTCCGGGTGTACTATGCGTACTTAGCTACTCTACGCTACCTAGGGGAGATGACTAGACAGTATTCCATCCGGAATCAGATATGTTCCTTGTCCTCAGGTAGGCTAGTGGCGTAGACCCTGCAGGGAGTGTCTCGTGACTTAGGATCTTGCCAGATTCAAGTAGGATTGATTGTGTCACTCGTCGATCGGATTGATGGTGGCACTTTCGTGTTTTCCTCCCTTCGTTCTTTTCCTGTTTGTTGCCAGATGATGCGCAACCACGTTAATGACAACCGCTATTTGGCGCCTGCTATGCACAGGGGTGTGAAGAGGGAGGCGTGGGTGGTGAAACAGAAGGGAATACATGTAGCCTCTCAAGGATTGAATATACCGAGTCAGCAATGACGCTATGCAGATCAGGTTCGAGTTTAGGAAGCAGTGAGCCGGGAACCTCGGCTTAACAAGGTACCCGAACATAGTTCTACCGGACGCCACGCAGCTTCCGGCCCCGACTCTGCAGAGTCCTTTTGTCAAAATTGAGCCGCATGGCTCAGGGTTGGCTTGTGTCACGTATGTGGGTGTCGCAGCCTGGATGTCAAGTCTGGATTGTTGGTTTAGCAACGGTGAGAGGCACCGGTTCCCGGCTCAGCGCATAGCGATCTGGGCCACACCTCCGAAGGCTTGCATCCGGCAACTGGCCGACATGTGGATGTCAGCCTTGCGGCACTTTTTGCAACACAAACAAGTTTAATGCCTAGGTTTGTTCCAGGCTACCGCAGATTCTCCTGCAAAGAGCTAAATCCTATTGGCGGTTACCTGGCTTTTGATCATCAGGCGAGACTCGGTTTCTGAAGGACTTGCTCGGGCTCGGAAGCCGAGGAATGAGAAGCCATGCGGTCAGCTGTGACGGGATTCCGGCCAAGAAATGGACGGCAGGCACCCGCGAATTGTCCTCCCGGCCGGTCAAGGTCTCCGGGGACCCAGCTGTCCGGACTCGAGCTCCACGAACCGCGTAGCCGGGTCGGGTGTGGTTCCACACAGACTGACTCCCGCCATCGGCTCCTCCACATTCCTTCGCCGCATCACTGCTGGGGTCGAAGCCCTTGTATATATGGATGCCTGACTTGGAGCAATGTCGACGTAACAACCCGGGGCCCCGGCCAATCAGAAGAGTGGCATTTCCTCCGAGGAACGCCGCTTTCGACTGAAGTCGGCGGGTTGCCTCTCAGACTAGCCACTCTTGCAAGGTTTTGCAGGTGCCGGGACCAATGGGGAAAGGCCCATGCTACAATGTCGAGCAGCTTCAGTGCATGCAGTGTCCCCTGCGTTCTGGGAACGGGCTTCTGCAAGCAATTACCCATTCACTGATGGCTGCAGTTGGGCGGCCGACATGACATTGCTGTTGAATCTTGTCAGTTCTCAGCTGCAGCCTAAAACCTTCGCTGGGTCCTCTTGGTTTCGAGATGGGCTACCCCGACTCCTGGAACCCCACTTCCGGTTTCTAGCACGGGGCGAGCGAGTGCGAGCCCCTTCTCATCGCGCTAGATCGCTCGCAAGTGCGTAGTCTTGTAGAAAGGATTGCACCCAGAAAGAAGATGCCTAGATTGCATCATGAAACTACTTTCGGCAGCGGGATCATGTAAAGGCTTTTTGCCTTGTTGGGTAAGAGGATATTTAACAGCCCAGGATCAGGAGGATGATAAAGTTAACTTACAGTCCAACCCCGGAAGGATTGTTCGCACTATACTTAACTTCATGACAGCCGTACGCATGGCCCAGCTAAAAAGAGGCTTAGCGAGGAAATTTGAGGCTTTAGGTTTCTTGATATAGGACCTAAATGTCATTATTGAAAGCCTAATAAACAGGTTTTCAGCCATTTGGAGGAAGAACCAGCTTGTTTTCAGGGCGCATAAAGTCACACGCTAACAACAGTTCAAGGATTGGATTAAGTGCAGAGGACCACTTACCCCACTAATTAACTCAACAACCCCTCCAAGGCCCTCCTGTTGAAATCTTGGCTGAGTCAGCCGGCGATAAGGATTTCGTCTGGAAAAAAAGTTTCTGCGGGGTGGCTTTTTGCATTGGCTTGGTTGTCAGCATTGCCTTCCGCTTCTCTCTTCGGGCACCAACTTCCACACTCGATCTTGTCGCAAAGGGCATCGCCGACAGCGGTTTCGCACGAGACCACGTCTGGCAGTTTTTGCCGCCCATTGCCCATTCGAGCGACCCTCGGGCATTCAGGAATCGATCTAGATCATGCCACACCCTGTTTCGCCGCCCTCGCAGCCCACCATGATCGTGCCTGTCAAGGCGCCCGACGGCGCTGCCCCTCCTCCCTCGCCCGCCGAAGTCGCCTCGCTCCTCGATACCATCTTCACAGCCAAGACGTCGAATGCGTCGATCGAAGCCTGTTATGCGCTCTGCGAATTACTGCTCAATTCCGTCGGTTTTCGCGGTCTGCAGTCTTACGGCATCCTCGCTGAGGTCAAGAAGGCAGCAGCTGACAAGAAAAGTGGCCTCAAGCGCGAAAGCGCCCAGAACCTCCTCGGCGCACTGTTCGAGCGATTCCCTCCCCGCCAGCCTATCAGCGAGATCGCTTTACTGCTCCAAGATGGTGGCATGCTCGGTTGCGCGCTCGACGCCCTGGCTGACAAGGGCTCCGTCGTCCGCGACGCTGCCCAATATGGCCTCGACGCACTCTTTGTCCACCTGAGTCCCGAGGCCCTCGTTGCCGGCCTCCTCCCTGCCATCATTGCCTACCTGAAGAAGATGACCGGCAAATGGCAGGGTACTGTTGGCGCCTTGAAGCTGCTACAGAAAATGGCCGACAAGGCCAAGATCACGTTTGGCAGCACAAAGGAGGAGGCTGAAGAGCAGGACATTCTGCGAGAGGCCATGGGTACCAAGTTGGCCGGCTTGATCCCCATTGCCGAGAGCGGCATGCTGGACATGAAGACCGAGGTCGAGAAGCAAGCTCGCCAGACAATGATCTCGTTGACCTCGTTGTTGTCCAACGATGATGTTGCCCCCCGAATCCCGCTACTTATCGACACCATGCAGCACCCCAAACCCGAGACACTCCAAAAGGCCATTCACGCTTTGTCGCAAACTACCTTCGTTGCCGTTGTAACATCGCCGGTGCTTGCGCTACTCACCCCGTTCCTAGAGCGCTCGCTCAACAATCCCACGACTCCCCAGGAGGTTCTTCGCCAAACCGTGGTCATCACCGAAAATCTCACCAAACTTGTTCACGACCCGATTGAGGCTAGGACGTTCCTCCCCAAGCTTCAACCGGGCGTTAAGAGCGTTGTTGACCGTGCTTCGCTTCCTGAAGTTCGCGAGATTGCGACCCGCGCCCTCAACGTCATGGACAAGGCCATGGCAATGGACAAGGCGAATGTCATTGAACGCACTACCGCAGACGACATTGCCAAGGTCTTGGATGCTGAGATCAAAAAGAACAAAGGCCTTGCAGGTGACCTAGACACGTACAAGCTGTTGCGGCCCTACATTTGTGACATGGTGGCTGAAGATGTCAATCATCGTCACGTCCGACGCATCTCGGGTCGCATTTCTCCATACCTCAAGTCCCTGATGCAAGACCATTCTGCGCACGAAGCAGTTGGTGCTGCAATTCAGGAATTTTATGTCAAGGAAGATGCACGCAAGTTCGGCGTGCCAGAAAAGGAGGATGACGGCGAGATTGAGATTGTCAATGCCGACTTCTCTCTCGCCTACGGCGGTATGCTCCTGCTCTCCCATACCAACCTTCGACTCCTCAAGGGCCACCGCTATGGTCTCTGTGGGAGGAACGGAGCTGGAAAATCGACCCTCATGAAGAGCATTGCCGGCGGCAAACTTGAGGGGTTCCCCCCCCAGGATGTACTGCGGACCTGCTACGTCGAGCATAACCAGGGCGAAGACGCTGATATTAGCATTCTCGAGTTTGTATCAAAAGATCCCACTATCGCCAAGGAAGGCAGGGAAAGAATCTCGGCTGTGTTGGAGGAGTTCGGCTTCACATCCGGGCCGGAAGGCAGACAGTCTCAGAAAGTTGGCTCTTTGTCTGGCGGCTGGAAGATGAAGCTGGCGCTCGCTCGTGCCATGCTTCAGCGTGCAGATGTCCTGCTTCTCGACGAACCTACTAACCACTTGGATGCCGCGAATATCAAGTGGCTTGAGGACTACCTGAAATCCCACACCGACATCACCAGCTTGATTGTCTCCCACGATTCAGGCTTCCTTGATAACGTCACGACGGACATCTACCACTACGAGCCGAACAAAAAACTTGGCCACTATAAGGGGAACCTCGCCGCTTTCGTCAAGATCCGCCCGGAGGCCAAGAGCTACTATACGCTATCCGCATCCAACGTCCAGTTCAAGTTCCCTCCTCCCGGCATACTGAGTGGCGTCAAATCCGTGACCCGGGCCATCATTCGCATGACCAACGTTTCGTACACGTATCCCAACACGCCCAAGCCGTCTCTCTCTGACGTCTCTTGCCAACTTACTCTTTCGTCTCGCGTGGCAATTATCGGGCCAAACGGCGCGGGCAAGTCGACCCTGATCAAGCTGCTCACGGGCGAGGTCATTCCAACATTGGGAAGGGTCGAGAAGCACCCCAACCTCCGCATTGGATACATCAAGCAACATGCTCTCGAACACGTCGAGATGCATCTCGAGAAGACACCCAACCAATATCTGCAGTGGCGCTACGCCCACGGTGATGACCGTGAAGTACACATGAAGCAGACCCGCGTTCTCTCCGACCAGGACCGCGAGCAGATGGATAAGTTTATCGATATCGGTGACGGCAAAGGAAGGCGCCAGGTCGAGGCTCTTGTCGGCCGACAGAAGTACAAGAAGACATTCCAATATGAAGTGTGAGTTTTGTCGCCTCCTATAACCACGATTCTGCTAACATTCTCTAGCAAATGGCGCGGCTTTCTCCCCAAGCACAACACCCACATCTCCCGCGAGACACTGCTTGATCTTGGTTTCGCCAAACTAGTACAGGAGTTTGACGATCACGAGGCCTCTCGCGAAGGCCTGGGCTACCGCGATCTTCAGCCGTCGGTCATCAGCAAGCACTTTGAAGACCTCGGGCTCGACCCCGAGATTGCCAACCACAATGAGATTGGATCGCTGTCTGGCGGTCAGAAGGTCAAGGTGGTGATTGCGGGCGCGATGTGGAATAACCCCCATCTTCTCGTCTTGGACGAGCCGACCAACTTCTTGGACCGTGACTCTCTAGGCGGTTTGGCTGTTGCCATTCGAGACTTCAAGGGTGGTGTCGTCATGATTTCTCACAACGAAGAGTTCGTTGGCGCTCTCGCCAGCGAGCAGTGGCTCGTCAACGATGGTCGTGTCGCCCACCGCATCACATCATCGATTGCCCTTGATCGCTTCGAAGATAGCCGGCCTGCTAGTGCCGTTACCAGCGGCCTCAACACTCCTGCCATGAGCAGTGCTGTCACGAGTGCCGCAAACAGCGCCGTCAACAGCGGTGCCGAGGACAACGGGACAGGCCTCACTGGCGAGAGCATGAAGTTCAGGGCCAAGAAGAAGAAAAAAATGACCAAGAAGGAGCTGAAGGAGCGGGAGGCTAGACGGCGCCTGAGGCACATTGATTGGCTCAATAGTCCCAAGGGCACACCCCGCCCGCCAGACACGGATGACGAAGCGGAGTGATGATACTGCTACATTTCCTTCACGTTCTAGACTAAAGGCTTGTTACTCCAAGGGTATCTTTGTATTTTGGGCCATAGACAAATGGGCAGGCACAGGGTAGGCTGAGCGGTGGCAATTTGAGCATTCGGAGCGGGTTAGAGGTTGGGTATGGCCGGCCAGGATGGAAAAGAAGCGGGCTTATAGAGGCGTCGCCGTTGATAGACTGACACATGAATAAATTTGCTTTCTTGCTAACCATGAAGTAATCTCCCTGGAGTAGAGGCGTTACAACCAAGAAAGATAATACCAGAGGTAATGCGGCATGAAATGTTATTCCGAGACCTAGTGCTGCCCAGGCTCGAGTCAAGCCCTTTAAAGTTCTGTGACGTTTGGACTCGCCGATACATCATTTACTAGACCCTTCACCGCCTGAGGTTTTCTATAAAAAAATTCTACACAACCCGCCCTGGTCCAACTACCTGCGATTTTGGAAACGATGCCAACTTCAATTATCTCAGAACCATTGCCAGTGTTCCCGCAGCCATCCATGACCCCGATCGGCATACTGTCCCAACTCGCGAAGAAAACTCTATGCGTTATCAACGGCAGAGGGCAAAGAAAGCGCAGACGAGAACGATTGGGATGACTGGGTTGTGCTGCCTAACGGACTCGTCTACCCAAAGAAGCGCACCTCGAACCCCCCAGCCACTGCGGCTAAGCCCGGTGTCACCCAAGGCGGCGAAGAGGGATGATCTAGAGAAAGAAGTCGACGTCAAGAAGCACACCATCCCTGTATCCTTTGACACTGAAACGGAACGGAAGACTCTGGCACTACGGGCGCTAACAAGACAAAGACCACAACGGAGAGGGCCCGTTTCGCCCAGGGAAGCGTATTATCTTAGAATGGCATCGAAGGTCGCAAAAGAAGCAACGACAACAAAGTAAGTTGCCGACCAGCCGGTCAGTGACATCCTTGACAGTGGTTTGAAAGGAAGTATCTCATGCAAGAGTTACCTAGTCTAGACGCCCATCGATGGTTCCAGCGCCGGCTGAGGAACGCCCTCTCAAGCCCAACGCGCACGAGGTGATCCTGTCTAAGCATAGAAGGCGACGATTTGAGTCAGAGCCCCGGCAGTTGGGAAGGCGCTTCATTCACTGGGAGAACTTGGCCAGTTCGGATCAATATTCTGCATTTTTAATTTATTGGGCTTCATCACACCGGGAACGCACAGTTTGTCATTAAACTCGAGTCTCGTCGAGGTAGCACAGCAGATTTATTGACTTGGTGTTGTGCACAGGGGTCTCGGGTGACAAGGTGTGTAACATCGGATCTGGGACACACAAAAATAGTCGCAGTTCAGCATGCATGCAGGGCTGTCGATGACGGCGAGATGGGACCACGTACGTAGCTGGGGAGTCCTCGTCTGATGAATCGAATCCCCTTAGCAGATACCGTGATAGGTATTTTTGAGACTCGGAGTTGCCTGTCGAGCTTGCTTTCCAGTCTCTGCGACAGCCCGCAGGCACGGGCCGGCTCCTTGTCCCGTTCAGTGAGGGGACGACAGCAAAGGTCGCAAAAGCTCGGTGGCGGTCCCGACTTCCGTGATTCACAAGCAATCCCAGAGACACCAGTGAAAGCCAGTCAAAGTATATCAAAGACGCTACCAAGCGTCAACATGGCAACTGTGGATATTATCAGGCAGAGCGCTGAGCCCCCATGTGGAGATGAGAAAAAGTATCTTGAGCGGCAGGGATGCTGGGATAAGATTTGCAGGGATGTCAAGCCACCCGCTTGCCAAGGTGGAGCTTGAAATTTCACGTATTTCACTCTGGTGCAAATTACCACTCCACTCTCAACACCAAGACTGCATCGTGCCTTCTCGCTTTGGTCAGCGCTGCTGTGGAGATGCGGTGCCTCGGGCAAGCTGGGCAAAGGGAAAAAAAAGGGAGCAGTGGAGTAGGGCAGCTAGTGCAACTAGGACTGAGCGTCAACAACAGCTTGAGTCGTCGCTCTCGGTGTTAGGTGATTGCCAGCAGCATTTTCTGACCTTTTTGGTTGGATGCACTCTCGGTGCTAGGAGGGACGGCAATCCGCATCAGAAAAAGAAAAAAAAACCCCGCAAGACCGGGAAGAGGGCGGCAGGAGTGTGAACCCCGTCAAGCCACGGCACCCGACCGGACGAGTCCAAACTCCAAGCCCCCTTCCCCACTAGAGATGCCGACTGGACATCCCTGTTTGCTTGTGACATGGAATTCCAACCCAGACTCCGACATGGAATCACTTGGTTGCGAGTTCTCCACCTACTCGCTCAGAGTTTCCCCTTTCCGGGGGCGGAGAGGGGGGGCTGGACATCTGCGTTTATCCCCTCGCCCTCCGCTCAACACAGCCGGACATCCTTTGATGCCATCGGCATATTCCCTCGTTTTCAAGCCTGCTCCGCCGACTCTGCTTCGTGGCGAGTTCTCACACTCTTTTACTTTGTTGGTTCCTAAAATATTTCTTTCCTGTCTCTGACTCTTGGTATCCTTTTCCCGTCACCCCTCAACGGGACTCGGTATACGGGCCGCGGGGTTCATCGGCGCTTTTGTGCCAACACTGTCTTCACTCGTTTCCCGACACTCCCTGCTATGGACTTCGGCCAGTCACCGCAGGGCCAAAACGCCCGACACCATGCAGGTCTGCCTTCAGCTGCATCGTCGGCCCCGCAGACTCGACCTGGGACATCGAGCGACTCTGGGGATGGCAATCCATTTGGCGATGGTTCCGACTCCCAGCCAGCAACCAGGACACGGGGCGGCAACAGCGCCATCAACCCGTTTTCCACTCCATCTGTCTCACGTCCAGCCAGCAGCTACGATTCAATTTCCGGAGCTGGTGGCCGTTTCGATGAGCGAGGGCAGCGATATTTCCATTCGCGTCGAGTGAGAAAAGGCGAGGTTGAGAAACCGTGGACCAAGAATGTCGACCCAAAGGAGAAGTGGGTCACCATCTTGCCCATCATCGGTATCGTCGTTGGCCTCGCCATCTCAGGCTTTCTTGTTTGGGACGGCATCCGCAGTGTCGTCAAGCATAATTACTGCCTCGTCTTGGACGACGACTTCTCACGCGGTCTTGATCCAGGTATTTGGGAGCATGAAGTTCAGCTGGGAGGCTTCGGGTAAGGACCCGGTCATTGTTGATCCCGGTTGGTACTGATACTAATGAGGGACAGAAACGGCGAGTTTCAGATGACGACAGCAAGCGAACAGAATGTCTTTGTTAAGGATGGCCAGCTGGTCATCCGTGCGACCCTCCAAGATGACGCGCTACTCCAAAAGGACTCTAAGATTGATCTCCTCAAGGACGGCTCTTGCACTTCCAAGCTGCCCATTAACTGCATTGCCGTGACCAACACGACTGCCGGTAACTCTAGCGTTGTCCCCCCAGTTCTTTCGGGCCGTATCACCACCCGGAAGGGAGCGTCGCTGAAGTATGGTAGAGTCGAAGTAACAGCCAAGCTTCCCGCCGGCGACTGGCTCTGGCCGGCCATCTGGATGATGCCGGTTGATGATGAGTATGGGACGTGGCCTCAGTCAGGTGAGATCGACATTGCCGAAAGCCGCGGTAACAATTATACGTATCCTCAAGGCGGCAATAACATTGTGTCTTCGGCGCTTCACTGGGGCCCCGACCCTGCCAATGATGCATTTTGGCGCACCAATGTGAAGCGGCCAGCCCTTCACACGACGTATTCGGCTGGCTATAACACCTTTGGGGTCGAGTGGTCACAGAGGTATCTGTTCACTTACATCAATTCGCGTCTGCTACAAGTCCTCTACGTCAACTTCGATAAGCCCCTATGGGAGCGTGGGTCATTTCCCGCGGTTAACAGCAATGGAACCCGCATCCGCGATCCATGGGGCCATACTGGGCGGCTCAACACACCATTTGACCAGGCCTTCTATCTCATCCTTAATGTCGCTGTTGGCGGGACGAATGGGTGGTTTGAAGATGGCGCTAACGACAAGCCTTGGCTGAATGCTTCTCCCAACGCCAAGAAGGACTTTTGGCTCGCCAAGGACAAGTGGCTGCCGACATGGACGAGCCCCCAGATGGAGGTGAAGAAAGTTACCATGTGGAGGCAATGCAATGGTGATGAGGATCTCTAATGTATATATATATATATACCTCTGTGCCTTCTTGACCCTGTGTCTTGGCGTTGTTGGTGTTTACTTTTTGGTAATTCCTTGTTTATAGATGGCTTGGAGATGTGGTTATAGACACATACAGTTCTGGAGAAGTAACAGTTCAATGGGGCGTAATTCTCACGGTGACAGTCTTGGTGGAACCGCATGTTCGTTACCATAAGCTTGCTATTTAAATCTGCGTCTCTTGAGCCTTGTGTTTGGGGTCAGCACTTTAACCTAGTAGCTAGACTGAGTGTTCCATCCGGATGATACGCAAGATAGACATGATTTCTAAAACATTACGATACATGTGCCGAGGAGCTACTGACGAGCCCTGAGTATTGATGTGTTTGGGCTGGCAAGAGAAGTCTGCACCTAAGCCAGGAGTATTTTTTTTGGACGGGATTGAATCCTCATCTGTTCAAGCGATGTCACAGTTGCCCATCAAGATCTCGGAACCAAAAAAAAGGCGGGTACACCCGCACGTGGCGATCGCCACTTGTCCAATTTTTTTTTTTTTTTTTTTGGCATCACATACTAGATGAGATACGACGATTATTGCAAGCCCTGCCAGATTCAGGCCCGGCGACCAGGAAAGACGGCTCGTGTCATAGTTTGCCTTGTGGGGTATATCACACGGTCTACTTTCGGTGTCATCACGAGTTGCATGGAGGTACCGAACCGGCCATTTACATGTAGGTTTTCACACTCAATAAAATTGTAAGCAATTAATTACGGCAGAGACTGTGCGATGGCTCGATACCTACTATACGGACCGTCGAAACTTGAAAATAGCTGCTTCCAATTGATATTGGTCTGGTCTTCCTTTGCTGATGGAGATTTTTGATGGGTGTGTGGGCTAAGGAACCATCTTCACCAGGTTCGCCTTGTACAGACCGGACGAGCGAGCGGGCTCCATGGAGCACGCCACAGGTTCCACTGACACGTGGGACACGGGAAAAAAAATATGAAAAGTATCCACGAAGGCTTCGGACTACCGAAATGAAATGAGTTCGGATCCGACTCGTTTTCTTTCATGTTGAGATACTAGGAAGTGACCCTGTGCGCAAGTGTCGATGCGCTAAATACGTACCGAGAAAAAAAAAAAAATAGAAAGCGAAGTTGGAGATCCGGTGTATCGCGGGCCGATGTTTGGCGGCGCTCTGGCAGGGCGATAGTCTGTTTAGGTAGTCAGCCGGTCTGGCCGCCTTGGTGGCACCTCAATGATAAGGATAGTCTTCATACGAGTTCAGTATTCGTGGACGGGGCATGGGCAGCAAGGTTCAGCACTACACTACTCACATCAGGGCACGATCATTGTTTGCTGGATACCTAGTGTGGCGGTTCTGGCATGCTTCGCGAAATTTCGCGGTCACCAAACCACAGCCAGTCAAAGATACGATTCGATGTAAAAAAAAACACGAGAGAGCATTTTCGGGTCGGTCGCAGGCGTGCTGGCAATGTTGGGCACTCAACCTCCTCCAAAAATAGGGGCGGATATTTGCAATGTGAGGCCTCATTGCGCCCCAAACGTCAAGCTCCCAGCCGCTGCAAGTCTGTCTAGCAATGTGCAGCATGTCAAATGGCAGTACTACATACATGTGTAGATAGGTAGGCACTGAATTGGATCCTGGAAATCAGCTTTTTTGCAGCACATCAAAGATGCATTGCCATGTTACAGGGGAAGGCCTGTTGGGCAGGTACCTTAGGTCGGTGGTGCCTACATTAGGTAATGATAGGGATTGATTCACCCAACGGAAAACATGCTCCAGGCGTATCGAGTTCAGCTGGCTCAAGAACATATCCTGCCTCCATACCTACCGCAAAACAGCAAAAACGCACCAATGCGCGCCAAGTCCCGAGTTCGCCAAACGTTGTCTTTGAAGATAGGCATCTGGAGATGTCCGAGGAACGGGACAAGGGAGCGAGCAGAACAGCGAATCAGCTTCATTGAAGCCGCCAAATCGGGTGAAGACAGGGTGCAGCTGCAGAGGCCCCGCTTTTCGGGAACGGCTGGCAAGGGTGCGGACTGAACTTGAAAGATTACAGTGAAATTTCACATCGCTTTTTCCCCCAAAGCGGACGGGCCAGACAGGGGAAGTCAGCCATCGCCATCGCCATCGCAACTGTATCGTACAGTAGGTTTTAATTGTAAAACGCCTTGTACGGGTAAGCCCAAGGCATTCAAACTGGGGGGTCAACGCCTTGGAGATAGCTAAAGACGGCCTATAAGGGTGGTCGGATGCCTTAGGCTTCCTTATATAGGGTGTCTTACAAGTAAAACCCTATCGTACAATACAGTTGCGATGGCGATGGCGATAGGCATCTTTGGTGTAAAAGCCAGCGTCCCGCCCTTTCTCCTCACCCTTTTTTTACATTACGGGGTGGGGGGGCGCTCGCTACAGTACGAATAGACGTGCTCTTCTTTTTTCCCGACGTCGGCCAACCACATGCCTGTGTCCTTCCCGAGTCCCCGGATCCCCAACCCCGGGGTTCCTGAAAGGGCATTATTCGGTACGGATGCTGCACTGCTGATGGGAAGATTGGCATTCGACGCCGGCGCTTCCGGGTTTTCGTCGAGCTAACCAGACGGCTCCTGCCTCACTGCATTCGAAATCAGGCTACCGAATCCCCGAGTGGAGATGTCAAGATTGAAGAATTCGAGATCTTTTTGCGATGCGGGCTGTCAGACCAAGATCCCTGCAATCGGATTGGGATGCCCTGCCCAAAGTTGACGTGCAATCCCCACTTGGCGCGGAGCCGATCTGCGCTCGAAATCGAACGACGTCCTCACCTCCGCCTGACTCCTCTCGAGCGAGCCCTGAAACGGCGGCTGTCATTGCTTGGACACAACAACAACAACAACCCGGACACGTTCTATGCTCAGTGTTCTCACTTGTCAATGATGACCCCGCAGGCGGCGATTTCGGTGGAGCTGTCATCCAAGACCAAAAACTTGGCCTGGAAACAAAATTCGAGCGCGGGGGGGGGGGGTGGGGGGCCGTGACAGTTTGGATGGCCCGCGATGGCCCTGTTGATGGGAGCTATGATACACAGCCCAGCTAGGCCTCCTTATTGTTTGTTTCATTGTTCATTGCTCATAGGAAGCGCGCGCCAACTGAGATGCGGGTCGAGATGGCCGGATGCGAGACTACGGCTCGGGATTGGGAAGAGAGGTGCCGGAGCAGAGGAACGGTTCTAGTGAGCCACTTTTCTAGATCATTTCCACCCTTCGCACATGCCATTACCTACATTGCCCTGTACGCCCAGTGGCGTCTCGTGTTGCGTAGAGGGCGCCCTAAACATTGGGCCAGAATACCTATCACCATCCAGGGTTCACAGACCGCCACTCCCATCTTTTCAGCCTTCCAGCTCCCAGCCGCAAGGACGACGGGGTCGTATGGGTCCACCGCGATATTGGATTCCAAGCTGTCCGACCGTCCACATGGCGCTCGAGACTCCACTCGGTGATCTCCCCTGGCCCCTTCTCCGTCACATCGCCCTGCTCCGCTCTCCCTTTGTCTTCCCAAATTAACTTTCTCCCCCCCTCGCTTTTCCCCTCCTTAGATGCTGTGCGCTTCTCGCGGAAGCCTTACACCAAGGTTGGGCACTTCCCATTTCTCACAGTTCTCAAGGCGTCGGCTTGGCAGGCGAGCGTCCGGCCTCCTACACCGAACGCTGTCCACTCTTTTACACACATTTGTTTGTGTTCGGTATCCTACGAAGCCTTTTCTTTTCCTACAATCTCCGCGGTATAATAGTAATTCGGGCTGTCTACTCTGTTTCAAACCATCACGGCTGCTTCTCCACCATCAGGTATGGCTAGTTAATGTCAAGGTTCCCGAGACATGACTCCAACTGACGCCAGACTTGGGCCTAGGAGAGAGCACAGTGACGCCTTTGGAATAAGCCCTCGCCACACCGAGGACTGGGACAGGCTAGCACCGCAGCCCTCTGGGGATACAAGCTTCAACTGTTCCGCCACCCTTACATCTTGCCCCTCAAGTCCTGTAACAAAAGCACCATCCACCCGCATATCCTGCCGCCGGCAAGGGCCAGCGGGAAGGGCTCGCTGTCGCCATGGGATTGGGCAGTTACTTCAAGGCCGACAAGCCTCAACCACCGGAGAGCTCACCAACGCCCGTCGAAGCACGTAGAAATGAGGCATCTGGCCAACACCGGAGAGGCCGTTCTTCGGTGTCGGAGAAGCGGGCACCGGTTGGATCACCAGGTTCGGGCCCCGGAGGTGGTGAGGGACTTCGAGCACCCCAACCACGATACCAGTCTCGGTCGGTGTCGGTATCTGGCCGGTCCACGAGGTCGACAGGAAGCTCAGTCGTTCTCGATGAGATCAAGCATGAGGTCATGGTCAACTATCTCTACCAGCAGCAATGCTCACATCTGTGGGTATCGGACGGGAGCGGTGAGATAGAGGGTGTTCTGCTTCGCAAGGCAAGGGGACAGTACATGGCCTGCCCACCACAATTAGGGAGCTCACCTTTTGCCTTGGCCTGCGCTACACTCAATGTCCAGGCAAGCTTTTCTCCGACATGGTCAGCTCTCCCCACGGTCTACTAACATGACGTGTTACAGTGTGCCATGACGGTCAACTCAAGAGTCATCAAGACATTCCTCCAGTGGTCACCAGACGCTGTTGATGTACCATTGATGAACGGTCTTCGAGTCCAGATTCTCCCCACCATCGAAGACCTACCGCGGGCCAGGAAACATCAGTTTGCCGCTTTTGTTGCGTCTGATGGCCTGCTCGTCGTCTGGGACGATGACGCCCTCCATCTGGTACAACGAGCAAAGGCGATTGAATCCGAGTTAATGGAGCTGGTGTGGAAGACGGGTAACGAGGAGGAAGGAGACGAGAAGAAAGGACCAACGGCCGTTGGGGCGGAGATTGACGAGGAGAGCGGGGCGCTCAAGCCTGAGAAGAGACCCGTACATTTGCTCAACACGTACTTGGTCAGCTTCACCCTCGTCCTGGTCACCGTCTCCCTAGGCGCTGCGTTCAGACAACTTGCCATAGAAACATCGGTCGATGGCAGTTATCTTCGCTTAGCTCTGGTCGCTCTCTTTCCGGTCCAAATCTTCTTCACCCTGTTCTTCGCTCAGGTCATTGTCGGCTGTCTTGCGCAGATCTTTGGTCCGATTCGCCAGCTTACCGAGAATTCCAAATTCTTCTCGGCGCGTCCACCCCCGAGGCTCCGAACCGCGGCACTGCCCCATGTTACAGTTCAGTGCCCTGTCTACAAGGAAGGCCTCAATGGTGTCATTGCACCCACGGTCAAGTCTATCAAGCAGGCCATGTCGACCTACGAACTTCAGGGCGGGTCGGCAAACATGTTCATCAACGATGATGGCCTGCAGTTGATCTCGGAGGAAGATCGCCGTGCCCGAATCGAGTTCTATGCTGATCACAGCATCGGGTGGGTTGCGCGTCCCAAGCACGGCGAGAACGGCTTCCTTCGTCGTGGCAAGTTCAAGAAGGCTTCCAACATGAACTTCGCCCTCATGATCTCATGCAAAGTGGAGGAGAAGCTTGCCCAAGTCCCACGCACACCCGATTGGTCCCAACATGACGAGGCGCTGGCTTACGAGCAGGCGCTCAAGGAGGTTCTTGAAGAGGATAGCCGTGCTTGGGCTGACGGGAACATCCGAGTGGGCGACTATATTCTGATTATTGATTCCGACACCCGTGTTCCATCCGACTGTCTCCTCGATGCCGTATCCGAAATGGAGTTGTCTCCTGATGTTGGCATCATGCAGTTCTCTTCGGGCGTCATGCAGGTTGTGCACACGTACTTTGAGAACGGCATCACGTTTTTTACCAACCTCATCTACAGCGCCATTCGATACACGGTTTCCAACGGTGATGTCGCGCCCTTTGTCGGCCACAATGCTATCCTCCGCTGGTCTGCTATCCAACAAGTCTCGTACATGGACGAGGATGGCTACGAAAAGTTCTGGTCCGAAAGCCACGTCTCGGAGGATTTCGACATGTCGCTCCGTCTGCAGTGCAATGGATACATTATCCGCTTGGCGGCTTGGGCTGGTGAAGGTTTCAAAGAGGGAGTGTCCCTGACAGTCTATGATGAGCTCGCTCGATGGGAAAAGTACGCATATGGTTGCAACGAGCTACTTTTCCACCCCATCCGCATGTGGCTGTGGAAGGGCCCCTTTACGCCATTGTTCCGCACCTTCCTGTTCTCTAATATTCGTTTCACGTCCAAGATCACGGTCATTTCGTATATTGGAACCTACTATGCCATCGGAGCCGCCTGGGTCATGACCAGCGTCAACTACTTTCTTATTGGCTGGTTCAACGGCTACCTGGACAAGTACTACATTGACTCGTGGCAGGTGTGGTTCTCCATCATCTTGGTGTTCAATGGCCTGGGCAACATTGCCCTGGCCGTCATGCGGTACCGGGTGGGCGAACGGAATCTCTTGTATGCCATCTATGAGAACTTCAAGTGGACCTTTCTCTTGGCAATCTTCTTGGGCGGTTTGTCGTTGCATGTCTCGCAGGCTCTGTTGGCCCACATGTTCGAGATTGACATGACATGGGGCGCGACGAGCAAGGAGGCCGAGTTCTCCAATTTCTTCATTGAAGTGCCTAAAGTGCTGAAGAAGGTGAGTCCTTTCAGCGAGGCTATGTTCACAGGCTCCAAGCTAACGAAACGCAGTTCAAATTCTCCATGATATTCGCCACCATCTTCATCATCGGCATGGTCATCCTCGCTGTTGCGCCCTTCGTTCCTTACAGCTGGCACATTACCGATTTTGTTGCCATTCTTCCCATGGCGACAGTGGCAGGGTCGCATTTGCTTTTGCCCTTGGCCCTGAATCCGGCTCTCATGACCTTTTCGTGGTAAATACTTAGTTGGGTAGATGTGCATCCAGCGGGAAAGCCTGGACTATACGTCGGTACATGTAACGAACAAAGCGAGACGTTCGTTTTTCCGTCTTCGGATCTTTTTCCATTATGGTGTCTATTTCATGGTGTCGTACAGAAGATATACTTTAGATATACATGATGATACATTGTTTATATAAATAATACCTTTTGGTTGAAGGCATCGCTCTGGCTGGCGGCATATCATGTAGACATGACTGTTGCATGCGTGATCTTGTCATATACGCATGCGATTGCGAGATAGATAAGTATGCAGACTAGAGAGGGCGATACTACCATGTTGAATTGGTTCGGTCAGTGCAATTTCAAGAGATAAACATAAAGCACATGGGTTCCATCAAAATTCCAGACACACATGTCAGAGTCGCGGCGTATCCTAGGGTATCACGTGACCACGCACATGGATCTACAGCCCAAGTGATAGAGAATAGACTCTGAACCGGATGCGGAAGGGAAAAAGGAAAGGGAAGGAAAGAAAAAAGAGAGAGAAACCTAAAGTGTAGAGTGTAAAGTGTGAAATGAAATGGTACGAAATAGTAAACAGTAGGGGGAAAAAAAAAAAGGATGCTCGCACATCTGTATTGTCCCCTCGACCGGAATCGAGCCGGTGACCTTTCGGTAAGAAATTTCATTTGCAATTACAGCCGAACGTGATAGCCAACTACACCACAAGGGGATTTTTCTTGTTTCTTGTTGAAAAGCGGGGTGGTAATCTTATCTTATCACGTTGATTTTGAGAGGGAGATAAGAGAGATAAGCGATAAGAACATGGGGAGAGAGATGCAATGAATGAGTGGGACTGGGCGGGAATCGGCGATCTGGATTGGTTAGATTTGGACGAGCACAATCTGGGGTGGTGAGTTTGGTCGAAATGGTTTCGGCAATGAATGGGACAAAGGAGTCTACTTGTTAGGGGTGCTGTTACGGAGAGGCAGGCTTGGATATGGATTCTGTGAGGTCTTGGCGTGGTGTTCATATCAACATTTTGGGAGTGGGTTCTTCAATCAGGGGGGGGTTACTCACCCAAGTGTTCCCCAGACCCGCTGATTATGACGCTGCGGCAGGGCTGGTTGTTGGAAATATGTCGCGATTGTTTGGGTAAAAGCATCATCCTCGACGTAGACTGGCAGTTGTTGTGCCTTCTGAACTTGGTGATGTGATTTCGATAATGCATTTCATCCCTGGATTTGAAGTAAAATAGCACTGCTTGATGTATTGACCTCATTTACCTGGTGCCTATGCTGAGATACGTGCCTGGGCAGAAAACCAGGCAAAAGGCAGTGCTTATCTTCATGTTTGAGAGGTTATAGCAGCTGAGAGCCGTACCTGCCCTGTGACCTGAACTTTCACGCTGGGCATGACCTCAGCAACAAACAGGTCCTAAAACCAAGACAGGAAGGAACCGCCAGCACTTATTTACCAAAACCTACCATACCATCCCAACAAGTTCCAATCGGATATGGTGTAGTGGTTAACATCACCGATTCTCAAGCATCCTTCAGGGGTGTGAGAAGTCCCTCGGTGGCCCAGGGTTCGATTCCCTGTATCCGAATTCCTTTTTGTTCTTTTCTACGAGATCGTGGAGCATGGCAGTGCATCTGCTAGCGTTACCATGACAGAGGTCTTCGCTCAACACCGACGAAGGGGATCTGTCACCCATCCACCCATCACCACGCAACCTCCATTTTTTGACCAACTGACACTCCTGAGACTACATTTAGTCAAGTCCCATGGCCATGCTTTGTCGTGGGATTTATTTTCCCCTTGACAGGAATATCCTGCTCTTCATTCCGCGTCCAAACTACTGAACCATTTTGCCCGAGATCCTGACGACGACGACGATGTCGATTCCTCTCCGATCTCCCGGTCGTAGTAAGAGCAAGACCGGAGGAAGGGACAGTTTTGGCTTGCGGGAGACTGCTTGCAATCTCATTCGACGCTCCCATCGGCATCCAGGAAATCGGAGATCTCGCTCCAACGATCTCTGGTCATCTAACGCAGTAAGTTCATTGATTATTCATCAGATCGCCTACATATTCCCCAGAGCTCCCTGTTCTAGTGCTTGGCCTCCATCAGTGCTCGAAAATTTCTAGTTTTTCTCCCTCACCATCATCATTCTCCGGCTTTGACTAACGTGCTGGATTCTGCTCTTCCCAGTGCTCCCTCTACCTACCTACCTATTTCCATCAACGAAATATCGAGGGCTCTTCAGTTCCACTTTAGCTTCCTCCCACCCTTCCGCGAACCGCCGAATGTGCTAGTCCTGAGATGATCAGTTGCTTGCAAATCGACCACCACAACAACCGATTCCGCGACCCAGGAGCCACTGCCGATACGATGTCTCAGACGCGAAGTCTTGCCTCGAGTGCAGAATCTTGGCCCGCAGCACTTCTGACTGGCGCCAAACATCCTTCCTCGAATTGACTGCTTGACCTTCTCATTTTCGAGCAATACAATACACCACTTGCACGGAGGCGACCATGTCTCAGACCCGATCGGAAACATGCTTCCTTAGTATCTACTTGCCGCGTCGGCCTGTGCTTCTTCGCGGCTATCGGAAGCTTCCAGCCCCTTTGCAACACCATTCGAACACGTCGGATAGCCTAAACGACGCAGGGGAACACATCTAACAGCTGACTGGCTCGGGCAGCACAAGTCCCACGAGATCACAGAGGCAAGACTTCCTCGGGAGTGAATGCAGAGATCATTTATCTGCTGTGGACTATAATAGATACAGGTAGCCTTGCTGCCTAGGTATGGACTGAGTATAGCATTTGCATGGTCCAATCCTTGAGGTACATGTAGGTGGAAGAGAAATAACGCCGATGGGAGAACTTCGCTTCTGGACAGTCTCTCATCATGACATCAATAAGTCATCTGATCTGGGCGCCGTAGGATACACAGAGCAATTCCTGTGATGGATCTGGAAGGCAAGTGTGCTGGTGGGTTTGTGGGAATTTCCCCACGTATCCTCGCAACCCCGCTGGGTTTCTCCTCCAGAAATTTCCGAAAATCTCGTTTTCGAGATGTCAAATGACGTTTCTCCTAAACCTACTTTCTTTGGAGATTCAGGCCTCCCAGTAGAATACAACGACAACCTCCTCGGAAGAGTTGTACGACACACAGATTATCAACTGACGGGAGCAACACGAGCCTGCGATAGACCACCACTTATTGTGGCATCATCGACGGCGAGATGATCAGGCACCAGACAGAGCACAACAGAGAGGGCGGCATTCTTCCAGGTCACCGACAGTCAACATTGAGAAGTCCAAAGCATCAGTGATTCTGTAAGTCTCAGCAGATCCAAAATTTGCTGCCAATTTCTTTGAGGCCATCAAGAGAAATCACCGTTTTCTCAAGCCCCTCAGAAGAGGTTGAGGAGAAAATTCTTGAGATCGAGAATCCGAGGGGGGGTTTATAGTCGGCTGGAAGATCCACTCTCGAGGGGACAGCCGGGTTCTTTCCCTCTCCTCTTATTTCTTTCTTTCTGTCCAGGTTCGTCCCTAAGGGGCAGGTGTTGACTGGCTGGCTGACGCTTGTGAGGAGACTGCATGAGCAACAGGACAGTGTGTCGTCAGCCGACCACTGCTGCTGCCCTTGGTCTCCTCCCTGCGACACAGGTAGGGCCACAGGATGCAAGCCACCATGACCGAGACCAGCACACGCCACGAGTCATTTCATGGGCTTCCCATCTTGGCACAAACTTGCGCTTGACCACAAGACACTTCTCGCTATCCACCATCCATTCCCACTGCTATCTGACACTTGAGCGAACCATCAGGCACCGAAGGGATTCGCCATCGTCACTACCAGCCAAATGGTACAGTTTTTGAGAAAGCGGCACGACCCTCAAGCTGTCGTCACTTGTATCAGTCACAGCGCTCGCTTTGCTGGACTTGGTGGATCCCAGATGGCTTACACAGGATATCAGCCTTGCATCCCAGATCTCTACACTTCGCCGGCGGCACATACATGTTGGCCGAGATTCGCGATACCGAATCAAAGACATCCAAGGTGCGCGCATCCCGTTTCTCAGTCAGACTGCTCCTCGTGCTGTCCCGATGCAAAGTTCGTGCATCCATACTGTGGAGTGATTGCGAGGGGCGTGCCGAAGCCCGAAATAGCAGGCTTCCCCTCATCTTCACACACAGATGGCTGGGATGTGGAGGGGCGTGTGTATTGCTATTTTTATGGGCGGGAGTCAAACCCGTTGGTAAATGTGCCAAACTGGTTCGTGAGATCTTGCCATCTCCTTGCCCGACACCACGTGCAGTAGCACCTCTCTTCCTCTGGCATACACCACTTACCCTTTTTCAGTGGGCAGTGGCAAACCCTCCAGTTTTCCGTCCCACCTTTGTACCTCCTCGTTGGCTGATTTCTTCAGCGCTCGGGCGGGAATCTATGCCGCGGTCTCGAGCGGTTTTGCTGGCTCAACTTCTCTCACTGTGGAATCGGATGGTGCTCATCTCCAGGCTTTGGCTGAGCCGCCTGAGTGTTCAACTTCAAGATGGGAGATGGCCATCTTCCAGCTCTCTGTTCTCCCACCATGTAACCAAACCACATCATGAGGTTTCGGAGCACGAGTAGAACTTGAAGCTCAAGTCTAGAATCCCCGATCTTCGCATCTGCCCCAAGCTTCCTGTCCCCCACGCGCATATGCAACATGATTCATGATTCATATTGACTGCGTACTGTCGCTTGGTAGCGCCATTTCCCAAGTAATGATATGGATATCAACAAGTAACTATGCGACCCGAACTTTGTAAAACTTTCGCGCCCAATTTTACGCGGTGGACCTCAATACACCAGACACACCTGCCTGCCACGATTTTCACATTTGGATCCATCTTGAAGTGTCCGTCAGTCCAAACCCATTTCCATTTTGCGTCTCCGCCCCAAAGACGTCACAAGCCCGACGGGGAAGAACGGTCTGCGTGTAATCCCTCCCTCATTCCCCGAGGAATAACTTCGGTATCGCATCGGGGAACTGAACCCGGTCCCGCCGTGATCTGACCCGGAGCGGAAATGGGGTGCTCCACTTCTCCCGTCAGGTCACTGCGATCCACTTCAGCTGAGCTTAGTGTTGTGGGAATGATTTGCACAAGGAGACCAGGAAGGTTCCCAGCTCAATTATTCGCACTCTGCATCTTCACTGCCCGAGAGAAAATGCGGTCCAGAGAATCCGCCAAGGACGTCTGGAATTCTTCACGAACATTACACGGGCGGACTTGACATCGGGTAATAGATTAAACCCGTCTGGGCTTCCTGCAGCAAGGGACTCAGCGCTGCCATGTGCGCCGAGGCGATTTGGATAGCCGTGGGATAATCCCGTTTTTGATGATAATTAACCTGCTTGTTGGCCCGCATCCCTGGGACTGCAATATCTATCTTAGATCGAGGTGCAGATGGCAAACCTGATGTGAGTGGAAATGTTTTTTATCTTCGACACTTTCTCGGTTCCTCCAATGTCACATTTGAACGAGCGGTCTGTGTTGGAAAAGAACATGTGGCCACTAGGGTGGAAAAGCAGGAACTCGTTGGCAGGAGGTTGGAAGTTGAGCGCAACTCTGGAGCGGGTCTCGGAGAACGGCAACAAGCTCAAGGGAGCAAAAAGTGTGCCCGAAGCTAGGACGCAGACCCGATGAAAGGGTGAGCTTTGGCAAGAAATTCTAGCTGCCGACAAATCACCTCCCAGGATGATAGCTTCTTGGAGCTTCACTGAGCTCCACGCTCAGCTTTCGCATCCGAGCCCTTGGGTCTGGATTTTGGCTTGTGTTTCCCCAGTGAAATAAAAGGAAGCCCAAAAAAAAAAAAGTCGCCGTCTCTTTGCCAAGACCTGGGGTAAAACCGCGCCAGCAAGGGTGGCGACAGCGATCCCCTTGTTTGAACACAGAAAAGTTCGGGAGATGTTACCCACCCAGCAGCACCTTGCAGCAGCGATTGGAGGTGTTTGCAGCACCTCGCATCCTGACAATGGCTTTTCATTCGTCTGTTCGTTTGGAGGGTGACATGGGCCGGATGGTTAGTTATCTATCGTAACTGCTTTTTCTTTTCAGGCTTTAATTAACCGTCTGCACGTTAGGTGGTTAGCAATCTGTCTGGATGAAGTCGAGGGGGGACCGGGGTTGGTCCCCGCTCTTGGCCCATCTCCAACAGCCTGTTCCTCTCGTTCACTAGGTCTCTCTCTCTCTCTCACTTCTCCGCACGGCGCTTACTCCCCCAAACCATGGGCTGGTCCCCCCCCAATAGTCCATGTGGCTTTCGGCATTTCAATTCTGAACATGGGTAGGGGGTGCGGAGCATGGAAAACCATATCAGGTTGAATTGCACAAGCGAGAAGTTGACCTAACCCGTGTCTGAACACACACACACACACACACATACATACACAGACGCAACCCCCGTCAGTTTTCCCAGGTATATATGCTATAGCATCTCTACGCCTCACCCACGGGTCCTACCTCTGGACACCGCCTACTCACACCATCACGTCGACTCGAAGGTCAACCCACAGACATCGATCGACTTCGCCATGGCGTCGACACCTGCCCAAGAGACGTGGAAGGACCACTGGAAGTGTTTTGTGGCCTGCGGAGTCATTGTGCTCTCGCCCTTTCAGTATGGCGTTGATTTCGGTCTGATTGGTGGCCTGCAGGCCATGGTTGGTTTCCTCAAGGTATTTTTTTCTTTTCCCAGATTTTGAGGAGTGTGTCTGTCCTAACGGAACCCGACAGATCTACGGATACGCAACACCACTCGTCCCGTCAGGATGGAACATCGACACGACCCGACAGCAGCTCATCTCGTCGCTCATGACGCTCGGTGCCTTTATCAGCTCGGGAACGGCCGGTTTCGTCGCTACTAAGCTCGGTCGCCGTCACTGCCTCTGGCTCGCCTGCATTCTCTGCTGTATTTCCAACGTGATCATGATGGCGACGGAGGATATCGGTGCACTGTACGCCGGTCGATTCCTGATCGGACTTGCCAACGGATACTTTATGACCTTCTCGCAGCTCTACATCCAGGAGAGCAGCCCGGCCAAGTACCGCGGATGGTTCCTCACCATCTTCCAGTTCTTCACCTCATTCGGCACTCTCATCGGAACCATCATCGACTGGGCCACGGCCGAGCGCCCCGACAAGAGCTCGTACCTCATCCCCCTCGGCATGATCTACATTGTGCCCCTTTTCCTGGCCGTGGCCTTGTTCTTCATCCCAGAGTCACCCCGCTGGCTGATTCTAACAGGCAAGTTCGAGGAGGGTCAGAAGGCACTGGCGTGGCTCCGTCCCGTTGGCGCGCCTGTTTTGGACGAGGCAGCCGAGATTCGTCGGGCTATTGAGGTGGAGAAGGAGATGGGAGCGGGTGTCAGTTTTGCCGACATGTTCAAGAACCGCGTTGATCTCCGCCGCACCACCATCGCCGTGTGCTCTGTCACGCTCCAGGCCGCCTCGGGCTCCATGTTCATCATCGCCTACAAGGCCTACTTCCTGCGCATGGCCAAGGTCAACGACCCCTTCGCCATGTCCAACGTCTTGTCCGTCATGGGCATTCTCGCCATCCTCTTCAACTCGCTCATCGTTGTCCGCTTCGGCCGCCGTCGCGCCATCCTCATGATTGGCCTCGCCGTCTGCGGTTTCTTCCAGCTCATCATCGCCATCATCTACGACAAGCTCGGACGCGACCACAAGGCCGCGGCCAACACCCTCGTCGCCCTGACCTGTTTGTACATGATGAGCTACAACGGCATGATCTCGTCGTACGCCTGGCTGGCCGGCGGTGAAATTCCCTCGCAGCGTCTCCGCAGCTATACCTTTGGTCTGGCTGCCGCCGTGGGCTTCTTCTTTGCCTGGCTCACCACGTTTACCGCCCCGTACTTTATCAACCCGCAGTCGCTCGACTGGGGTCCCAAGTACGGTTACATTTGGTTCCCTTCGTGCATTGTTGGTGTCGTCTGGGTTTTTATCTTTTTGCCCGAGACCAAGGGTCGTACTCTGGAGGAGATCGACGAGATGGTGAGTTTTTTTTTTCTTTTTTTTCTTTTTTTTGGGGGGGGGATAAAAAAAATCTGGCTAACACACTCCCTTTTTCAGTTCGAGAAAAACCTCGCTGCCCGCGCTTTCCGCAAGTACGTCTGTGTCGGCCATACCGCTTCGGCACCCAAGGGTGAGGAGGTTGAGGAACGACCTCCCTCTTCTTCGGAGAAGAGCGCAACCAACGTGCAGCATAGCGAGGTCACCAAGGCTTAAAGTTTAGGTTGATCGATCGATTGATCAATTGGACCGATCGCGAAGCTCGGAATAGATTTCCATTTGGATACCTATGGATTGACACACACATATCAAATGGACGGACATGGACATGGACATGGACATGAAACACGGACGAGGACAATACAAAGCGAATGAATGATGGAGTGTCTCTCTACTTTTTTTTTTTTTTTTTTT
>Ga0247765_1000634_pt1 | contig 25192 bp, 23 predicted proteins | sample UWRJL106311C6_FD_179949 | JGI IMG/M metagenome (GOLD analysis project Ga0247765, IMG submission 179949) | Plant litter microbial communities from Arlington Agricultural Research Station in Wisconsin, United States - UWRJ-L106-311C-6 | ecosystem: Environmental > Terrestrial > Plant litter >...
AAGGATTGAGACCTAAAAAACTCGTATCCAGCTCTCTCTCTCTCTTTCCCCTCACTTGCCCCCCGCACCCAACCCGTCTATAGACGGCACTAAAATTAGCAGGTTAACTGCAACCGGTCGCCAAGTCGCAACCACTGACGCAATGGGCGCGCCATGACAAACTAACCAGCTCCCTTTTTGACATCTCCCCGGGGACAGCCGCTGCCAGCCATGCCCCTGCCACCGAAACGAGCCATCGAGGAAACCGGTTGACCCAAGAAGCGAACAAGGTGAGGGATCCCCGTCTTGGCCACGATGGAACGGGTGGATCACTTTTTACCGGACCCGACCGAGGCAAGCGCGTACTAACATTTAGTTCTCGTTAGTGTAGACTTCTTCTCAGCGCTCGTCAGCAGCGCCTCACCGATTGAATGCTGACAACAGTTAGAAGGATTGCGGGCAAAAGGTGGGGTTCCCAGCCTTTTCTGTCAAGGATGGCACGGTGATACGAGATACCACAAGTGCAGAATGCCTGGCAGAAATGCACCTGACAAATCCCCCCCCCCCCCCCAAAATACTTGCTTTTCTGATGATTTTCGAAGCCTGATTGTGGAGTTTTTGCAGTCAGACTATTAGCCAGGTGCAGCAAACTAGCTTGCAAAGGAAGCCCACTTACTTGACTGACAGAGAGGAAGAGAGAGCAACTTCATGACCCTCGAATCATGCTGGATCCAACGGGGCCGAAGCCAGCATGCAGCGGCCCAGCGGCTCAGCGGTAAACAGTTCGTAACGGTTCGTGTTGGTAGCCGACGCGGGTGCCCGCCTGGGAACAACGCGGGAGAGCAGTTGAAGAGCGCATTGAATCAACGTGCGCAACCCAACCAGAAATTTAGTGTAGACACGCGAAAACCCCACTGTAATGGATGCAACCTCGAGAGCGAAATTGTCAGATCGCAGGGATGATCGGTTTCCGTATTGACCATGCATCGGCTTTTTGCTTGTCTAGGTCACGCTCGGCAACTCACAGTTTCTTTGCATGTCATGTCATGTCAGTCAGTCCACCATCACACACACAACAAAAACCTGCGCATTCTTTACGCAAAATTGGATGGCAAGATGGGGTCTGTTGGTTCCGGCAGCTGATCCCCATCCCTAGGCTCCACATACCACACGTGCCCTTTTTGACTCAACAACCCGTTTTCACAGAACCTCGTTTTGCAAAATTTGCCTGCCCTGCCTGCCCTGCCCTGCCCTGCCTGGATTGCACTGCACATGCAATACGAACATTGAATGAGCCGAAGGACCCATCCCGCCCGTCCGTCAATCGGCTCGGATTCAAACCCGCAGAGATCAACATGAACTGTTTCCGACTACGAGGCAACCAGACCTCGGTCCTTCCACCCAATCTCATTTCTCGTAATTTTTTTTATTGCGCTCATGATTTCTTTGTTTTGTTTTTCTTCTCATTCGATCCCATACACGGCCAAATCCTCCGCCATTCCCGGCTTTGTCCAAACCGTGGACATTTCCCCACCAAACACACGCAACGGCCTGTCGCCATGACGTTTGAATCCCAGACTCTTAAAAACGGCCTGCGAAGCTTCATTCGTCGGGTTACAAAAGCCGAAAACTTCCTTCAATCCCTTTTCTCTTTCCAGGTAGTTTAGAATCCCAGAAGCTGCTTCCTTGGTATAGCCCTGTCGTGCGTATTCAGGGAGAATAACAAATCCAATATCCGGTGCTTCGTAGCAGTCGGGCTTGATCCCCTTCAATAACCCTACCGTGCCGATCGGGGTGGACTGCCGGAACACGGCAAGTTTGCTTTCCTTCCCAGAGGCCGTGCCCGTGACCGTGACCGTGCCCTCCAATGGGACGTCATCATCATCTGCATGGGCGGCAGCAGCACCACTGCCACTGCCGCTGCCGCTGCCGGGGGGTTTCAAGCTGACCAGGTACGTGCCGTATCCGTTGCGAGCATGTTCCTCGCGGAAACGCCCCGCCAGCGTTTTGCGAGCGGCATCCCGCGTGACGATGCTAGTGGGCTGTCCGCCGATGGATTTGAGAAACAGCGGTGTGTTGTAGAGGGTTACGAGAAAGTCGCAGTGCTCATCATTCTCGGCAAGCAGGTACGAGAGGAAGAGGCGGGGGGTTTCGACAAAGAAGTTTGGGTCCGTCATGGCGGGGCGGGGTTTATTTACCACAAGGGATTGGGACTTGGGTCGATCAGCGAATGGGCGAATTAATTGCCCAAGGTTTTTGCATCCTCCAACTTTCGTAAAAGGATGGTGGTACAGACAGACGGGGGGAGTTATATACCACCGCCGTACAGTTGCATTACCACTCGCTAGATGCGAGCTGATCTCAGAGAGGTCAAAGTGACTCACTGTAGGACTCTAGGATATGGACTGCCGTGCTCACTTTTGCCGAATCCTTCACGTCATGACCCGCGCAGATCGTAAGCGAAGAGCGCAGGAGTACAGCAGTTGAGAAGAGATAAGAAATTATACAGAATATCATCCCAAGTCGGTTAATACTTTGCATATAACTTCGCACTTTTTGCTCGCATTTATCTCTGCATTTGGTTGCTACTAGTGGGTCTAGTCAGTCGGAATGAGAGTCGGCCCTCACAACTACAGTAGGAGTTCGCCCTGCCAGTATACGAAGAGCCGGCCGCGTTTCGACGGGAATTGGGTTGAGAACGGGGAGATGACGTCTGAAGTAAGTGAACAAGAAAGTGCATGGCGCAGGAAAAGCCAAGGCAAAGCCTTAGCTGTAGGTGGAATTACAGCTAGGTTCCACGATACTACATCATAGGTACCTATGGTATCGAATGAACAGACCTACTACATGTCTGCATCTGGTTTTGTGCATTGCCATTCCCGGGATTCTGTTGCATCGTTGCATTGCTTTAGTTGAATTGCCGTCAGATGAATCTGTGAGACCATTCTGTTGTGCTTCATCAAAACCAACCCAACAATGCGACAACTCTTTGGCAGGATCTTCACAGAGACCTACACATGGAACTGTACAGGACATTTCTCATAACTTACACTGTATGTCAACTTGATGATTTCTTTACAGCCCCCCCTACTACTGGCGACATGGCCGGAAATTAGAGTGAAGGAGTTCAATCCTTCTCTGGCCAGCCAACAACACTCCAGAGAGATGGCAAACAAATCTGCACCCACATAATAGAACTAGTCAATTAATGATGTAATTCGGCATCCTTTTCCCCTCCCTTTGTACGACCATTTAAACAACGGAACAAACTGCATGCCCGCAGACTTTGCCGCGCGGAAATCCTTCACAACTGGTATAAACTGGCATGGCTTGGGTCTGATTTCCCCATTTCGGCAAAATACCGCGTCTGAATGGGAAATGCGGAGAGCCGCTACGGGGTTAATACAATATAATTCTAATACAGCAAAATGCGGAGGCGGGGAAACCATCAATGATTTATGTTCTCTCTGGCTCCCTGGCTGCTGTGCCATTTGATATTAGGCGGCTTGATACAGTAGGTAAAATACAATACACATAATACAACTGGCATATCCGAGATGTAGAAATAGAAACTTGTGCAACACAACATAACACAATCACGACATCTAGTAGTTCCGGCGTTTCGCGTCGCTAGACTGCTGTGCGCATCATGAGATTTAGAATCGGTGCTTTCGCCTTGGTGGCGATTCCACACTTTGTCTCATGTCAACAAGGTCCGACGCTAGACTCACTCTCTCGTGATGTTTGGCGAGTCGAGTCCGTTCGGGAAGTCAAGGATGTGACGCGGACTTTTTGTCAGCTGGCGCAATTTGGACGGTGGTCCGAGATGGCATCACTTTTTGCCGAGAGCGGAGGAACTTTCCGAGCCGGTGACCTCAAGTCCGACAACGTTACTGCCAAGGGCCGCAAGGACATTGAGACATGGCTTCGCCAGGACGCCGGAGGTATGGACGGTATCCAGCCTGGATCTCTGAGCACATGGCTTGCCGATCAACCAGTCGTCACGCTGGCCCAGGATGGCCTAACAGCAAAAGCGCGATGGCTGACACTCCGATTGCTCGGCGATGGGAAAGGGGCAACACGGATCCAAGGAGGTGTTTTCGAAAACGATTACATCTACACACGAGAAAAAGACGGCGGAAAGTGGGAGATTGCCACCTTGCATTACTTCCCACAGTTTGACGGCGACTACGCCAAGGGCTGGGGCAATACTGGGACAGGACTACGAAGTCTCCTCATCGTCCCCTACCATTACACTCCAGATTTGGCAGGCACCCCTATTCTGGGCGGTGAGGCACCGCGTGCGAATGTCACGATTGAGGATATCGCCAGACGCATCACCAGACTCAACAACGAAGACGAAGTCCGGAATCTTCAACACACTTATGGATTCTACGTTGACCGCCGCATGTGGAGTGACGTGGTTGATCTGTTTGCGTCCGATCCCACGGTTACCATCAATGGAGTTCGTCAAAACACCAGTATTCGCAGCGTCATGGAACGGATGGGCCCCGAGAAGTTGAGCGCGGGAATTCTTAACGACCACGCCTTATTCGATACTATCGTCAACGTCAGCCCGGACGGTAACGAGGCAGTGTCCCGAGGCATTCAGCTGGGAATGATTGGCGACTCCAACACGCGAGCGGCGTCATGGGAGTTTAGCGTCTTCCGTAACCGCTTCACCAAAGACCCAAGCACCGGACTTTGGAAGTTTACCGAATTAAACATCACCCCGCTCGTCACAGCGAATTATTCCTCCGGCTGGGGATGGGGCGGCGGTTCTCCCAACTCCACCTCTCCAGGTGCAACCAAACCACCACCAGCCTTCCTTCCCATCAACCAACGCAGCAGTGCGATCCGCGGGAGTCCCCACCTCAACAACAACAACCTAACCTCCCTCCACCGAGCGCTATCCCGCTCCGCGGCCTTTGACAATGTCGAGAATATTTCCGGAGCATACGGTTATTTCGCCGACGATATTCGCTGCCAAGCCTTTGCGGACTTGCACCATTCGCTCGGGCACAAAGAATCCCCCTTTGCGGGATGGTATCGAACGGTTCCGCGAATTGCCGCGGCGTGTCTTTCTCGCTATAATACCTATGATCCGAACCCGCAGCGGCCGCGCGTGCCGTATCATTGGCGTCCGCAACCCGTGATTCTTGTTTCCGCCGATGCGAGATCGGCGAGCTGTCGTGCTCGACTAATCCAATGGGGAACGTCGAACGAGACTTTGGCGGGGTTCCCGGGGGTATTTGGATTCAACGGAGCGATTTACCATGATCAAATGGCGCTGGAACCAAAAAATGGGACGCTGCTCTGGAAATTATGGAGTTTGACCATCGATGAGTTTTATTGGCAGTCTCCAACATGGTCGGGAGGATGGGCTTCGGCAAACCCGCGGAATCGATCCCAAGCGGATCCCGACCCGAGTCCCCTGCTCAAAGACTATCCTCCGGATTTGGTCCTGTCGGATCCAGCGCTGGGGGAAAGAGAGGTGGGCTTACAAGGAGGGAAACCGCCGTTTGTAACATGGCCCGAGATACGGCGCATGTGGTTTGCGTTTCGGAACCCCGTGAGTGGGAGGTTGCCTGAGTGGTATTCTCCGGGTTGTGTGCCCTGTCAGGCGAGACCAGATTGGGGGTTGCTGGCGAATGGGTATCAAGAGCCGCCAACAGGGCCGACGACGGTGGCTGCGGGGAGTAATGGGACGGCTTTGACCGTGAAAGTGAGGGGGGGTCCAGGGGAGCCGGTAGGAGGGGAGGTGGTGTTGTTAGAGGCGGGGTCGGGTACGGCACTGGCTACGGCGCCGGTGTCAGTGGAGGGGGATGCGAGCTTCTTAACTCCGCCGGGGTTGGGTGAAGGGAGCACCAGGTTTATTGTGTCTTTTCCGGGAACGGATCGGCTGAGTCCGGGTCAGACTTTGGTGGTGATTCCACCGACTGTCGAGGTGGATGGGGCTTGACGTGTAGGGGTTCTATCACCGTCAACCAAAAAGAAGCAAAAAAAAGGGCACCAACGCCGCTCTCAGCGCTGGCTCAGATTAGAGAACCCATGTGCAATGGATGCCTGATACTGGAATTGAACCAGTGATCTTTGCATGTCGTGGAATGATACAAGTGCAACGCATTAGCCACTATGCTAATCAGGCTGCTCCACTGTGGTGTGCAAGGTTTGGATGTGGGCTATGAGCGTAAGGCGGCGGAGCTGGGATCTGACATGAAACAGACGTAAATTCTTTGCAAGCGCTCTTCATTCACTATTGGCGACATACCCACGTTTGCTGTAGGGTAGCGACCGTGATGAATGATTGACAGTATTCCAGCCTTGCAAGCCCCCCTCGAAATATCTCAATACCGAGTTCCAATCAATGTCTTGACAGTGTCAAGTGGACACTGACGAGTCTTCCTCACTCTACCGGAACCAAATGCACATTCCCGCCCTCCTTGACAACAGTATAAGTCATCCATCCCGCCTTAGGAAGATCAATGGAGCTGTCCTCGGACAAAAACTTCATAAAAACTCCATGCGTAACGACAGCCATATTTCCATGTCCATTCTCCGTGACAAGATCGAACAGCCGCTCCCGGACGGCCTTGGCCCTCACGGCTACGGCTTCGTCGTCGGCCGTGAACCGTCCCTCCTTGGCGAACCACTGGTCGCCCAGCCCGCTAAAGTCAAGATTCGGAAATTCAGCCTGCAGCTTGGCGCGGTCGGAGCCCGTGTCGCAGGGAAGGTCGCTTCGTTCCTGCAGGTCCGGATCGAGAATGAGCTTGGCTCCGCCGTCACGGCCAACTTCGCCGACATATTTCTTGTCGAGCACATGACCGAAGGCGGCCAGCGTGGTTTGTAGTGTGCGGGTCAGGGGCGATGAGACCACGGTGACGATGGACGTTGGGTCGGGGAAGGACTTGACGAGCGCCGAGGCCTGCTCCAGACCGAGCGAGGTCAGGGGAGGGTCGCGATGTGAAAAGTCCTTGGACACATTATGTGCCGATTCGGCGTGTCGCACAAGAAAGACAAGCGGGGCCATTATGACTCCGGAGACTTGTCCCACCGGTTTTTACTCTCTATTGTTCAACTGGTGGGTTTGTTTACTATGAGCTATCTAAATCCTATTCACCCAGTTCGTCCTGTTCCGTCCTGCCAATTCCAATCTGATGGTTCAGATGTGATGAGAGGGGAAAAAGAGGGGTTCGTTGACTCTCAGGACTATTTGCTATATTTATGTGAGCGCTGGGTGTCAATCACGAAAGTGTTGCATGAATCGCGTCATCCAAATTCCGCGATGCGGTTGGTTGTCTGGGTACTAACTTACTACATCGGGGCGCGCGCGTTTTAACTGTTATGAGACGAATCTGGGCAAACGAAATTTTCCTTTTTCGTATCTCGCCCACGTGACACTGCTCACCCCGGCTCAGGTCCGGCTCAGGTCCGCTCAGTCTTTGCTCACCTTTGCTCGGGCCAAGTACCATTTTCGGCACGCCGCGCCGCAGCATGCTGAATTGCTTCAACTCTAGAGTTCGGCAGAGGCTATCCAGGTCTAACAATTCGCCTAATCGGGAAGTCACACCCCTCTTGAGCGAGGATGGTAGTTGACTGCACCGACCAAGTCCCCCAACTTGCAACAACATTTGTAAACCCACTACGCAACATAGAAAAAAAAGTTAGGTGTTGGATAAATAAAAAATAATAAAAAATACTGGCTCGAAATTAAGCGCTGAGTTTACGTTGCGCTGTTGTGCAATGGGACTTGGTGCACTTGTTTGACTTGGGCGATACTGCCTCTACACTAACAGGTCTTAGCAAATTTGCTGATTTGGCCAATCAGACCTTGCGCATCGGCCTTTGTGGAGATGGGGTGTGACTTCTCGATTAGGCGAATTGTTGGACCTGGATAGCGCCTGCCAGTCACCGAAGGGGAGGGTGTAAGGGGGAGAGAGAGGGAGGATGTTCGGAGCTTAAAAGTTTTAGGAAAAGGCAATCCAGATATTAGAGAGTTAAACCGCTAGGTACTTGCAGTTTGACTTGGCTTTTGGGAACTTGGTGAAGAAAGGTTCTTGACTCCATGCACATGGCTCTGAGGAAACTCTCGCCAAACAATAATCTTGCTAAACCAGACGCCGAAGATCCTGAAACTGGTCAATGATCTTTTCCTGCTAAATGAATCTTAGAAGAAAAGAGGGAATGGTACCTCAAGATGGCCTAGATTATCGCCCGGTGAGTATGCACTTTGACCGGCGAGAAGAACACTCTCAAGCTTTTTCTTGGACTCTTGTAGGTCTAAAACTCTCTGTTACGCAAGGTGGAGTCAGAGGAAAGTCTTGCAAGAACGGGGGAAAGCCATCTTACGCACCTCTTCGAAGGTATCCTTGACGTAAAACCTGACTGTCGTAACCTCCTTGAGCTGTCCAAGTCGATATACTCTCGCAAGTGCCTGCTCCTCGATGGTTGGGTTCCTGCTGGGCTGGTCAGAGAGATTGGGTCTGGACGGCCTTTGTGGAGACTGACCAGTGAGGTTCCAAGAGATATGCACGGGACGCCTCCGTGAGGGTGAGACTGAAGGCTTGATAAGCAACATATCTTGGGTACTTTTCTGACAGCGACTAACCCCACCGCGCCGCAGGAGAGCGTCAAGAGAAAGACCTTGAGCTTTGGATCACGTCGGAAGCACTCTATGACGGACTGTCTCTGTTTCTGAGGTAGCGTGCCGTCGAATCTCAAGTAGCTGATACCTGCTTGCTGAAGGCCGGTCTCCACCAGGTCGAGACTCATTCTCCAGCTCGAAAAAACCACACTGGCCGACATCAGCGTCTTGTACTACACGGCCCTCAGTAGTATGGGAGCATCGAACCTTTTGACATCTGGTGGGAGATGGACGAGCTGCGATACCAAAGCTGCGACTTTGCTAGAGAGCTGTATCGAGCGCGAGGTGGTCCCTGATAGTCGAAGACGCGCGTCACCCTCTAAGCCAAGCAGCTCTAGCGAGACGGGGGCGACGGGATCAGGTGGATTATGCCCACATGTGACCGTTTTCTGCCGACGATTGTAGTCCTGCACACAATCCACACAAAAGTACCGCAGGCATTGTGCAAACAGAGGCTGGACTCGCGCCTCAGGGGTGATAATCGCCGATGTGAGGTCGTATTTCGCGTGGCAATTTGCGCAGACAACACGATCCATTTCGCGTTCCGAGTTGAATATGTCCTGGGCTTGTTCCATCCAGCTGGCTGCGCCGTTGATGCTGGCGCTAGAGATCTCACGTCTGGACTCGTAGTGCAAGCCGAGATTGCATATCATTCTCATGGCGTTGATTCTCTGAATGACGTTGATGTAAGAGCTTGTTGCCCCTTTCTTGTCCCCATCCCCATACGCCTCCTCGATTTGAGCAATGGTATTATCTTTGAGCTTGTTGTAGACCTTTCTCTCCTGGGCCGTGAAGTCTACGCAGCATTTGAGGTCAACTCGGGGTGGCAGCTCGATGACTGTTTTTGGTCGGCGAAGAATGAGGCTGGACGAGAGCTTCTTGAGCTTTTGTGCGGCTTCCTCGACGTCTCCTGTTTTCCAAACCTTGCCAATCTCGACGTCGAATTGCCTGATGTCGTCGTACGGGTATGCCCTGATGAACTTCAAGAGAGCGGCGAGATCACCGACCCGGTTCTGGATCGGCGTTCCCGTAACCGCCCATCTTGCTGTGGCTGACAGGGCACATACCGATTTAGATATCTGCGAGTTCATGTTTCGTATGACGTGCGCTAGGTTGTTATGTTAGCAAGATAGAATGTCAAGGCCGATTGACCACGCCACGTCGATTCGCGCACCTTCATCCAGAATGATCCGCCTCCATTTGGTTGAGAAAATTGGCTTCTCTTCGAATGCATTCCCGCCTGTCCAGTCCGCCATGATGGTGTGATAGGTTGTGAGGATTATGTCGTATCCCCTAAGGTCCTGGTAATCTACAATGCGTTCCTTTTGGTAGTGGCGACGGAATTTCATCCCGCCTGGTTTGACGTGCCTTCGGCTGGTTAGTGCACTTGGTCTCGGCGGTGGAAAGTCTTTGAATTACCAAGACAATTGCTCTTCCCAGGTGTCAAGCACTAGTGTTAATTATCAGCGACGGGCCGTCGACATAAAATGACCCTGGAAGAGTGTACTCACGAGGTGGAGGAACAATAATGAGTGACGGGGGGAGGTCCCTGACATTGGCATCTGTTGCGGCGAGAGCAATCATGGTCAGGGTCTTACCCAAGCCCATGGGATCGGCCACAATGCCTCCGCAGAATTCGGGCGGTTCATCTAGCTGGTGGGACTTAGACACCTTGTTCACGAAGCTTTGGTCGTCAGCGTCAGGTATTCGGTGAGTCGAAGCTTGGCCACCAATGGTTGAGAACTTACAAGACGGTGTTTGAGCTTGTTTGCACTTGATACCAAAGGTCCGCAGAGGCTGGATCAAAGTCCCAGCCAGCCTCCCTCTTGAGCAGAAATGTGAGCGCCTGCCTTTGGTGCCTTGAGACATCGTCAGAGTCAACCTAGAAACTGTCTGATACTTGATGTGGGGTCTTGCCTTTTGAGCTGAGACTGAATCGCGTCCGGCTGAGGAGATTCAGAAAGATTCTGTTGAGCATTGAAAATATCCAGAATGTCTGAGCTAGAGGATATTTGCTGGAAGATGGCTTCATCGAGGTGAATGCTCGGCAGTTCCAAGGAAAACGTCATGGGGCACTCTTCCAGTTTCAGTGACGACAGGCGGTGGGGATTACAGTACTTGGTATTTAGGTTGCACCCTTTCGGGTCCTGCAAGTACAACTCGGAATCTTGGAAAAAAGCTCCCACTTCGTCACATCGCTCTGGAGGCCCGTAAACGATAAGGGATAGCGTGCAGGCAACGCTCATCGCCGCGTATTGTGACCTATTCGTGCTTTTTTGGTGTCCGCCCTCGGGAGTGCACGTGAACTGGAGTAACAGGTCACCGTCATTCATCAGCTGCTCCAGCATGTCGAAAATCTCGGATGCAAACTTCCCTGTCACACCGTGGTCGTCGAGCGAAGCAAACTCGGAGGGAGACCAGGCGATAACCGGGAAACTTGAGCTCGACCCTTCAGCAGCGCTGTGAACCGGGGGAGCAGTGCAGGTACCGCTGAGGTCCTGAATCTGATTTTCGAGGAACATCCGGGTTATTCATGGCGCAATTGAATGTAAAGTTCGTTTTGCTCACCATTCCATAGCAAACGAGGTTGATGCTATTTAGCCCCGACCACTGGCATTCGGTGGAGATAACCGCTGTTAGTTCGGGAAAGGACGCTCCGAAGCACACGTCGCCGACGAAACCGTGGTCTACCCGACGTCTCTTGTCTGCGGGAAATTCCATGCCGATTGAATGGAAAATGGAAGGTGCGCGAGAAACAAAGCGCGACTGGCAATGCTGTGGACCTAGAATGACGGTTGAGACGCTGAGCGCCGGAGAGAGGCGGTGACAAAAATGATGAAAAATGATGGATTGGGCACCAAGTCCCAGGCTGTGCACCTCAGGAAGGACGAATCGGGATGCTCCCAAGGCACAGCACAGCTGCGTGCTGAGCCCCCCTAAAGTGTGCCTTGGCAAGCTTGTTGAATCGTTGGGTTCTTTTGTTCATGACTGCCACGTCTGGCGCCCCGTCTCGCTTTCTTTTCCATCTTTTGACAAAATTTTGATCCTCGGCTTTACTCCTCCCTCGGGCCGTCTGATCGCCACAACAATGCCGTTGCGAGCACCCCCCCCAAGCCAATCGGCGGCACGGCGCGCAATTGAGAGCGCCTTCAAGGACTTGGAACGTACCATCGCCCCTGCCGAGTCACGAGACTTTTCATCGACGACGCTCGACGATGTGCGCAAGGCAGCGATTGACATTGAGCGACAGTTAGCAGCGCGTCAATCGCTGAGAAACACCAGACGGCTAGAACCACTGTTCAAGGGGCTTGAACATTACGCTAAAGTCATCGAGGTTCTGGCAAACGGCACTGACTACCTTCCTTGGATTTGGGCCCCCATCAAGCTTGTCCTAAAGATAGCGGCCGACTACATCGACGCATTCGAGCGCATCATCAGGGCGTACTCTCAAATCGCAGATTCCCTGCGCCGATTCCAGGCTCTGGAGCGGTCTTTCCAAGGAACGCCAGAACTATACCCGACTTTTGCCGTCTTTTACGCCGATATTCTCACATTCCACAAAAGCGCCTACAAGTTTGTCTCACGACCTTGTAGGTCTTTGCCGCCCCCCCTGTTCCCCAATTGATTCACGGCTGACGCAAATCATCAGGCTGGAAACTGCTCTTCTTGACAACCTGGGGACGTTTCCAGCGGCAGTTCGATGGGATCCTTGATAATTTGAATAGGAATGGAGACTTGATTGACAAGGAAGCCAATGCATACAACATCATCGAAGCCCGGAAGATGCGACAAGATCTGGATTCCTGGAAAGCTCAAAGCTTAGCACAGCTGGCCCAAAGCCAACGTGAGCAAGCGGCACGACAGGTTCAGGGGCTGGTTGCTTGGCTGCGTCTCGATGACTCGGACCAACTCGCCCCGGTTCACTCCTTGACCGAAGTAGGCACCAACCATCCGGGTACCGTCGACTGGGTGCTCAAGAAGAGCCAGATGGCTGCCTGGCTGCGACCAAGAGCCGAGTCTCGATTTCTGTGGCTACAGGGCGGCCCTGGAACTGGGAAGAGCGTCATTCTGGCGCAGCTCGTCCGATTCCTTTGCTCATCAAACAAATCCATCGTGGTTCATCACTTTTGTTCCTTTACCCACGGCTCATCCACACAATACGACCAGATCGTCAAAGCACTATTGCTTCAGCTTGTACGCGGCGACGGTGACCTGGTGAATTACATCTACGACGAGTACGTCGGGAGCAAGCCCGCAACCATCTCTCTGCTCGAGAAACTCCTAGAAGTTGCAATTGAAGCCCTGTCAAGCAGCTCGGGCAGTCTGGGCTACGAGGCTATCCACATTCTGGTCGACGGACTGGAAGAGTGTCCCGGTGACAAGCAGATACGCCTCGTTCGTCTGCTGGAACGTCTTGTGTCAGCAGGGCCGTCATGCAAGGTCTTGATCTCAAGCCGAGACTCTCCCAACTCACATGTCAAGAAGAAAAGACCGTGTGTGATCTCCATGGCAGATGAGAAGCCACACATTGCCGACGCAATTAGACGTTTTGCAGCCATTGAACTTGACAACATGCAGGAAAAGCTAGCTCAGCTCAGGGTTTCCGAAGAACGAAAACGGGAGATTGCCTCTGATATCAGCGCCAGGGCGGACGGTAAGCGCGTCTTTATCACAACTCAGGAGGGAGCTAACAGCTGCAGGTATGTTTTTATGGGCTCGCCTGGTTCTTAATTACCTTGCTGCCAACGCCTTCTATGACAGCGAAGAGTTCGTAAATGCTGCCAGCACACTCCCAAGGGCGCTTTCAAAGTTGCAAGTTACAAATAGTCTGGATCAGGTTTCCCTGTCTGTCACCACTAACCCTCTCTTAGCTACGAGAAACTGGCCGCCCGTATTGTTGCAGGCCTCGATTCCTTCTCCATCTTCCGCCTCAGACTGGTCTTTGGTTGGATAGCTTTTGCAAAAAGCCCATTGCAGAAAGGGGAACTGCAATCCACTCTCCTATTTCATCAGGAGAGCACTATCAAGCCGACCTCGGTTCCTGTACCAGCTTACATTATTGATCTTTGTAAACCCCTAGTGGACGAGCATCGTGACTCTACGCTTAGGTTTATTCATGTCTCAGTTAAGGAGTAAGGTCCCCATCCAGATCGCTTTCCAACATCGTGGGACACCAGAAATTCTACCTCGTTTTAACCAAAGCAGAATTACCGACCCAACCTACCAAAGAACATGGCCAAGACTAACAAAGGTTGATAGGTATCTTGAAGGACATGTTTTCAACACATCGATTCAACTGGACGGACGCCAAGTTCTTTTTGAGAATGCAATAGCGTCACTTCGGTGCTTGCACGAAGCTTTGCACCACTTTGGGGACAACGCTTCGAAGACGGCCAAAGAGTTGCAAGTCGCGTCTGGAATATGGGGATTCCTACCATACGCGACTGAGTATTGGTGCGTCATGATGCGAGAAATCGCACTCCTTCCCGAGGACGAGTGGGATTCCAGATTTAGCAGCATGGCGATGGCCGTGTCAACGACTCTCCAGGCTTTGCGTGCAGGCAGCACCGGAGAACAACTGCCGCGGCCGATTCATGAGGATCTCGAGCCGCTGAAAAGGTTTCGAACCTTGTGGCACGACGCGATTGTTGGACTTCAAGCTCGGGCAGCCGGTCGAAGCAGAGGTGCGAGTATGAATGAAGGTGAGCGAGAAATGTCGACACGGAACTTACCGGATCAAACATTAATCTATTTCACAGCCTCTCCCCATCTAATTCCACTACCGAAACAAATCCATGACTTATTTCCCCAGTATGAAAGCATCGTACAGAAGCTGGTGGCCACGTATGAGCACGCCGAGCTGACTCGAAAAGAATTGGACGAATTTCGAGAGAGCTTTGGACACCATGCCTACATCTGCCGCTTCTCTTCCTGCTCTCGCGGCTGGAGTGGACTGACAAACCACCAACAACGGCTCAGCCACGAAGCTACGCATTCAGTGATCTTTCCGTGTCCTGAGCTCCGCTGCCAATACCCACCCTTTGGTTCTAGAGCGGCTTTGAAACGACATCATTCGGAGGTTCATGACAAGTCACGTCCAAAGCCGAGGCTTAGGAGGCCCGGCCCTGTGGCTCTGAGGAAACCGTTACAACTTCCAAGATCTCTATCAATGAGCTTGGGTGATGATTTGGGCGATCTTGTGGCTCAGAAACAGGTTGCAGAGCTTTATCATCAACTGCGTGAAGTGTCTCAACAAAATGCCGAAGCAAAAACTAAACTAGATCAAGGGGCCCAGCAGCAGACTAGACTTTCGGCGGAGTATCTGGCTCGACAAGCTCAACGAAGGGACCTTTCCCTGGATCAACAGGCTCCACTACTAGTTCTGCTACAACAACAAAGAAGACTACAAAGAATACAACAACTACACCAACAACAACAACAACAACAACAACAACAACAACAACAACAACAACAACAACAACCAAAAAAAACGACTTCTTCGGCTTTCACCAACGGGTTTATCTCTCCTACGCAGAACCCGCCTCAGCAACAGTTCTACGTTTCGTCCGCTCCACGACCGCCTGTTCCTTTGTTCGGACAAAGTACACCAAACGTCCCGCCCTCACCGCCGGCTCTTCCAAGCTTGTTCGACATGAGCAGCGGTGCCTCGTCTACCAACAATATGGGTACTGTTTCTTCGCATGATCTCCTGATCTCAGAGCCGTCCATGTCGGCTCCTAACTCGACTGCTCTCACTACTTCGTCGTCTATTTATGACAGTTCGCCGTCTATTTATGACGGGGAAATTTCCTCCGGATCATACGCGGGATTCGCATCATGAGGGAGATGTAAGCGGGCTCACCTGCTAGTAGCCTCATCTAGAAGGAGGATGCTGCTTAGATGAAGTAGTATACGCGCTAGTCCGTGCAGTTGTCTCTGGCTACTCGAAAGATTCAGATTATCAATATCGGCATTTAGGCCGCCCTAATCGTTGACGAGACGCGAGAGCTATACACACTCCAGGGTATATATGATAGCCTTGTCCGAGGCAGCCCCTATAAGATCTACATTCAGACGGACCGAGCCCTCAAACAGGAACGGCTATTATAGTACGCCCGAAATGTAGCGGCGTACTTCCTAGCGAGAGACCGTAGCAGTATTAATATTATCGACGGAGATCAAGCCGTTCTAAAGATCGACGAGGCGGAAGAGGGGTGATAAACAGCGAGGTTTGCCCTGCCAGTGTGACTAAAGATGTTGATCTTATCACCGGCGGTGGTAGAGAGAGACAGGTCTGCGAGGACAACGTTGCTTCCACCGTATGATGCTGTCAGGTTCTTTAATTGTGAACAGGGCGCTGACTCTTGTACCCATGTTGGGAGGCCAGCTCATCAAGCCAACGACTGGAATATCCGGCGACGAGACTGCTCGGGTTGCGTGGCTACAAGCCTAGTTCTCCCGCCTTGTAGAGCGTAGGATTCGCGAAAGAATTGAAAACAGACGAGTGGCTCGGTACGCGCTGTAAGGCAGTCACGAAAAACGCTATGACGCGCAGCTGAAATCGCAATCGAGTCGCGACCCAAGGCGGGCAGAAAGGCCAATGAGGGAAGTTTAATTCTCGAAATCTGGCTTTATGGCGCTTTCCATCGTAACGGGGCGCTGTTATGTTGTGGAGGGGGAAGGTGGCAAACATGAAAGCGGTGTACTGTTAGGCGCTACAAGTAACGAGAAATGGAAAAGAATATATTGAGTTGATTAATGGTGAAAAGCGAGAAAACTCTGCAACAGCTAAATTACTGGCTGTTGGTAGCCAGTGCTGGGCTGGGCTGACCTCTGGACGGTTAGGGTTAGTAGTGCACATGCAACCCCCCCTTAAATTAGTTACATCTCAACGCAGCTCAGGACTACGAACGAAAAAGGAAATTTCGTGTGCCCAGATTCGTCGCACACAACCAGGCTGTTGTTTCGCACAAAGAACAAGCACCGGTACCGTTAATCCGAACCGCAATTATTTTCGCATTTGTAATGTAAACATCATGGTTAGACTATGAATATTACCCTAGGTGCATGGGCAGGGATTCCCTTACCCGTATTGATCGCAACGGAACAACTGATGAAGTCAACGATGAGGTCATCATCCCGTCAACTCATCGGCTTGGCATGCGACGGTCGAGCGATGCCGCAAAGACATTGAACGGAAAAATCTCTGGGCACACAAGACAAATTGGGATAATATCCACTTTTAGGGTCTACCTGTAAGCTGGTTTCCCGATCCCGGATGCCTGTAATGATGGCTTCATGTTGTCGATGCATCATGATTCGTCGTTCTCCACAAGACCCAGCCCAGTGTTTTACCCTGGAAACAGTCCATGACAAAAGTGCTGTGGGAACGCACAGTATTGATTCTGGTATTTATTTCTCATCCTGCACCGGAATGACACTGGTCACACAGTATCGAGAGCAGGTTTGGCTAGCACATTTTTTCTCTCTACCTAAACCATGTTCCCACGTGCCATTTTTTGGGCCACGGCTCTCCTGAGTTTGGCGGACTGCGGCGTATCCGTGCCTGTCGTGTCACAAGCGCAGACGACGGTATTCTCTGAGCCATCCAACCTCCCCTCCCCTTATGCCATTTCTCACACCAATGTCACTTCGCATGGACCATATTCAGGCCCACCAGCAACCACTACTGGAGCTCTGTCGACCAAAGTCTTGGCACCATCGATTGCACCCCTCCCACCACCTCCCCAAATCCTTGCCTACCCTGCCGATGGAAAGCTTCACGGAGATCAGCCCATGCCATACACTCCCAGCGGTGGCATAGGCACGAATGGTTCCGAGCCCGTCTACAAGGTGGCCAGTGATTTCGACTACCAGTCTCTCGCTCTGGCACTCTACCATGAGTGGATTGAATTGGATCTATTCCACTGGGGACTTGCTACCTTTTCTGAGGAAGAGTTTGAAGCGCAGGGCATCAACGCGGAAGATCGCCATCTCATTCAACACATGGCCGACCAAGAAATTGGCCACGCCTCTGTTCTGGCAAACATGCTAGGGCCACAGGCACCCAAGCAGTGCACCTACAACTACCCGGTGTCCAACGTCCAAGAGTTTGTCGACTTCAACCAGAAGCTGACGCGATGGGCCGAGGCGGGTGTTTACGGCTTTCTCCCCAAGCTCAACTCCGGTCCAGCCGCACAAATGTTGTTGCAGAGCATCACCGTGGAAGCCCGCCAACAGCTCATTTTCCGGCAACTCGGTGGCCAGTTTCCCATGCCCGAGTGGCACACCCCCGGCATCCCGCAAAGCTGGGCCTGGACGCTGTTAGCCCCTTACATCAGCTCCTGCCCATACAACCAGACTCGTCTGGTCTGGCAAAACTTTCCAGCCCTGCACATCCTCAACCAGCCCAACCCAGCCCGCATTGATGGGTCCTCCGTCTGGAACGAGACTACCGGCGGCTGGGCGAACACGCTCTCCACCGCGGGGATTCCCGACGATGAGCTCTGCATCAACGCCAAAGACGAGAAATCGGACTGCAAAGCTGCCGTCAGTCAGAATCGCAGCATCCCACTTTCCTATCCTGGACGTCAAGTCTTCCTCCAGTGGGATGCCCCTGGCCAACTGGTCGGTCCAAACAACAGCTACGTGACCACGACCAACGTGGCGGAACCGAAATTTGCGGCGTGGCTGTCACAGCTCAATGTCACTTATACGCCGCTTCTCAACGTTAGCCTGAAGGACAGGACTGCATATACCATCCAGCCCAATGTGTCGACCTGGCTGGGTGATCCAGCGGTGAACGGGACCATGTTTATGGCGCTTACGGATGTGGATCTTTTTGTTACCCCGTTTAATGTCAGTATGATGAATCCGCATATTGCGGCGCTGGCGGTGTATCAGGCGGGCTAGGCCGTACCTACCAACCTAAGGTACCTAATGAAGATCTTTGGATTGCTATGTTCGCGTGTATATCATTGATGTCTGTTGGAGTACAGTCCCTGAAGCAGATCAGCATCTGCCATGTACTTAGGTAGGTATTATTCTACCGACCTAATTATGTTACTATACCAAACAAACCCCATCTCCACCTCGCAATAGCAATTATTCTTTTAACATGTCAACATTCAAACATGGACATACCGGACTGCCCGTGCAGGGTGTTATTGATTTCCACGCACCTACCTAGGCACCTACCGTTCATGAGGATTCATCCCGGATAAACGCCCCTATGAGAGCTCGAGCTTCTGAAAAAGTGTCGTCAGCACCAGACTGTCGTGCAGGTCAGATATATACCACACATCGTCAAGACTTTCCCATCCCGGGGTTCATTCCCAATGTCCCGTAATTGGCCAGACATTGATGTGGCATCCTGCAGGGGGAGGGGGGAGATCTACGCGCGGCTCTTTTCGGCAAACCGTTTTTTGTCTGCTGTACCACACATAATGATGATGTGGTGGTGGTGGTCTTCAATGGGAGGAACTGCCTGCCCGCCTGCCTGCCTGCCAAGCGACATATTGGAGATCGCAGCTTTGTGTGCTGGTCAACTATTGAACCCCACCTTCCGACAAATGAAGAACACTATGTCTCCAACCAATCACCGCCCACCTAGCCGCTCTGTGCTGCCGGTGGAGAAATAGTGATGTGGATGAAGACGGGGATATACATTACCTTTTTTTCGGCAGTGTGCCGACTGGACTGGACTGTATGGCTGAGACGAGACGGGCCTTGGGGATTGATCGTGTCGTGCACAGATGGATGAATGTCCAACCGGGTTTACTATGTGTGCTGCCACACAGACTGAGATGATGAAAAAGAGTAAGCTTTTTGAGATGGCTGTCTGTACCTTGGCAGCTGAGTTTCAAACTTCCTTGTTAAATCACTGGGGCACCCACGTTTATCTACCTACCGAAGTAAGGACCAGGGATGGGAGCGGCACCACCCCGTGTTGGACCTTCCGGATGCCATTGGCAATGTACGTAATGGCCCGTTGAGAGGTGTTTCTGGAAGCCCGGGTGGGATTTGGTGAGCACCCTCCAGGTAGGGTTTTTACCTATGGTTCTTGGACACAGACCACATCAACCAGCCCCTGCTTCTCTTGGGCCGTGGCTCTGAGGGCGTCGCAGATGGGGCCCGAGTTGTTCGCATTGAGTTGGAGTATGGGGAGTCTACTCATCCGATTTCTTAGCCGGGGCGGGGTTTCGTTCGGAGGCCTGGCTTGCAGGGTAACTTTCCAGTTCCTTTGGCCTGCTGCCTCTTCGCCAGTTCAGGTAGGACCGTTTCCGTGGTCGAGGAGGCCGCGTAGGAGGATGGCTGAGTCCCGCCGGATTTCGTAGCGGTGGAGCCGGCAAGGGGCGGGGGTGATGGGTGCCGACCGAGTGGTGTTGGCGTACCTCGGCAAGGATGTAGTCCCGGAGATGCCCCCCCTCGGTGTCTGTGGACTGAAAAGCTCTCGAGATTTATCCCCGGTCTCTCTCTGAGAAAGCCGCTTACGCCGTGGCTGAGAACTCGGGGAGGGGCCTCCTTCGGCGTTGTCACAGAAAAGACCTGAGCTATGGCCCCGGCTTGAGTGACCATCAGGTGGTGGTGGCCAGCCATCGGGAGAGCGGGAGCGCCCGAGATTGTAGTACTACTCCATGAGAGCTTCTATGTTCTTTGGCCGTGAAGTGAGTGGCCCTCGCCGTTGTCTCTTTCGGAGTGCTAGGGCTGCGAGCCCCAGGGAGATGTCCTCCTCGGTAGTCCTTGGCTTCGGCAGCGGCGACGCTCGATTCTTCGGTGGGCATCCCGCAGGAGGTGCATCCTTTGTTACAGTGGTCGCAAGTGGGAGGGTTCGTCCGTGTTAAAGTCCATGACATACAATATGGGGGGTTTCGGTTCGTTGTGGCTCGAGTGGCGCCTGGCGGTGCCGTCATCTCTAGAGTTGATCGGGGGTGGTCTGCTGAGGGCTTGCTTCCTCGATTGCTTTGTTCGGTGAATAGAGCGCCCGAAGGTAAGGAGGGATCTTGTGGTCGCCGTTGGGGCTAGGGTGTCTCGGGCAACTTAGGAGAATTCTGGTTAGTCTTGATCCGGTAGGCCCCTCAACCTGAGGCTACCTTGAAGAATCGACGTGATGTCTGAGCTCTTGAGCTTCAGGACGGAACAGAGGCGGGATCGAGGCCTTGGGGTCGTCATTCTCGTATGTGCTTGCTGCCGGGTGTGGGTTTCTCGTGGGGGAGAATTTGCGGTAGCTCTCGGGGCCGCGCGCAAAGTCGGAATCGGAGGTCGAGGGAATCGGAGTTGGTGATGGAGTGATGGTAATGAAGAAATCCTTGAACAAAGTGACCTGATTGGCTAGGGCCAGGATCAAAGATCGTTGTGAGGGAGAGAGAGCCGAGTGAAAGCGGGCCACGGAAGCCAATCTGGTGACGCAGATCAACGGAAACGTGGGGCATTCTGACCACCACTTGGAAGCTTGGGCAAGTGCGCACGTCTGATTACCTGCCCTGCCCTGCATCCAGTCCACCCGTGGGCACTTTAACCTCTCTTGATGGATGATTTCGATGCTTCAGGTCCGAATAGATTGATGCGTGCGTATGTACGCAAGGGTCTTATAACTTGTGGGTGGAATTGGCACACGAAATCTTTGTTGCGGTGTTGAAGATGGAAGAGAGGCGAAGTGCCCCTCCATCTCTATCTAGCTATCTGGCGGGGCAGTGGCGGCTCCCTGGCGCCTGGTTGGCCTCAGGCGCCAGGTGAGTCTTCCCACAGATGTTGTTTCCTGGCTGCACGTCCCTCTCGACGAGCAAACTCTTGACGGGCAAGCTCTCGACCATCTTCTTGCTTCCATCCAAGTGGCGCCGAGTAGTTGTGAGCCGATGTGGCTTAGCTATACACACACACAGACACACACACACACACACACACACACACACACACACACACACACAGATACTTTCACACAAACTGCCCAAAGGGCAGGCTGCCGAGATGCGATGTAGACAGAGAACATGGTATTGCTTTTGTGAGGAACCAAGCCCCTCACAGGAGTCTGCCAAGGGCCGCAACTCATACTCAGAGTCTACCTGTCTTTCTCCCCGTCGAATTGGCCAGGCTGTGCTCGTGGTGATGATCACAACCAATCATACTGATCGTATCAGCTTGCCTAGCCCCCTTGTCGTTTTTCTTCTTCTTCCACATGTCAGGCCAGGTTCTGACAGGCAAGAAAGCTGGTGTAGAATATACCGGTTGTGCTCAACAGGAGCATCAAGGAATCGGTTTTTAGAGAGTATCGCCAAGAGCTCCTCGGGCCTCGGGGATAAGAGCTCTCACGGCATCAGGGAGAAGAGCCGTCAGGAGCTCGGAGAGAAGCGCTCCCAGGACCTCGCGGAGAGCTTCCACATTGTCGACGATTTCTGAGGCTTCTTGAACATTAGCAATAGACTACAGGGACAGGTAGATAGATGTGTTCCATAGAATAACATACTAGCCCAATAGACGGCGAGGAGCATTGCAGAGAACCTGAATCCTCTGAATCCTCTGTTTGCCGTGACAACCATGATGGCGACGGGACAGACGTGGCGCAAAATCACCGTCTCAAGCTTCTCGACCATTGTCTCAAACATCTCGAGCGACATGTTCTCCATAATGGTCTTGATCTTCTCCAGGATGGGCACGCCAGAACAGAACCCGGCAAGGAATAATACCCCAAGCGAAAGAAGCATGCTCAAGATGAGAACTCGGTTCGAAATGGTTCTCTCACCAGAAAGAAGCCTGGTCGTGGTGAGAAAGGTAAGCGCTGCTATAACAGGCACCCAAATCTCGGCAGTCGAAAGTCCTTGGAGGATTGCCTCAATCATGGCCGGCACCTTGTCGAGAATAGCCGGCACCTTGTCGAGAATGGCCGGCAAGTTGTCGAGAATGGCCGGCACCTTGTCGAGAATGGCCGGCAAGTTGTCGAGAATGGCCGGCACCTTGTCGAGAATGGCCGGCAAGTTGTCGAGAATGACCGGCAAGTTGTCGAGAATGTTCGCCATGACTTTTTTGAATGAGGCCCATTATAATTACCAACCTATAAGCTGAGAGATGGATACGTACCGTTGAATATTTTGCCCATAAGGATCATAACAAACAAACCCGCAACGGCGGCGAAAAAGAAGACCGTCCGATGCTTCCCAAAGATAAAGCCGTAAGTACGGGCCAAAATTGTCGAGAGAATTCCGTACACGACTTGACCGAGAAAGAGGAAAGGTTGCAAAAGAGCGTGGGCGAATTGCCCGAGAAGGTGGAGGAAAGAAGTCATTCTGGAAATAGATTTTTTCAAGTCGAATTTCCGGACAGGGAGCCGTCGTTGTTCAGATCGATTTTCGATGACTTGCTGGGCGCCGAGAATTTGAGAATCGCGGAAAACTGATGGAGTCGCGAAATTCAGAGCTGCGAAATTTTGTAAGAAGTGGTTTGGCAAGGGGAACAAAATCTTTACCTACTTTCACAGGCATCCCCCGACCCCCATCCTCACAAACAATTCGGACGAACAATTCGCACGGACCATTCACACAAACCATTCACTCGTTCACACGGCCAACCACCACGAGGTACACACATGTCATTATCTCCATCATGGACACATATATCGGTAGCAAAGGCGATGGCTTTTTAGCGTGGCGAGGGGCCTATTCATCACAAGACTGTCTCCCTTCCCCTTTCGTTGGCTCTTTTTCACTCCCGCGTTGTTTTTTTTAAAGGGGTTTTTTCCTTTTTTTTTTTTTTCTTTCTAATTGAGAGCGAACTTGACAAAGCCCGTCCGCGATGCGTTTCAATTGCGGGGATGCCGACGATGCATTTCGCGGCAAGCTGAGCGCAGAAATGGACCGTATTCAACGCGGCACACCTAGATACTTTTCTTTGCACGTACCGTATCGGCAAAACTAGCATATGGTGCAATGTTTTCCCCAGCCACGATCCCCTCGATTTCCTCGATTTCCTCCATCTCCCCGATTTCCTCATTTCTCGACCTCAACCTCGACCTCAACCTCGACCGCGGCCTCGAACAGGCGCGCCCCGCGCCACCTGCGACGCGTTGTATTCACCGTCACCGATTTCACCTACACGCGCGGCGCAGAGGCGGCCATTGAGCATAAGATCCCCCGTCTTCCTGAGAAATTCAGCTTTCTGACCATTGAACGACTAAAGCAGCTCTTCGCGATTCCTCTACGATCCCACAGTGTCCGCCCAATCCTCCCGCCGGCGCTTCTAGCGCGACAATTCGCGACGCCCCTATCATCACAAAAGAAGAAAGAAAGAAAGAGAGAGAGAGAGAGAGAGAGAGAGAGAGAGAGAGAGAGAGAGAGAGAGAGAGAACCTGCGCGGCCAGCTGCAGATGGTTCCGCGAGCTCAACTATGAGGCCCAGGCCCTCTCCCACCTCGCCGAGCAGGCGCCTGAGATCTGCGCTGTGCACTATCATGATGATCCAACCCGACCCCGAGGTCCAGATGCGCACCAGTTCCTCGACCACCTCGCAGCTCAGACCCTGAAAGCCGCGGATGCCATCGTGGACAATAATATGAGCCTTCAGCTACGCGACGACGAGCTAGAGAGCGTTGCTCGAGGCAGCGCGCAAAGAGAACACAGAAGTCACCGCCTTGGTCGGGAAGGGAGAGAGACGCCAAAGAAGCGGTACATTGCGTACAAGAGCTGGCGCGACACCATCGCCATGAGATGGCAGAGCGATAAACACGAGTTTACCTCGGAACTGAGCAAGATATTCCACGCCGCCCGAAAGACTCAAGACCTCGCTCGGCATACCAACCAGTTAGCACCGGGCTCAGCACAATCATAAACAGCCCCGATGATCCTAGATGCTAGGCCTGGGCTACAGGCCTCGAATTCCTCGCCGCACTTGACCACAAGTACATTACAACTCGATGTCGTCGCAATGGCGGAGCAAGACCTTGAGACCATTCAGCAAACCGACAAGTTTGCGCTCTTCGCCGACTGGACTTCATCACGGGAGTTTGAGCCACAATACGAGCAAGCAAACCTTGACAACGCCGCAAGAGTACGGGCCCTTCGCCGTAAGCTCACCCATCTCAGTACGCACCGCAATTCCGCGCTCAGGCGATACTCCCTGGTAACACACCGACTACGAGGGATGGGTCTATGGAAATCACAAAAGGCAAAGTGGAACGCAAGTCAATTAGGCTACGGAAGCTATAATTACTAATCTACTGGCTGGGGAATTTACGCGCGTTTATCAAGGGTGGTAGGCGCGTTCGGACTTTGGCATTCAACCCATGCGCCGGCCAGCCAGCCAACCCATCATCACCACCACCACCACCACCACCACCACCACCACCACTGCAGTTGGGCCCATTGCAGATCCAGGTGCTTACAGTGGCTACAGTGGGTGCGACTTCTTTGCTACAGTGGTGTGCTGTAAATACAGGGCTGTGTGCTGAAGCCCACTGTCTTGGCTTGGCCCACCCTATTTTCGGCCAATCAGATGGCCCCATTTTTGGATTTGCTTCTCACTCCAAGAATTAAAAATCTGGTTTTCAGCCAGATTCCAAATACCTCCCCCCCCCACCCACCAC
>Ga0247765_1000635_pt1 | contig 25170 bp, 23 predicted proteins | sample UWRJL106311C6_FD_179949 | JGI IMG/M metagenome (GOLD analysis project Ga0247765, IMG submission 179949) | Plant litter microbial communities from Arlington Agricultural Research Station in Wisconsin, United States - UWRJ-L106-311C-6 | ecosystem: Environmental > Terrestrial > Plant litter >...
TTGGTTTTTGTGTTGTTTTTTTTTTTTTTTTTTTTTTCTGTTATATGGTTAAGATTTGGGGCTTTTCAAAGCTTTAGGTGTGGCGTTGGCACATGGGAAGTGCGCCAGGTTTGCCGGTTTGACCTAGGGGCGTTGAGCGACTCAGAGAGGCGGGTCCTGGTGCCGCATCTCCCAGCTTAATCACCATTCACGCTGGGCATAGCGTTCAATTTTTTTTTTTTAAAATTTTTTTTTTTCCGAATACCCTACGCGAACACTGGTCATCGTGAGTCGTCGCTAGAAGCTGGACATGCCGTTCGAGTGTTTCGTGCCTACTAGTGAACTGTACAAGCAAGGAACTGGGAAGCCTCAAACAGTCGAAACCTGGCGTGTCTGAACATTATCTGATGGAATCTGCACTGTGGCTCTAGCAGCCGGGAAACTTGAACCGAGCCTGGCGATACCATGCCCGAATCCACATTGGGTGATGTGTACGTGGCCAACATCGGTAAGCACAAATTATCGAGGGACTCGAGGATATTTTGTGGCTTCCCCGCCGAAGGCGGCGTTAACAGATGACAAGTATCGTATGACCGCGTTCTGGGACCGGGGGAGTAACGTGTCAGAGGAAATCAAAAGCAAGATTCCAAGTGAGGTCCTGGTTTTATATTCTGTCCTGTGCTTCCTCTACATTAGCCGCGTTTCCATCTTAAACCTCTCCGTATCTGGTATCCAAATATCACCCACTCTGACTCTTTTCGTTCGACGTTGGGGTGATATTCTCCAAACTGATACCTCCGTTTTCTCCAGTCTTCATTGGAATCGTTTCCCATCTTCTCCAGCAGCCGCGATCTATAGCGAAGGTATACTTTTCCCACGAGACTCACGATGTTGCCAAGATTGAAGACAACTATAAAAGTCACAAGACCCACAAGACACGCAGTAATGATGAAGGGACTCCTGGTGTTGCTGTCATCCATGTTCGGAATGGCCCAGATTGCCTACATGTACACAACTCCGTAAGTGGCTGCTTGTATTCGTTGATTACGTGTGCCTGTCATGCGACGAGAAACTTACGGCGCAGAATGCCAGTGGTAGGTAGAAGATGCTGACATATGTGAGCAGCTGCACGTTCTGGCCCAATCTAGTCGAGGATCTGCTCTCCCTGAGCGCGCTGGCATTGAATAGCTATTGAATAGAGCGTTAGATGTGGCATTGGGGGGAAAAGAGCCTGCGAAGAAAAACTCACGCCACTGCGCAAGGCTTCTACCGTAGTCTTTTTGGACTGGAACTGTGATTTCAGATCTTCCAAGCTCCGCAGGAGCTCGTCGGCTTTGCTGTCCAGCTCTTCAGATCTGGACTTGGAATTGGTGTTGCTTTTAGACGAGGTTCCGCCGCCTTCGGGCTGGTTGCCCTGGAGATGTGCCATCCGGGCCATTCGATATAGCTTCAGTTGCAGGATGTTGTCTTCGATGCTGGCTTCGAATTCGTTAAGGCACCCAATTGCCCAAAAGTATAGCTTCGATCGACTGAAATCCTCGTCGTCGAATAGCAATTTGGTGAAAGCCGCGGGATCCATGAAATCTTCTGTCAGCAGACTTCCAATGTACTCATTTAAGCTCCTCCATCGCACCTCAACTGCATTGAGAGCATATAAAATAGTGGCAAACTCAGCAGAGTAGGGCGTTTTTTCCCTCGCGACACTTGCCCAGTCGATGATTGATTTGTCATTGAGGTGTGGGTTTGTGAAGGATTTGTCATTGGGGTGTGGGTTTGTGAAGAATTGGGTAGGGCTCAGAATCAGCATCGTCCAATTTGATTCTTGGCCCCCGACCTTGTCCGATGTTACAAGCATCTGTTTTGAGTTAGGAATCCGCCGTGCATACACCAGAAAGGCTAGAAGCCATACCGTGAAAGAAGCCTCCCGAAACTTGGGTATTTCACTCGCCCTATCCACCTGACCTGATTTCGTATAGAGTTTGCCAATATTTAGTCCCTTCTTGGTCAACTCTGTCGGGTCCTTCTCGGCTAGCCTTCTTTTCAGCTCACCGACACATCTTTCGAGCTCCGCCAGGTCATCGTGCCTGTCTATCCTCTCATAGAATGTAATATGAAAGGCATTGTAGAGGTTGGAGTAAGGATTGGTCAATTCGCTCCCACCCCTTCGTTCACAGCGTAGATGCAGATCAGTCGCCATCTTTATCGGATCGTCGTTTTCGTCGAAAAAGAGAAAGGGGAATTGCTCTCTCATATCTCTTGCGAGTGAAATGCCTTGACAGAATCTACTACAAGTCAGTACATCGTCACTTGACCGGATGCAAAATATGAGGTGCTTGCATTATCCTGTTCCATAATGCAGTCCCATTTTGCAATGGGTCTTGTTCTGGCTTAAATAGGCCGTGCTCGACCAGCCACCGAGGAAGATTGCTGACAAAATCCGGTGCTCTGTCACTAGTTCAAGTTAGGTAGATAGGCCAAAAAAGAGACGCGCCGCGGCAATTGAACAAACCGTGCAGACCATGCTGCTTGTACGCTCTTGGACTCAGATATCACAGAGATTTGGTCCTCAGTGTCCATATCGTACACTACTTGAGTGTACGTTTGCCACGCAGGAACTGTGTCTAAAATGAAGATGCCACCCCAACTGGATCTCTTCATGTTCTTGATAAGGTTCATGAACTCCAGTGATTCAAATTCAGTAGGGTCATAACACTTCAAACTCCCTGCCTTCACTTTCCGAGAATTCAGGTCGAATGCGAGCTTGATTCTCCCATCTTGAGGAGCAAGCCGAGCATTGCCCAGGCTGGCATCATAGGCGGAATTGTTTAAGTCGGGCTTGTGATACTCGAAGGGTCCGTTGGTGTTGGGTTGATGGCCACGGAAAGACACCGAGTGGAACTTTTTCTTCTCTGCCTATATAACCATCCGATCGATCAGATTATTGTTCAGCAAAAACGGTTCACATACATGACTTACAAGCTATAGGTAACACGAAAACAACTCGTAAGCCCTATTCTAATATATCAAGACATGACAGGCTCACAAACCCTCTATATGAAGAAATCATGGTTAGCAAATCATGCTGCCACAAAGCAGATGACTCGACAAAAAAGCGCTACTTACTCTCTACAATCCAATCCCAGTCCAAGGTTAGTAGTCACTTCCACTACACACAATCTTCTCGTTTTAGCAGGGCCTACTTACCTCCTATATTCAAATCGCAGTGTGAGGTTAAAAGCCTCTTCCCTATACAAAATCCTCTTCTCGGCAAGGATAACTTACGTCCTAGACCACCAGTCCGAGGTTAATAGCTACTTCCACTACACAGGATCCTCTCATTTAGCAAGGGCTAACTTACGTCCTATGATTTGATCCCAGCCTAATGTTAGTAGTAGCTACTTCTACTACGTAAAATCATCTCGCTCAGTAAGGGCTACTCACTTCCTATATTCAAATGCAAGCTCAAGGTTAGTAGCAGATCCTCTTTATTTGAAAAAGGCTAACTTACCTGCTATATTCCAATACCAGCACAAGGTTAATAGTCACTTTTTCTATACCAAGTCCCTTTATCTAGTAAAGATAACTTACCATCTATATCCCAATCCCCAATCTAGGATTAATGGCTGCTTTTATCATATAAAATCCTCTTATTCAGTAAGGGTAACTTACTCGCTATAATCCAATCCCAGCCCAAAGGTCAGTAGCTATTTCTATTACATAAATCTTCTTATTCAGCAGGGCTTACTTACATCCTATATCCAAATTCCACCACAGGGTCATTAGCCACTTCTACCATATAAACCCTCTTGTTTAGTAAGGCTGACTTACACTCTATATTCCAATTCCAGCACAATCTTAGTCATCATTTCTACCTTGTAAACTTCTCTCGTTCGGTAAGGGCTACTCACTATCTATATTCCAATCCAGCCTGAGGTTAGGAGTAAAGTCCTCTCGTTCGATAAAGGCTAACTTACCAACTATATTCCAATCCCAGCACAAGGTCAGTAACTCACTTCTGCTACACTAAATTCTCTCGTCTGTCAAGGCTAACTTACCCACTATATTCGCAGCCTAAGTTCAGTAGCTTGCCACTTCTATCACACAACGTTCTTTGATCTGGTAATGCTAACTTACTGCCTATAATTTTAATCCCAGCCCAGAAGTCAGTAGCTACTTCTATCACGTTACGTCCTCTTAATCTACTTACATATTCCATGGTGCTTGTGACGAACGAATAAAAGGGAGACTGGGTACGAGTCACGATGAGTACGTTGGAACAGATTCGCCAGAGAATCCTAGTATGTTTGCCGTTCAAGAACAAGTTGTGGTGATTGAATCTTGGGGGAGGGGAAGCAGAACCCTACCCCGCTTTTATGAAGGGGTCTTTTTTGGCCTCAGGTGCTATGGCCCGTGCGTTCTCCGCCGATGCTACCCTGCAACGGCGCGGCTTTGCTGTGGCAGTCGTCTGGCGCAATGATTCTAGCGCCCTGACAAATTTATCCCCCATTCGGTACGTGCTGTCTTCGGCACGCCCGCGAATCCCGCCGGATTCGGCGGCGTTTCGTTGCAAGTGACAAACTTTTTTATCTCTTTGCAAACTCAGGTCTGAACGGGGAATGTGAGAATTAGCTGGGCGGCTGGTTTTCTGGCTTTTATCACTTCGTCCCCAGTGAAAATGTTTTCTCAGACGATCCAGTCAGTGACGTTTCACGCTGCGCAGCTGACTCCCTGTGCTGACGCAAAAGGCGGACCCAACTCAGCAAAATATAGCGCGTGTGAGAGAGACTGCCTTCGCAACGACAAGGGCCCCCGTTTCCCATGGACACGAACTTTTTTATCCAGGTCCCGTAAAAGCCTATCTCTTCGATGTTGAGTTTGAACTCTTCCCATCTGGCTGGAGATAGGACGTGACAGCACCACTCGACGCCGCTTTCGGCGTGTGGAGCGTTCCGCACACCAAAGTAGACCAACACATGCTTCTTTGCTTCCTCGACCAAGGCTCGACCGAGCCTCAAGAGTCGTGCCGCTCGAGAGAGTGTCTATACGTCTGAGCCAGGAGACGCTGGTGGTTCGTATCGCGAAATGGCAGTTGTGCTGAATGGGAACTTTTTGTTTTGAGACGTCTTGGAGAATTCGATTGGCATCAGACGAATGCCGGTACCCATTCGTAGCAAGTGTATCTTGCGACTAAAAAGACCCAATGTACCTGAATTTGCTAGCAGAAACAACATGAGTGTATCCATGGTCACGTTCGATAAACCTCAGGCTTGAAAAAGGTACCCAGGCTCGATTACACAATCACATGTTTTGTGAACCTTGGAATATGTAGAGGCGTTGGAGAGACTCAGGCACGGCGGAAATGACTCTCTTTCATAGAGTCTAGCCCGGCTGTTGGAGAGGTCGCTGCTTCCAGGGCGGAACGGTATGCAGACGGTATAACTGAGACTGGCACCATTGATAGCCGTTCTCGGGTCATAGACTTTGGGGTGGTGGTGGTTATTGCGAATTCAAATCTCCAAGTTCTGCGCCCCTGCTTACACGGGATCACTTCTGGGCTCTTTGGTTAACAAGTGCCCCTTCTCGGTAGCAAGGCTGTGCTGCTCAGTGGGCGGATATATGCCGAAGCTTAGCCAGGACTTGATATGAACTGATTGAAGCTGACGAAAATCCACGTGACTACGAGCACGGGTAGCCGTCGATTTTGGGGTGGTATAACACGGATTTTATACCACACCACACTCCTGATTGGTTTATCGCCAGTGCGGCTGTCGTGACTCTCAGCCTCTGATGCGAGTTCTCGGAATATCGCTGGATTTGGCCACGCATGTGTCCGTCCACGTCAAGTCGGAATTGTGATGTCTATAACATAACATGACAAACTCACCTGTGTCCCCAGCACCACTTCTCTTGTCATCATTCGGTCTCCCCTCCTGCATCTATCCGTCTTCTTCCGTTAAGTACCTAGATGAGCGGTCAAAATGGGCTTAGACGACCTCCTCCACTTCGACGCGCCTTCCTACGCCCAAAAAATATCCACCCTCTCCACCCCCGACCTACAAGTTCGGGAACGCGAGAAAATCCGCCAGTTCTTGTCCGGTTCCTGTTCCGCAGGCCTGGGACTCGGCACGGCCGCTGCCACTGGGGGGATAAGTTTAGGGTTCACAGCGTTGGCGGGAAGAAATATGCAGATTGCAAATGGAAAATTAGATATCATCCAAGCGGAACTTTGCAAGCGAGGAGTGCCTATCCACGATAAGTTAACGGGGGAGGATAAGTTGGTCCCGATTATGGGCGGGGTGGTGGGTATGGCGGTCGGGGGCGCAGTAGAGGGGGCTTTTGCTGCAGATGGTGGAGCGGCACAGCAGGGAGGAGGAGAACTCATTAGCCCGTCAAATGGGGATATCATTGCCGCGAATGTTGTCGGGGGAACAGCCGGTTCGGCGATGCGATGGGCGATGGAAACGGCACTGGATCCGAAAGATCAGAGATACGAGGAGTTTAAAAAGTCTCTCGGGTGTGGGAGGCTGGCCGGCACGGGGTTAAAGAGACATCGGATTTGGTGTGATGTGTGTGGAGACAAGATTGAAAGGGGGATGTATGCTCGTAAGTTGACCTACAAGTTGAGTTTAAGGATGTCGGTTCGTTGTGTTCTCCCACGCGGAAGGTTATCTTCTATTAAGAAAAAGAAAAAAATGTGGCTGACGTGCAACAGATTGCTGTCAGTGCAATGACAGTTTTGATCTCTGTTTTGGATGTTACGAAAAAGACAAGAAATGTCCCTCGTCGGATTCAGACCATCATCTCGTCCTGCGACAGCTCGCAGTCTATGGACTTTGCGATAAAAGAATGGCAGGCATGGACATTGACTGTCGACGAAGAAAGGACAGCGTGTGTGACCATTGCAAGTCCAAAGTCATCCAAGGCAGGATTTACAGTACGCATACAGAAAGCCCATTTCTGAGCACTGATCTAACGAAGCACAGGATGCGGGAAATGCACGGCTGCCGATGGCGACCCCTATTCCCTCTGCGTGGACTGCTATTTCTCAGGAGAAACCTGTCCGTCACCATCAAAGCACCGACTTTACGTCTTTCTCGCAGCAACAGTACCGAGCTTGAATGTCTCACCATACGAAAAGCCATTTGGGAATGGACACGCAGGATGTGATCAGTGTGGCGGCACAATACGCCAAGGAGCATATTATCGTAAGCGGAACTTGCTTCTCCACAAATGTCAATGCTGAGTCTCGACAGAATGTTCCAGCGCAGATTGCGGGCAAAAACCAAGTTGTTATGACCTCTGCCGCACCTGTTACGAACTCGGACACTCGTGCAAAGACCGTTCGCATCAGTTCTCGCAATATTTTGCGTACACCCCTCCGTCGAAGAAACTGACAAATCCTGGCGTCAGGGGACAGACATATTGTGATATATGTCAACAGACTATCTGTGATAACACCTATTACCGTGAGTTGACACCGGCACTGGTTTGAAGATGATGTCAGGTGCTGATTTGGGGATAGATTGTCCGAGCTGCCGAAATGGGGATTTTGACATTTGCAGTGGATGTTACATGACTAGCTCGGGTTGTGAGAAGATCAAGCATATCTTAGAGAAGCGGGAGTGGTGATTTCACGAATTAATTCGGCAGATTTCTTCATCCCGCATCTGTGTGTCGCACCCCTCAGTGCGTCAAGGGACGGGATACGGAACGTTTTCGAAGCGCACTGGATGTTGGGTTGGTGCGTTGGATACTGGACTGGTGGTTCTTGGGGTCGGATTTGGGAAGCACTTGGGAGTTGTCAGAATTTAAGACACGTTTATTGGCATTTCCTTCGACTACGGTGGGCGGGCAAGCCCTAACCTTGAAGACTACGCAAATCGCTCCTTCCGTATTTGTCGACATTTTGCCTGGCTGCCTGGCTGCCTGAAATTTCTGGAAACTGGAGTGATTTGCACGACGCGCCTGCCAGCACTTCCTCTGTCATTTGCGGAGCTCTTTTTCTCTTCCTTCACCACTCCAAGAATCTGGAGTCGCGGTCAAGCAGCGACGTGCCACTTCCGGCATCTCCCAACCGCCAACAAGTTATGGTAAGAGTTTGCAAGATGGAGTCCGAGTCCGAGGGGAGCACAAGTTCACCGCTCACTTCAATGCCCGCGACACCTGGCGGCACAAGTTCCGTGCAAAGCCTGGATCTCAGCCAGGCGTCCAAAAATGCGGAGATCCAACTCCACGACTTTACCAAGCAAGTATTATCAGATTCCCTTTGCCATTTCATTTGCTAACTCGGGTTGACCCCAGGCACTTCGAGTCCGGCGAATTTTCTGATTGCCAAGTCAAATCCGGAGACAGTCTGGAAAACGCACAAATTGATCCTCTCGACCCGGTCCTAATTGCTCAGATATGACATGGGAGATTATGTTTCGGCGGAAAAGCATTTAAGATCATTGATGTTTCACCTAATTCAATGCTCTACGATCAATCTAATATTGAGGTATTGGGACAAGGGTAATACAGTGAACCTTGGTATCGCCGAGACAGATAATCACAAGTTTGTCGACTGGGCGCTGCGGTTCCTCTACTCGTGCAACTGTATGTTGTCGCCCTCTCTCTTCCTATTCCAACTCTCTTACTGACATTTTTTACTAGTGTCACATCTTGATCACCTTTCACACGAAGACCCCACCGGAATGAGACTCGAGGAATACAATGCATATGTGCGCTTATACATTCTTGCCGGTGATCTGGATGCTGAAGGGCTTCGTGGCGAGGTCCTGGATCGTCTTCATGCTAACAACAAAAAAATGGCCGCATACCTCCAGCGTCAGGCTGCGCTTGGACAGGTCGCCTTGACTAACAAGTTCAAGATCGATTTCGCCGAGCGCGCGAGGCTCACATACGAGTTTGTGGGCCACTTGTACAACTTCGAGAACGAGCGGAGAATTCAAAGGATTTTTGTCGAGCTATTCGAGTTCGCCGGATATCAACCCCTCGGCTCAGTTCTTTCTGACCTTGCCCAGCTAGCGCCGTAGCTACTGGTAGATCTTTTGCAGGGTAAGCGGCTCGTCTATGACGTTGACCACTTCTCTGATCAGGGGGGTCGCGTTTGGAGCCAGTGCCTGCGCAACCCACTAGCTGAAAAGACTAGTCTTGCTCGGGATAGCTCATGCAGCCAATCCACGACGGACTCATCGATGACAGAGACCGAAAACTTTTGGCTGGGGGAGGACTTGTGCTTCGAGTGCGGATTGAAGACTGAACGGAGGAGTTGCTGTTCGGTCTTGCATCTGGTTCCGCAGGAACCGGACATGATTCACGGCTTAAATGGAACGCAGCCCACTCGGCGTGACAATCGAACGCACCAGAGCTGCCTGGAATGAGCTGCCCTTCAAAGTGCTGGGGAAAAGAACTTGTTCCTGAGGAAATGCCTGTTTTGTGCGACGAATCTGGGCACGCAAAATTTCCTTTTATGGACATCGCCCACGTGACACTGCTCACCCCGGCTCAGGCCCGGCTCAGGCCCGGCTCAGCCTTTGCTCAGGACTTGCTCAGGTTTGCTCACCTTTTCTCAGGCTAAGTACTATTTTCGGCACGCTGCGCCGCAACATGCTGGACTGCTTCAATTCTAGCCGAGTAAGCCTAGACTTTGTCTTATACATAAAGATGCCCAAAATTGGTCTTTATTTTGAAAATCAATAGCCTCGCCTTTACCTCTTATATTTTTTCGTATTACCTACTACCTGAGAAGGGTTAGACTCTGTTGAAGCTTTGGACCTGATAGGCCTAGGAAGTAGTACATGTACAGACTGCTGCAGGGCCTACGGCCCTGCAGTGGTGGCGGCAGAAGGCTTGCAGTACTATGCAAGGGCCAAAGACAGTACGAAGAAGAAGAACACGGTGGCAAAGTACTACACGAGGATTCTTTTAGAGCACAAAACAGAGGCTCACAGTAAACTCAGCAACAAGAATAGAGGCTCTATTAGGTACAGCTTACTTGAGGAGAAGAGAGGAGAGGAGCTGACTAACTACAAAGGAGTAAAAGGGGGAACTTATCGTGTGGAAGGCTCTCTTCGAGAGTCTCTGTCGAAACCATGCGGAGGAAGGCGGGTAATGAGTCATTAACACCCAACTTATGGTAACTATTATGCTGATCTAATGTGTAGTCCCCGTCTCGTACGCCAGCAACCCGTTGGCGCTCAGCAAGTGGTCGCCCCTGCCTTACCGGCCCTCGTATAGGACACCGTCGTCGCCCGGGACCGGTTTAGGTGCTTACACCCTACAACGCCTGCCGGTGGCGCAACCCGCTACGCAAAGGTTTGAAGCCCGGGCTTTTCTCAAGCAGGTGTTTGGAAACACGCTTCGGGGGGTGATTAGTCGGGTGATTCTTGCTGGGTTGTCGGGAAGGTGTAATGTTATGCGAACTGTAGAAATCTTATTCGTCTAGTTCGTTAGTACCGTGGCCACAGTACCGTCCCGGGTTACCACTGCACTAAAAGTAGATCGTGTTTTCAATCCTCTGGGACTGATGGCCTAGTCCGCACGCATCGTTGGAGAATACCTAGGTTAGGCACGCTTAGATTCGGCCGTAGGACCAATTACTTTGTAGTCAATTCTGGAGCCAGAATCGTTTAATTGAGGTCACATCTACTTACTGGGTATTTACCACCCCTATCCAGCCTTTACTTTCTCGTGTTTTTCTCTTACGTCATCCATTGTGGACCGGTCCTGCCGGAGGTTCTCCTCGTCGCTCATTTTTCTTTCCCAAACACCGACCCGGCGAAGCCAATAGGCCATTCCGCCGAGGATCAGCACCGAAAGAGGAACAGCAGCTGCGAAGTAGATCCAGATCGATGGAGAGACAGAGATTTGCGGGTCCCCATAGTCGAAAAAACTCATGCTCAAGAAGGTCTCAAAGACATGTCAGCTCACAGCCTCCAATGAAGGGAAATGAGAGGCTTACTGCCACAAATGTTGCTGGAAGAAAAATTGATGTGACGGCGGCGATAGTCTTCATTGCTGTGTTATCCCGCTTTGAACTTTTGGCGATTCGGGACGCTGCGAGGTTGAAATACTTGCGTTGAGGCACATTAGCAAAGACACTCTATAAACACAGCGCACCCTTCTCGCTGGTAGTCATAAGAGATCCCTTACCAAGCTTTGCAGATTTCCCAGTCGGTTGACAAGCTGATCTCTGATCTGGAGCTGAGAGCCAAACTCTCGGCACAGGAGCCTCAAATCCTCGATGGCACCAACCTCTGCGTCACCCGTTATTCCAAATTCGTTAGATTCTTTCTGAGCCATGTCTCTCCAAAAGTTGTGTAAGGACTCGAGCACCTGACAGATGTACTGGAGGCCGTCTCGTTCTTCATACAGGTATTTCAGCCGAAGGTGTATCGAGCTCACCCGGAGCGCTGCAGCCTGCCCCTCGTTGTCTACACTTAACGCCTCATGCATTTTGCGTTCCTGGACAGAAATGGGTGTTAGCAAACATACAAGTAAAATACTGAACGCACCGCTCAGCTGACGACAGCGAGACGGACCTGCTCATGTGTAAACATTTCCAGCGCTGCCAAACCCTCCCGCCAAAAGACCAGCGCCATGGCGAAGTACGCAACCTGGGGTGCAAGGTGCCACTCAAAACCGTTCATAGCCCGCCGTTTCCCAAAGTCCATGTCAGGTTGGACCTCATACTCTTCTAGAATACGCTCAAACTCCTTGGTTGGCCGCCCCGCAAGCGAACTTCCCTCCCAGTTGTATCTCAGAACCACGAGAACAAAGGATATCTGTGGTGAGGAAGGTAGATATCGACTGTAAATGGCCGAAGACGCAAGGTTGAAGTTTCCCTCCCCATCGACGATCACGGATAGGGGCACCGTGTACCAAATGTCTATCGCTTCGGGGTTTTTCGCGTACTTCTCGCGGAATCCGTAGCTGTCTCGCGTGGTCCAGAGGCATCGAAAAAACGGCTTTGCGAGATTCATGGTCGCAAAGAGCTCGTCGAATTCGTCGGAAGAGATGTTCAGTGGTCCTGTTTCCTTTGGAGAAGAGTGACCTTCCACAGGCTTACCGCCTTCGAGCATTCTGTACATGAAGCAGCATTGTCAGTGCGTAAACCAGAAATGGGAGATGGATTCTCTGTACGTCAAATACTGCATCGGGATGATCCTCCCTTTTAACGCGATTTCCCAACGTTTCAGAAATTCGGCGACGGTTTCCTTCGTCTTCCTTGTCTGGCTGCTAGTGCCCGGCGGCCCTTCCCACGTAAGATTGGTGCGGACGAAGGTCAGACCCCCGCTTTCGCCGGCAGATGTTCTTGGTGTGCCAGATTGGAAGAGCTTGGTCTCGTAGATGTCCTCCGCGCCAGTGACATAATCAAGAACTGATTCGGATGTTTTTTGAGGGCTGGGTTGCTTTTGGAAAGACCGCCTCTTGTATTTCGCAGGCCTGGGGCCAGCGCTTGAAAGGGCTGTCGAGACGATAACGCTCGCTGGCTTCGTCCCAGCGGGCGGCTCAATTGGCATTGCCGACCTCCGTAGTGGTTTCATGGTCCTGTCAGATATATTGCTGTTCTGTCCTCAGTCTTCCAGGAAAATTGTCGCTGTCAGATCGCAAATGCTCGTTGGATGTGGACGAGCGCGACACATGGTTGGTAGGACTCCCCTATTGTTTAAATACCCGCCAGGGACCCAGTCATGCGTGCTGTAGATAGCCGGGAACCTCTCAGCCTCACTCCCAATAGGGGTATCTGACCGCTATGTTCAAAAACGTGTGGCACGCATGTTCAAATACAATTTTTTATTTTTTTTTTTGAAAAAAGGTAGGGCTGTCAAGGCGTTTTCAAGGCACAATGCAGCGCGTTTGTCCAGGAGTGAGATGCGCGTCTTCGGGGAATGGTATGGGTCTGGGCGCTTACTGTCGTCAAAGGGTGCGCCACAATCCCGATTGAGTTGGCCCACCCAATAATGCCTCGGGAGGGCAGCGATGTTGCGAATTCGCTTTTCGTGGCGTCCAGTTAGCTTGCAGGTGAGACACTGGCTTGTGGCGGAGTTAGAAGCCGCATGTTCCTAAAAAGCACGTTTGTTGAGGCCGTGTTCGTAAAGGTGAGTCGTCAGCGGTTGTCGTAAACTCGCGCCATCTTGAGGTTGTGGTGGCCTGGCGCCAAGGTTGACCGCTAGGCGTAACTGCATTGTGAACATCGCGGTCAGATACCCCTATTGAGTCATCGCTTTGCAAAGGTAGTAGGCATCGATTAATCGGTCAAATCTATTGTATAGAAGCCTCTATTGTTTCTATTCTAAAGCGTCCATCGTTCAAAACTGCCCCCCCCCCACTTCCTGGCGCGGCACCCTACTTTAAGTACAGTTCGCTTCTTAGAGACAAGTCGTGATACCTCGTAGCCTTAATAAACGCAGTAAAACTCTTATTAACGGTACCGAGAGTTGTTGGACATTCCAGGTCATGTGATACAGCACGTGATACAGCACGTGGCCAGCCCACCATCTGGCTACAAGGCCAAGTCGTAACGACTTCGAATCTACCCAGGTGTACGGATCTGCAGGCACTAGGGTTGCCGGAGCGGCCGGCCCTGTGTGATCAGAGGGAGATAGCCAGAGATACCGAGATAGGGTTGTGTGGCGCCCTGAGATACACCAAAGTGATGTCAGCAAGCCTATCAACACGAGCTCAATCTACACGACTCATGTAGCCATATTACAGTTCGGTTACAGCCGAGATGACCTAGTATCTTGAACCTCAGATAGTTGGATATCTGATATCTGCAGGGCATAAAGGAGGCCATCTCCTATTGCTTTGGTATCTATCATGGCATCACACAATACAACAAGTTCAAGATCACCACTTGTATCGCCACGAGCTTGCTGCCATCTCGTTGAGCAAACGCTGCCACCGCTCCTCCTCCAATGTGAAAGCATGACCGAAACCTACTCGCTAACATTACTAAATTCTCCAACATCTTTCTAACAGGAATCGAAGATTTGACAAGGCAGCTTATAGGGCCGGCTCAGGCTTGCTCACCTTTGCTTAGGCTAAGTACTAATTTCGGCACGCTGCGCCGCAGAATGCTGAAATGCTTCAACTCTAGCCCAGTGGGCCCAGATTTGGTCCCATATATAAAGATGGCCAAAATTGGTCCTCATTTTGAAAATGAACAGTCTCGTCTCGCCTTTACCTCTTATATTTTTTCATGTTGCCTACCTGACCCCTTGGGACTTAGCTTCCACCCTCTAACTCTCGCACCTTTACCTTCTTTAAAGCACTCCTACTCCCGTTATTTAACACCCTGAATTCACCATCGCCCTTGATAAAACGCTGAGATACAGAATAGAATTAGAATCAAAGACGGTTAATTTAGCAGATACCCTTATCGAGCGGGCTGAAAGGAAGGGCTATCACGACCAGGTCGCGACCCCAAGGGGGCACGGACCAAGAGGAAGGAAGTCAATCACCGGACCCTAAAGAAAGGACGACCCACAGGACACGACGGACTAGTAAGAAAGGTCCCGGAGTCCCAGGGCAGGAGGCTCGGGACCTTGGGACCAGAAGAATAGCTAGTATAGATAGCAGCCATCACTACCTCGATAGAGTAAGGAATCTTGGTTCCTCACGCAAGCAATTACACTTCACTACGCTCTATTGTTCAAATTCACCTTATGTATTATAAAGCGGCGGCTTATAATCAATAAATGTATTTCCCTATCCCTCTTAAGAGTGCTTACCTCTTCCTTTACTGTAATGTGTGCACGCTATATAGGCTCAATCGGGCAGGCATGCAAGCACTGGTGTGTTTGCATTAACAGATCTTTTGGTCTAGTTGGCGCAACGGTTCCTGCCCCCGTGTTATATTACCATTTGACACCAACGGATCAGTACCTGCTTTTCACATCACCACGTGACGCATACCGGCGAACTGTTGACCTACCTCCACCTGTGGAGATAGTGCGGACTGTAACATTACCTTCATTCGGATGTGTTCCCTTACAACAAAGCCGCCAGGGGCTAGTTCAGGGAAGGTATACCAGTGTCTTTCCAAATAGTGGAACAGGCCACAACTGGGGCATGTAGTTAGGGCTGTGCCTAGGGCCATTTTTGGCTTCTTTATAGGTCTTCTGCCCTCTGGGGAGTTAGCTGTTCCCTGGGCATTTCGCCGCTTTCTAAGTCTTTTATTGCGTTGTTGGCCATTATTTTGTTCCCCTCCGTTACTACCGGGTTCGTTTTCGCTATCCTGAGCGTCCTTTGGATTGGCATCTTTGGCTTCTTTGCCTGCAAAGGAGGGGCCAAACGAACCCTTGGCTACTCCGTGCCCAACCAGTGCCCGGGCTCTAGTTTATCGTCGCATCTCCTTCCGAAAATCGTGGGCCACCTCTCGGTAGGTCATGGTTAATTGCTTAATACTGGGCTTTTACAGCATCCCGTACGCAGTGATCTAGTCACCTATAATAAGCCAAATTACGTTGATGAAATCGTTGAACTAAGATTTGATTCGTAGCGTTTCTCCAACCCCTTTGTCTTGGGCGGTCGAAATAGCTTGCTTCTATTGTTTTGACCATTTAATCAAATCCTTCGGGGCTCGGAATAATGGTTTTATAGCCAGTTGGTAGGCCTCTCGTATATTATCTATTGTCTCGTCGTTATTGGTTCCAGCCTGGATTTTCAGAGCTGTATACCATTTATTGAGGGATTTAGTTGGTTTGCACGAGGTTCGTTGATAGTGTTGACTGATAGTTTTAAGGATCTACTGCTTCAGCCGCTCGATACATTCGATTTGCTGGTTATACTCCTTTTTATCAGCTTGGAAGACTGTTCACTCGAACTGGTAGGTACGGAAGCTGTCGGTAGTTAGATCCGTAGTTGTAATTAGAATATTAGCTTAGCCAGGCTCGTCGCCGCCGGCAACGGAGGCCGTACTACCCCTGATTGTGGCCGTGGAATGGCTCGGAGCCTTGTGCTTGTGATGTGCAGGATTCGGAGCTACAGGCTCGTCGAGAAAAGGGGTCACCCCCTGAACTTAACTTCACAGGCCTCCGGCTGCGGCCTGGGCCCGGAACCGCAGGTTCCAAGACTCCCAGCTCTCAGTAGTAGCCAGAAACACGGCCTTTTCGTTAACAGTGGTCATTTTATTAGATTTGTTAAATTGGAAAGAGGTAGATTAAACTGGTTGGTGTAGAACTCCAGTAGTGTAGGTTGAGTGTGTTTCTTATTGTTGGGGTTGGCTGACTAATCGGCTTGCGCGTGCGTTGTGCTGCAAAGTAGTGTGAAGGTAGTGCGAAAGCGATGCGCCAGAGTGAATGAGACTCTTAATTATCGGACAGAAATGATCACTGCACCCAAGTAGCAAAAGCGACGCCGCAGTTGCACCCTGTGCAACAGCGGTACTTCTGACAATAAGCCTCATCGGAACGTGAACTCAGCCGCACAGCGCATAGTATGTTAAATGGAAAGTACGTGTATCATCTCCTGCAAGAATCAGTCAATGCACTGAACGAGAGACACTACATTGCAACTCCAAGGCTTCTACACTAAATCACCCCTGAATCCCTGGGCGGCAGCTATCTTCCTTGATCATCTAATACCCTCTTACAGAAAGAAGAGCGAAAAGGGTGTGGGGAGTAGTCCCCGTTTGGAATTCCATTCCAAGCTGGGATATTATGTATATCCCAAGGCATGTACTGGTATGTTCTGAGCCATCCCATCATGTACTGGTATATTGTGGAACATCCTATCAGTGCTGGTATATCATGTACCATCCATCAGTCTTAGTGTATCATATGCCATCTCAAATTCCAAGCTGGGATATGATGTGCTATCCTAAATTTTGAGCTGGGTATTATATACCATCCTTGGGCATGTACTGGTATATTCTGTGCCAAAATTCGGGCCCGAGACTAGCCTAGAAGCTGTAACGCTTAGCGAGTACTCTGGCGCAGCTTGGCACTCCAGCGAACAGGCCTAATTCTGGGCCCCATAACAATTTCACTACATCGCCCCAGCACTGAGCCAGACAAAACACGGACTGGTGGTCCCAAACCTGGCCCCAACCTTTCCGCCAATGATCATCACACTAATTCCAGGTATCTACAGCTGCTATACCTGTGCTAAGCGGAGTAGATTTGTGGCAAACTAATGCTGCATTAAAAAGCACAGAACGTTCACTACTTCAATAAAGTGGTAGTCACTGTTTATCTGATAACATCTAGTACGCATATACGTTATAATTGGAATTGTTACCTGAGGGCTATCCTTACACATTACATGTCATCTGCTTTCCATCGAGAGGAAACTTTAGCCGGGGGGGGGCTTAGAAAGCGGCTTCTGAGGCTATGCGGCGGTGTCTGGAATTACCCTAGCTCAGGGAAGAATCAGGGGAAGCTCAGGACAAATCAGTCGCAGCTCACCCCAGCTCAGGACGACGAACGGAAAAGGAAATTTCGTGTGCCCAGATTCGTCGCAGACAACCAGGCTGTTTCGAAAGTGGAGTTTCACTATCCGAGGGGGCACTACTGTTTGATCATGGATCTGGTCACGCTGGATCCCAGACATGATCTCGAGCCGCTGATGTAAGGTATTCTTGGTTGGTGGGATGAGATGGATGCAGTTGCGATTGGTAGGCGCTCACAGATAACCGGGGAAGTCACGGGATCGCAGCCTGACTGGACGAAGACCGAAAGAGCGCAAGTGAGAATCTCAACTTTTTGTCCTCCAACTCGACCCTGCACAGCAGAGCAAAATGTGGCTCATCGACACGAAGACCCTCGAGCTCAAATATTTCGTTCCGGAGAACGCGCCACCTTATGCTATCCTTTCTCACACCTGGGGCGATGAAGAAGTGGTGTTCGCCGAATTCCGCAATCTCGACGACAATGTGAAAGCGAAGCGGGGTTTCGCCAAAATCGAAAAGACGTGCCAAATCGCCCGCGACAGATACATACCCTATGCCTGGGTTGACACATGTTGTATCGACAAGACATCGAGCTCCGAGCTGTCAGAGGCCATCAATTCTATGTATGCTTGGTACGGCCGGTCAGAAATCTGCTACGCCTATATCGACGATTGGCTTCCCTATGTCGAGTGGCAGGACTTGGTTTCCCTAGGGCTTGGTTCCCGAAAAAAACGACCACTTCGGTGGTTTACACGGGGATGGACCCTGCAGGAGCTCATTGCCCCGACACACATGGCTTTTTATGATGCCTCCTGGAGCTTCAAGGGCTCCAAGGACGAGAACCATGTGATAGAACACCTCAGCCGCATCACAACGGTTAATCGAGACGTCCTACAGTTTGGCTATGAAAATAGCCCCCTCAAAATCTGCGTCGCTGAGCGTATGCGATGGGCAGCCTACCGACAAACGACGCGGGTTGAGGACCTAGCCTACTGCTTGTTGGGACTCTTTCAGGTCAACATGCCGCTCCTCTATGGTGAAGGAGATCGCGCTTTCACTCGCCTTCAGGAAGAAATCATTAAGCATACTACCGACCTTTCCATCTTTGCCTGGGGATACGAATGCAAGGGTTGGTTAGCCCGGTCGATTTTCTCGAGTCATCCTCAGGATTTCGGTCCAAGTCGCGGCATGCTGGAATACGAGAACCTCCGTTCCCAATTCTCCACACCGAGTGAAATGGCCATTACCAATAGGGGCCTTCGACTTTATACCGAGCCGTTATTCTGGACTTTTTCTTCTGGTGATGAAGTGTTGCCCAACTCTTCTTCTTCTTCTGCTTCTGACTTGGGGTCCTCCGACAGCATGGTGGCTTTTATCGACTTGGGATGCTACATTCGCGGTACTGGCTTCCAGGGTCGGTCATCCAGCATGCTTGTACTCCGGCTCAGACGGGTTTCCCGGGACTTGTACATTCGAGATACTGTCCAGATACTTGGCGAGCGCCGCATGAGACGCGGAACCCCCCAGACTATATACATAACCCCGGACGATCATATATCTGGCAAGATGACTAGTGCGTGGTGCGAACTAGATGATGCCAACGACCGATACCAACTTCAAGCACCAAACGTCTGGCCGCTGGACTTGTGTCGTCGCGGTGACCTTCCCGATAGGCAGTTCTACTTTGATGTTGGACAACTCTCCAGCTGTGCTGGCTACATCTGGATTGAGATACGGTCTCGACGGCAACAACCACCCGAACAATCGATACAAGGCGCAGACCAGCATCACTCTCGGGATCTATTATTGGCTGAGTGTGCTGCTATATACCGTACTGATAAGCCTTTCCAGCTGTTTATGCACCTTCTTTCGCAGCCAGCAGCAAAGGAATTTACAACATTTGTCGCCAAACTACAAAGCATGGATCCCATGAGTGCCGAAGCGGCAATGTTCCAACACCTCGCAAATCTGGAAGAACAGGGCCAACTCAAGAAGAGCATTGAAGTCCACGACGCTTCACGAGGCGTGGCAGTTACCGTGTCCCTGCATGGACCACCCCTACCAATCTTGATAACTGTGGATTAAGCCTTACTAGTGTCAGTCACATGTGATATTTTTACTGCCCTAATTAGAATTTCTAAGCTGGGAGTGGAGGGTGGGGTGTGTGCGTAAGATAGGGCGCAAAAAAGAAAAACTAAAAAAATTATACAGCAGCCTTCAAAGGATGTTTGATTCGTGTAAGTGAAGAATTTCTGCACTCCCGGTGGGACTCGAACCCACAGCCTCCTGATTCCTGATTAGAAGTCAGGCGCTCTGCCATTGAGCCACGAGAGCTGATTGTTGGTTAGAAAGTTTGTTAAACAAATGAATGAATCGCTGGATGCAGGCAGGCAGGCAGGCGGTGGCGAAAGTCTGGAGTTTGACAAACAAAGAGGCTGGAGCAGGTGGCAAACATATTCCCCCGGGCAGACACTCAAAGAAAGAGTCCAAATGGCAATGGAGTTGGAATCTACAGGAAAAGCCAAAGACAGGAATCTAAGGGAGTTTGTCGAAGCTGGGGTTTTGCAACGTGAAGTTGGGGCAAGGCAAAGGCACGATGATTGACGGGGTCTCCACCACATATTTGGATATGCATAAAAAGATACCTAAGTAGACATGCATGGTGATTGATCTCATGGGTAAAGAGGGTATTTGTAGTGAGAATTGTATTCTTGTGATATCCAGTGGTAAATCCATCTCTAGTCTAGTCCCATTACTTACCTACCTACAGTATCTACCTTACCTACAGTAGTACTACTTGGAAATAACATCAAACCCCGTAGTGACGTCAAAAACCGCCGACAGCAAACTCGCCCCTTCCAGGGCATAAGTCCAAGGCACCAACATCATGGCGGCCAAAAGGTGAATCAAGATGGTCGTCCAGTGCACGCGGGCATCCAGATCCTGCACAACGAGCGCCAGCACCACGTTGTAGATATTGACGGCGCTGTTGAAGGAGTAAATCCCCCAGAGCCAGAGGGGCATTTTGAACGACGGCCCGTGGAGGACGTTGAACATGAGGCTGCATTATCAGAATATTAGTATATTGTTTTCTCGATGATGCCAGGCACCTTAAGCAGGAGGGGGTGGGAGGAAGACTCACGAAATCTGCTGCCCAATAATCCTCCATGTCCACGACAGACAGAGCGCCGAGGCAACGGGCAGACCTAAGGTGCGAATACCCCTCCACCACCGGCGTCGCTGGAGGACATAATCTTTGACAGCGCTGGGGGACTGTTCCCGAGCGATGGCGGGGATCCATCCGTATTTGAAGCCGAGTTTTTGTGCCTGTTCAACATCATTAGTCTCTCTCTCTCTCTCTCTCTCTCTCTCCATTTTTTTTCTCCGGGCTGGAGGTAAAGGGAAAAGAAAGGGGAACAAACTCTTGTTGCGAACCAGTAATCCTCCGTCAGGTTATCCGTATCCCACGTCGTGACATTTTCCACCTCCCCATTAATCATGAAAAACGACCCATGCACCCCCAGCACGGGCGACCCCAAGAAATTCGCCTGCCACTGATACCGACCAATATCATCCGTCACACGAACCAAATCGCCGAGCGTCAGCAGCCAGTTATTCCAGTAGCCATGATGGTTGTAAAAGATGTAACCCTGAGCAAAGTCAAATCGCGTCCGCTCAATGACATCAATACACGCTTTTAACGCATAAGCATCCACAAAAGTCTCCTCGTCAAGATGTAACACCCAATCCGACGAGGTCAGCTGGAAATGACTTCGCGCGTACTCGAGGGCGCGGGCTTTGTATTTGGCTTTTTTCGCAGAAAAGCCCACCGGCACGGCGACCACTTCGACATCGTCGTCCTTGGCGAAGCGTTGGTAGAATGCCTGCGCTTTGGGCTCTTCCGTGACAATGTGGAAGGAGATTTTCTTGTGTACTTGTTGCCAGCCGTGCATGGAGCGGACGGTGCGTTCCACGGCGTCGACATTGTCCCCTTTGCTGGCGAGACAGATTAACAGACGGGAAAAATTGCGGACTTTGGGTTGGTTTCGGTAGCGATCGGGTCGGGGTGGTAACAAGTTGAAGAGTACGTTCAGCCAGACGAGACCATCGCCGGGGAGGAGGACGAGGAGAGCCACGGCACAGGCGAGGTCAAAGACGATGGAGTTGTCAATGACATGGGCCGGGCGGGTGTAGTAGTAAAAGTAGCAAAACGCCGGGCCGGCGACAAGCAGGAAAACCACAGCGTTGTACTGTAATATAGCGAGGGTAAATCTTGACCGGCGAGAGAAAAACATGTCCGAAGAGTCTCGGGAGTCTCGGGACTTGCCATTCATGTTGACAACCGCCATGATGACAAGATACAAAAAAAAAAAAACTTGTCCCGGATGGAATCTCTGGGGGAAAGAAAAAAGTAAAAGTGGGAGGCATAGACTTGGTATATATTAGGAGGTCCCTTCCTACCTGCTGCTGCTTACTGCGTACCTAGGTACCTAGGTCAGGTACCTTGCCAAGTACATACGATACCAAGCAGCATGGATGGGAAGGCTGAGCTCCTCTGCGGTAATGCACGTGGAAGACCCCTAGAACTAATCTGGCAGGATTCGACTCCGTCTCCGTCTCCGTCTCCAACTCGGGAGTAGTTCCAACCAAAGTCCGATACTCGCACACTCGCACACGCGCACACACACACACACACACACACACACACACACACACACACACACACACACACACACACCAACAGACACTTTGGCAGTGATCGACTGAAACATACCAAGGAGCGACAATCCTGCGTCATTTTTTGGCATATCGACCCAATCCAAGCCGGGCTACCTCATGATAAAAAAAAAAAAATAGGTACACACAAATCCCAATTCGGGTGGGGGTGGCCCTTGCCGATCACCCTTCAAACTGCGTCCAACAAATCGATAATAATACTCTTCACCTACAGCAGTATCAGAATTAAAACTTCCGGGATGGGATGGCCTGACTGAGTCGGCCTTGTACGAATTTTCTCTGAGTTTTCTTCTTTTGTTTTGAGGGCTACGGCAAGCGTGGGAAGCTAGGGTCGGCTTTTGTGTGTACTTATTTTTTTTGTCATGAGGGAGCCTAGGTACCTATGGGAAAGAGCCCCTAGACAGTTCCTACGGGCTGCGGCACAGGCAACCGTCTTGTGTTATGTTGCGCACTAAGTCGAAAGTGTGGTGTGGTGTGGTAGCTGGGAGAAAAAGTGTGCGCGCGCGTCCTTCATCTGGTCCCTTGCATGACACTAGGCTGGGACTGGGCAGTTTTATTCCCTGGCTGTCTGACAGGATGGGGATCTTTGGTTTCGACGGTTCAGCCTGGGCTGAGCCAGGATTGGCGACCCCAAGGCTATGTAGGATTGATGGCCAGGCCAGGACCAAGCTAATAAGGATTGAACACAAGAAAAAGTAGCCCCCCCTGTTTTGAAAGAGAGAAAATCGTGTGCCGAGATGAAAATGAGGAGTTGAACCCTTGGTAGGGACCCCGGGTCTCTCCGTATGGTGTCAGCCCAGCCCAGCCCAGTCCGGTCAATCTAGGTCCAAGCGTGGGGGCGAAATTATAACACTGCTACAAAAATACGGCCGGCTCGCAAAAAGGATCCGAATGCGTTGATCATTGCTTGGGTTGGTTTTTTCTCGCTGCTTGGCTGGTGCCGAGGATGCCGGCTGGCTAGCTCAAGGCCCAGCTTTGCATGGTGAAACACATTAAACTGTGGTTTTGCGTGCGAGCAAAATATCAAACCAACATACCTATCGTAAGCACCCAACCTTTACCTAGGTAGGTAGGTAGGTACCTACCTATGTAGGTCTGCACCATCTCTGTCACAACCTACTACTTGTCATACCTACCTACAGATGCCCAGTACACATGCGCCGATGGCCCGCTTCACCGGAACCGCTTGGCTCCCCCAATTCGCCCAGCAACAGCGACGTGCCACGTCCCCAACGACTTCGCTCCACGGACTGCGCGGTCTCGCCGCGGTTGCTGTGTTTTTACGACATCTCCTAGTGACCTTCTTCATAATCGTCGATTCCGGCTCGCCTTTTCCGTCTAAACATCCGGGGCTCCAACTCCTTCGCAACTACCCATTTCCGTTGCGCCTACCGTTTGGGGGAAATGCCATGGTCCCTGTTTTTTTCTTAATTTCCGGCTATCTCGACTCGGCGAAGCCTTTGACCTTCATTCAGACGCAATCCTGGGGAAAGCTACAGGGCCACTTGGGAGGTGCGATTCTCCGACGTGGTCCGCGATTATTTCTCCCCGCCTTGGCAGCCGCGGCATTTTCCTCTCTGGCCATCTGGTTGGGGCTATATACCTGGGGAATGAGCTACCGGAGAATCTGCTGGCCTGATGAATTACCGCCGCATTTACCGAGACAAATCAACCCGTTGACGCAACTCGGCGAGATGCTCAAATCGTTTGCGGAGCTGCTCAATCTCTGGGAGTGGGAACCGGTTCTGCCCGTGGTGAATATCCATTATTGGACTTTGCCGTATGATTTGCGATCGAGCTTTATTCGCTATCTCGTCATTCTCGGAACCGCGAGATTGGCCCTGACAAAAAGAGTGGCGGGGATGTTGGTCGTCGTCGGGTTCTGCGGGCTCTGGGGACGGTGGGAGGTGGTTCTCAGTTTGGCCGGGACGTTGCTTTACCAGTTGGATTTGAGCAGTGGGTGGTTAGCGGCTGTTTCTGCGGAAAAGGAAAAACGGGCGACAAGAAGGACACGATGGATTTATGTCGCGCTGCTGGTTGCGAGTCTGTACCTGTGTTGCTTCCCCAAGGAGAACGGAGACAAAACCCCCGGCTTCCGCTGGTTGAGCTGGTTAACCCCCAAAGCATGGCAGGACTACCGGTGGTGGAACGCATGGGCAGCCCTCACGCTCGTCTGGGTTGCGCTTCACCATCCGGGCATCAGCCGATTCCTCGAGGGTCCTGTCCCGCAGTATTTGGGAAACATCAGCTTCTCCATGTACCTGACTCACGGCCCGGTTCTGCACATGACAGCACATGTACTGGTGCCCATGGTGTGGAGCTGGAAAGCGTTTGGGCGTACCCTGGGGTTTTTGGTTCCAGTGGTTGTGGTGGTGATTCCGTCGGTGGTTCTGACGGCCCATGTGTTTTCCAGGACGGTAGAAAACAAGATCGGCCAGTGGATTCGACGGGCTGAAAACGCGTGGCTGGAGACGGAACGTCCAGATGGGAAGCGAGAAGAGGGATCGCGGAGCGCATTTGAACGGGCGGGGGCTCTGGTGTGATGGAATTGTACATGTAAATATTTTAGCTTGTGTACCAGGCAAGAGTTGACAAAATAAAGCGAACTGCAAAGATAGGTGGCCCCTGCTTTTGTGGCCTCACCCCAACAGCCACTACCAACTTTGCAACACTTCAACTCTCTAGATCTCTCGTCGACTGAGAATTACTAGCAAGGTGTAAAGCAGGTATCCTTTCGCCAACATCTCGATAACCAGCCGTGGATTAACTTAATTAGTGTTAGTTAGGTAGAAGCGAATTCCGCAGGCGAAGATCAACCAGATGGTGCATTCCATAATAGTGCGAATGCAGCAAGTGATAGCGTCTGGAGGTCTCATGACAGGCTGGTAGCAGGGCTGGACTTCGAGATACCAGCGTTGTAATACAATTTGGCCGTGCGACGATGTACCAGCAGGTAGCGAGTTCGCTTGCCGGGCAAGGATACAGTAATGCAGCAAAGCAGTAGTATTACGATGACTATCAACCAAACCTCGACTACCAGCCAAGACTGTCAGCCAGAA
>Ga0247765_1000636_pt1 | contig 25160 bp, 46 predicted proteins | sample UWRJL106311C6_FD_179949 | JGI IMG/M metagenome (GOLD analysis project Ga0247765, IMG submission 179949) | Plant litter microbial communities from Arlington Agricultural Research Station in Wisconsin, United States - UWRJ-L106-311C-6 | ecosystem: Environmental > Terrestrial > Plant litter >...
CGTCGAGCCCTACAACTACGACAAGAAGATTGAGGTGCCCGCATGGCTGGCGTCCTAGCTCAACAGATCACCGACCGATGGGCGATCTACAACGCCGACTGCATGGACGTGCTCGCCGCGATCCCCGACACCAGCATCCACGGCACGATCTACTCGCCGCCGTTCACCGGCCTCTACCGGTACTCATCGTCAGACCGTGACCTGTCGAACGCCCGAACCACAGCGGAGTTCGCGCAGCATTACGGACTGGTTATCGACGAGATCGCTCGCGTCACGATCCCGGGCCGCACGGTCGGTGTGCACGCGGCCCCGGTGCCGTCCGGCAACTCAGGGAAAGACTCGCTGGACGACTTCCCCGGGGATGTGATCCGCATGCACCAGGAACGCGGCTTCGACTGGATCGCCAGACACGTGATCTGGAAAGAACCGCTCGCAGTCCGCAACCGCACTATGGCGAAGAACCTCGCGCACAAGACCATCGTCGACGACGCTGCCTACGCCGGCGTCGCATCCGCCGATGAGCTCCTCGTCTTCCGCAAACGGGGTGGTTCGGAGTTCCCGATTCAACACCCCTCTGGCCTACACGAATACGCGGGTTCCACTCCCGTGCCGGCCGAACTTTCGCAGTACCGCGGGTGGGAGGGCAAGCAAACCTCCAATCGCTACTCGCATTGGATCTGGCGACGCTACGCATCCAGCATCTGGGATGACATCCGCATCGATCGCGTGCTGCCGTTCCGGGACGCGAAAGACGAGGATGACGAGAAGCACGTCCACCCGCTGCAGCTCGATGTGATCGCGCGCTACCTGCAACTGCGCACGTTGCCGGGCGAGCGTGTCCTCACGCCCTTCATGGGTGTCGGTTCCGAGGTGTTCGAGTCGGTCAAACAAGGTCGGTTCGGAATCGGCGTTGAGCTCAAGCCCTCCTACTACGTGCAGGCAGAGCGCAATTTGGCCGCTGTCGATCGCGAACAATCGGACCCTGACCAGATCGACTTCTCGGCTCTTGAGGACGACGGATTCGGCGGTGATGCCGCGTGAAAGAGCGCTGTTTACGGAACGGTCGAGAAGTCGATCCGATACTCGACGGCGCGTTCGACCTGCTTGAACTCGAAGTCACCCACGTCGACGCTGATATCCCAGGGCAGGAGGCGGTCCTTGACGTACACGGTCCTGCTTCCGACTTGCGCGTTGGTCGCCCAGTCATCGGAGTAGTCACGGCGGGGGCGCGAGACCTCAGCAGGGCGCGCATCGGTCTTCTCTCCCATGTATCGCGTCCGAGGATCGCCGAGTACTGCCGCAACGGTTCGGGCTACCGCATAGCTCGCCCCGGGGATTACGCGAATCGAATCCTTCGGCCAGTAGACGGTGTAATTGCCCGTGCTTTCGTCGCCCGCGAGATCGCGAAGCATCGCCTCGATCGAAATGCCCTGGTATCCAGCGGACAGCATTTCGAGGAACTCCTCAAAGTTCACGTACTTAATCATCCCCGCACTCTATCGGCGGTGATCTCATGACCATCACCCCCAATGTGACCAAGCCGCGGATCCTCGATCTGTTCTGCTGCGAGGGCGGCGCTGGGATGGGTTATCACCGCGCAGGTTTCACCGTGTATGGCGTGGACATTGAGGCGCAGCCACGATACCCGTTCGCATTTCATCAGGGTGACGCCATCGATGTTCTACGCCGTCTCATCGCCGGAGAAGCCATCGAGTTCGTCCATCCGGACGGTCTCACCGAGCGCCTCTCCCTCAGCGACTTCGACGCAATCCACGCCTCACCTCCGTGCCAAGCCCACAGCGCGCTAAGAACAAGTTGGAACGCCCGTGAACATCTCGACCTAGTGCCCGATACTCGGAACGCCTTACAGCAGCTAGACATGCCGTGGGTGATCGAGAACGTCGAAGGTGCACCGCTGGTCGATCCGATCCGCCTTTGCGGTTCGATGTTCGGGCTGGGCATTGACGGGTTCCAGCTGCGTCGCCACCGGCTTTTCGAGCTGAGCCCCGACGTGTTCATTCTCACCCCGCATTGCGATCACCGAGGGCCTGTCGTTGGTGTCTACGGTGACCATCTCAGGTCACGAGGACACTGGCGGAAGGGTGCGGACTTCCCCGGTCAGGACAAGGTGAAGCTCGCGTCTGAGGCCATGGGTGCTGACTGGATGTCCTGGCACGGGCTATCGCAGTCCATCCCGCCGGCGTACACGGAGTTCGTCGGCCTGCAGCTGCTCGAACGGTTGGGGGTAGCGGCGTGATCCGCCCAAAGACCGATGCGCCGCGGAAACCTACCGCCGCTGAGGAGCGCGAGGCGTACGAGCTCGCTACCCTTCGTGATCGCGACACCTGCCAGCGATGCCGGCGTAACTGCGGGTGGGGTGTGACGTCACGCGATCACCGCAAGGGCCGGGGTGTGGGCGGTCTGACCGTCGTCACCAACCTGCAGGTGCTCGGAGGCACTGGAACTACTGGGTGCCACGGTTGGAAGAGTTCGCACCCGGCCGAGGCGATGGCCGAGGGCTGGTCTGTGCCTTCGTGGGCTGACCCTGCAGAGTGGCCGGCGCGACGGTGGCTGAGTTCCACCGGTGGTCAGCTGCGTCTCGCGTGGGTGCTGTACACCCCGGACGGGCGTTGGGAAGAACTCAGCGACGCAGGCGCGGTACGACGGATGGCCGGTGACCGCTGATGGGCATCGACAGAATCAAACTCCTCGCCTGGCTATACGCCCGCGCTACACCCGATCGTGTCCCACTCGTGGGATCGATCTATGCCGGGCTCGCTGAACGTCTCCGCCGTGGCGATTTCGATGACGACAGAAACACGAACTGATGGCGAAAACAAGAATGCTGAAGCCCGACCTCAGAACCTCGGAGAAGGTGGCCTCTTGGCCGATCCCGATCCGCTACTTCTGGGTTCTCCTCTGGGGATACGTCGACGACCACGGCAAAGCGCGCGACAACCCTCTGCTGATCAAGGCCGACTGCTTCCCGCTCGATACCGAGATCACCGGCGACGTTGTAGATCGGTGGATGTGGGGCCTTTCCGAGGCTGGTGTGATCGTCCGATACACGGTCGCAGGCAGCGAATATGTGCAGGTCAAGAACTGGTCTGAGCACCAGAAGCCCCAGCATCCGACTCGGAACATCCTCCCCGATTGGGACAGCCCGCAGTCCACCGTCCGACAGCTTCATGCAACCCTCATGCACGATGCACGAGGGGCGCTGGAGACCTTCACTCCTGAGTTGAGTAGAGATGAGTTGAGTGGGGGCGACGCTCACGCGTCGGAGCCCCCCCTCTTTTGCTTCCAACATCCCAACGGCTCACGAGAGAGCTGCGGGCCGTGCGCGGACGCTCGCCGTGTTCACGATCAGTGGCAACGACAGCAGAAGCCTGTCGAGAAGCCGACCGTCCCCGGCATCATCACGGATCCCGACTGCGATGTGCATCTCGGCTATCCGAAGCGTGACTGCCCACGCTGTGCAGAAGATGCGGTGGCGTCGTGATTGCTCATTCAGCCAAGGGTGTTTTGGATGCGGTCGAGCGACATCACATCTACAACGCGGGAGCCATTCTCCGTGAAGTTACGATCCTCGATCCGGAAGTGATGCGGATGAAGGCCGCTTATTACCGGCTGAGTTACCCCGATAGCTATTACGGCACCTCGAGCGCCTACGCTCAATACGACATCTCGGGAATCGATCTGGACGAGCTTCCCGCGGACCTCATGAGTCGCAAGGACTTCCGTCGTATCGACGCGCTGATGTTCGGCGCGCGGGACAAGTTCGGCGTCTACCAGCGGACCGCGGTCGAGGTGAAGATCAGCCGTGCTGACTTTCGCCGCGACACCGACGAGAAGCGGCAAGCGTGGGCGAACGCCACTCACCGGTTCATCTATGCGGTCCCGGCCGGTCTCGTATCCGCGGATGAAGTTCCCCGCGGATGCGGACTCTGGGAGGTCGACTTCACTGTCCAGGATGACGCCGCGGTGTATGGCAATGTCCGTGTCGCCAAGCGTGCCGTAATCAACCGTGAGCCCGTGCCGCTGGCGGACGAGCCGTTCGTCGCATACATGGCCGGTCGTGCGTCTCGTGCCGAGTGGGAGCGTCGTTCGGATGCTCGCCTGAATACGGCTCTGGCTGAACTCGACCGCGCGAAGGGCATCGCCGAGTGGTATCGAAAGCAGACCGAGGAACAACAGCAGGAACTGCGGAAACTACGCAGACGGTTGGCGGTGGCCTCATGATCGGCCAGTTGTCGTCAGATCGTGAGTACGCGGAGTGGATCGCGTCCGTGCGCGTTCCGAACCGTCGTGTGAACGAGCGTCCTCGGATTAGTACTGAGGAGCGTGCTGCGAGGGCGTATGACGCGGAGACGGCCCGAATGTTGGAGATCCTCCACAGACCCGCACCAACCCCGGATGTGGCCGCAGAACCGCTGCCACGGGTTGTGCGGCGCAGGACAGCGACGACGCGGATCAGTGATCAGCAGTTGGAGATCGCTATTCGTGTTTACGACTCGTTGACTCCTGCACAGCAGGCGTCATGGGGTCGAGCGCGTACACGGGAATCACGGCAGGAGAGGGCCGCATGACTGATCACGAACATGACTATTGGCGGACCCCGTCTGGTGCGTTGGAGTGCGCATGTGGCGAATCCCGGCGTGCAGTAACCGTCGTTCGCGAGCCTGCGCGCAGTTGGTCTTTTCCGCTGCACTTCGTCCGCCCACCGAGGGGCCTGTCGGCGAACGATCGTCCGCATTGGGCCACGAAGCACGAATCCACCCAGCAGGTGCGACTGATGGTGATGAGCGCGGCGCAGAACATCCCGCAGCTCGAGCGCTGCCGCGTCGATGTCGAGTGGGTGGTCATCACCCGGCACCGGCGCGACACCGACAACCTCGCCCCGTTTATGAAGGCGATCTACGACGGCATCGGTGCGGACAAGGGCATCAGCGCCCACATCGTTCCCGACGACGACCCTGAGCACATGGAGAAGCGCGGCGCGACGATCCGGTACGACAAGGCCGGCCCTGCGCTCTTCAACGTCACGATCACCGAACTCACCTGATGAACACCAACCCGAATGGAGACACCATGCAAGTAACGAAGGGCGATTATGTACTCACCAGGAAGGCCGGATCCGCCAGATTCCTCCGCGGCTATGGCTCGATGGGCTACAACCAGGACGAAGAGCTCTTGGTCACGTCCGTTGCCAATCAGCACTGGCTGAACGTGAAGAGGGCGACCGGTGGGGGCAACGTCTTCAGGATCTCCCGCGACCTCGTTTACCAGCCTGCGCGGAAGCTCGGAGAGATCCCTGCGGGCAGCATCGCCGCCGACGACCCGCGCATTGCGTGGCTGTTCGAAGACGCGATGCGCCTCGCCGACCGCCTGGGCCTCTGCAGTGACTTCGACCGCATCGCCGACGCTCTCGGCGTGCCGGGCCGCACCCGCACCTTCAACATCAAGATCCCTGCCGGCGACGGCATCGAGATCGTCGCAAAGGTCGAAGCCCGAAGCAAGAAACTCGCACAGCAGCTCATTCTCGAGCGGCTGCAGGAAGCGCAGCCGCGCATGAAGGAGCTGAGCGCGTGACCGCCCCTGTCCCGTCCCCGTCTGAGCAGATCATCATCGATGGTTTCGGCATCGATCATCCGACACCGAAAACGGAATATGAGATCCGTGAGTGGAAGGTTGAGCTGACGAAGGAACTTGACGCGCACGGTGACATTCCGACCATGGCGACCGCGCTTCGTGCCGCTGTCGACACCCTCACATGGGTGCTTGGAGAGCATGCTGCGTGACACAGCAATGGCGCCGCACCCATCAGGGTGACGGCGCCATTCGTGTGCGTGGGGGCTATTCGGTGGTTTCGCCCACCCGTGAGGCCTTGACTGCTCCGTGCTCGGTCATGCCGAGGCGGTTAGCGATCTCTCGCCATGTGACGGGCGGGTCTTCCTCTCGTGCTCGCTTGATCAACGCTGCACGACGAGCGGGAGCGCCGTCCATGAACGCTTTGTACTCATCGAGCTCTTCGCGAATTCCCATGCGAGCACGGTAGCACATACCTACCGAGAATTACCTAACTAGAGTTGCGTAGAGTGCCGAACCGTGCCATGCTCGTTACGTAACCGCAGTTTGGTAATCCAAATTGTGGCTCACCGGGCGGGGTCTCTGAGTATTCGGAGCCTCGAACACCAACTGGTGCCCGCCCGGCCCTCAATTTCTCCCGATGAAAGGGCCGCTGATGGCTGAGAGCACGAACGGAACGGGCGGGATGCCTGATCTGCGGGAACGGCTGGCCGTGGCTGAGCAGATGAACTCGATGGCTGCGTCGGCGGGCCTTGAGGTTGAGCTTGTGTCGATCAGTCGGTACGGGACGCCGGTCAAGTTGCAGGTTTCGAACGACGATCACAGTCCTTCCGGTGCGGAGCGGGCGGCGTCGGCTCTGCTCACGATGTGGCCGCGCTGGGATTTGCAGGAGATGCGTGGTCTTCTGTATCTCAGCGCCACAGTCGGTGACACTGCTGCCCAGTTTTATTTCGGTTCCGGGTCTGCCGACAATGTTCGTGCCCTCCGCGCTGTGGTGGTGTCGGCATGATCCGCCGCCGCTCCACTTTCGTCGCCCCGCGCCGTTCCTGGCTGCCATCGTTCCTCCGCCGGCGCGGGTACGCGGCCGATTTCAAGTGGCAAGGTTCGGTCCGGTGATCGCCGTGAACCGGGTGAAGGGGTGGATTGCTGCTGTGGTGATTTCCGCGTTCATCTGGACGGTCATCGTTGTGGCGATCACCCAGATTGCAGCGGCTCTCTCATGACCCGCAGACAGTTGGCTTTCGTCCTCGGGATGACTGGGGTGGCTGTGACCTTCGCGATTCTCGTTTTCATCGTCCCGGTGGCGTCACTGTGAGCCGCTCGGATCGCATCGCCCTGGCGTTGCCCATCATCTTTACCGCCGCCGTTCTGGTTGCGGTGATCATCAGTCACATCGCCGGTTGACGGCGAGGAAGGCAACCATGATCGTCTACGTCGCGGGCCCGATGAGCGGCCTCCCCGATTTCAACTATCCGGCGTTCACCTCGGCTGAGTTCCAGCTGCGGGAGCGCGGTTTCGATGTGCAGAACCCTGTCGCGTCGGAGGCGGAGAACCTGTCGGGTGCCCCGGAGTCGTGGGATTGGTACATGCGCCGCGCACTGCGGATGGTGACACTCTCGGACGGCATCTGCCTTCTCCCGGGCTGGCAAGCATCGAAGGGCGCGAACCTCGAGGTGACGGTAGCGGAAGCGCTCAGCCTCGACATTCGCCCGTTCGACGAGTGGCTGAAAGAGAAAGTCCCCGCAGACACCTGCACTGGGGTCGTTCGAGTGCGGGAACCCAGATTGTCGCTGCCACGATTCGGAACGGTTGCGTGAGCATCTCACCGAACAGGACCGGTTCTGGCGTGCACATACCCGTGAGGACAACACCCCTGATTGGGGTGACCTCACACCGGAGGAGCAACTACTGGTCGATGAAGACCGGTACCTGACCGAAAACGGTGGGATCGCATTCTACGACGAAACGGAGAACGACTGATGACAACCATGGAGCGCCTACTAACGGCCGATCGCCGAGAATGCGAAACAAGGATCTGCAAATGAGCACGCCAACACTGTTCGGGGACGAACCCCAGCAGGTCACCTCCGCGAATATCGAAGTAGCCGTAGCCCTGGGGAGAATTCGATCCGCCTACACGGAAGATATTGACAAGCTCACCGAAGTGCTCAAGGGCGGCGGATCGATTCCGCAAATGCGAGCAGCCGTCCAGGCATACGACACCTTGAGCGCTGTCGGCCGGGAGCTGGAAGCCGCCATGGACAAGGTATCGACCCTGAAGATTGGTAACTGATGGGCTGGCGATACTGCATCGCAAGAGAACGCGACAACGACGAAAACTTTTTTAGCTTGCGAGAGCTGCACACCGGAACCGACGGGACACTGTCTTGGACTGCCCCTGTCGTCGTATGTGGCTACAGCCTGAGCGAGATCCAGGACCAGTTGTCACTGATGTTCGCCGCGACCGCGAGCCCAATGTTAGATCTCACCGTTGAGCCGGCCGCACCGACCGACTCCAACGCTTTCAACGACGCGAAGGAGTCCTGATGTCTGATCTGCCCGCTCTCGTCCAGTACCCAAAGGTCGACCGCATCGAGGTGATCGACAGCACCGGACGCGCTTTCGTCGCCCACTACGAGGCTGGCGCTGAGGTGCACATCCAAGACGGTTACCGAACGCTGAAAGTGTTCGCGGGCCAACGAGCAGAGAAGGAGTCCTGATGTCTACCCCAACCCCTGACCGCGCCACACTGATCGACCTCTGCACCCGGGGAGTCGTCCCGGTAGAGCACTGGTCTAATCGCGACTCGGCGAACGCGCAACGGAAGCTCGGAGAGGCGCGCGCGCTGCTCTCTGCCGGGTGCGACTTCGAGTTCACGAACAGCCCGGAGCAGACCACCAACACGATCTGGATTCGGATCGAGTTCCCGGGGTTCAACGCTTTCGAGCATGACCCGGCGAACAAAGACGAGTGGGAGGACGGACTGTTCTACATCCCCACCCAGGAAAGGCTCGATATCGCCGACGGAAAGGACTGGTACTGATGTCTACCCCTGACCCCGAAGCCCCGAAACTCGACCCGCAGCCATTTGAGAAGGACATGGGCAGCTTTGAGGGTGAGCCATTCGTCGCGCGAAGTGGTAATGAGTGCGGCGGTTGGCCCGTGGTGTTCAAGCCCCGCCCCGAGTACAGCCAGCGACGAGAGGACTACCCCAATGACTAACCCCGAAGAAACCGAACGGGAAGCACTGATCGCGGCGCTTCGGCGCCCTCGTATCCCCGCGAGCGGTGCCTATTGGAAGCTCGACCGCGACGCCGCTGCGGTACTGGCGAACTTCTTGATTGGCGATGGCTACTCGCGCCTGTCCGAGCGCACCGTGACCGAGGCCTATCACGACGGAGTTGTGAGCGTTGCGCAGCGCAAGATTCACGAACTGGAGGGCGTGATCGAGCGGTTGCGCCTGTCCGAGTCCGAGACACCCCGCGAGTGGGGAGTGTTGAACGCTACTGGGGTCGTGGATGAGTTCGCGGATGAGGAAACTGCGCGGAGATATGAGCGCTTCCATAGAACCGAACTGGGGCATGCCGCCTCCCTCGTATCCCGCCATCCTGCGGGCGAGTGGATGAAGGAGGGTGACCAGTGACCGACGAATACACGCCTGAATGGCGTGACGAAGTGCTGGGCTGGATGGAGCTGCCCACTAAGGCGCAGGTGTTTGCCGCAGTAGCCGCTCACGATGCCGAGATACGCCGCGACCAAGCCGAGAAAGACGCGGCCATCGCGGGCAACTCGCAATCAGCAGGGCTGCTAACCGACCCCGTGCCCGGAGACTGGGCGGCCGATGCACGCGCCCGACTAATCCGCCGACGCATTCTGAGCCAGTTCCCCACCCCTTCACCCGAGACGGGACAGGAACCGAGAACACACGATGAGCCATCAGAGCGAATTTGGGCCAGTGACATGCATATGCATGACGCATGGCGCGAACGACCGTCGCTATCTCGCCGTCGACGGGCGAGATCTAGTCCCGGTAGAACGCGATACGCCAGACATCCTCTGCACTGAATGCTGCCCTTGCGAACGGAGAACCAGATGAGCGAGGACTACTGGACCCGCAAATGTGACTGTGCAGACTGTGGTGTACACCTCGGCCACCAACACCGCCCAGGATGCCCACACCACGTCGAGACTGGCACCTGCCCGGCATGCCATGGTGAGTTCGGGCGCCACTTCGACGGATGCGAGATGGCCCCATGAAACGGATACCGCTGATCGTATTGGCGACACTGACTGCGGCGATCCTCACCGGGTGTGCGCAGACGGCGGCGGATGTGAAGCGGGATGCCGCGTTGGCGAAGGTCTGCCACGAGCACGGCGGGAAGGTGTATTACGCCGACCCGTATGGTGACATCGCCTGCGACTTCACAGACCGGACAAAGCCGTGAACCGGGAGCAGTTGCGTGCCGAGTTCATCGCTGCGGCGGGTGCCCATGCATCACCCACGACCGCTGTGCGCACATTTACCACCACGGCCGGCATCAACCCCAGATCGCGTGCTCACGCGGTTCGCGAGATCCTCCGCAGCTTCGGCAGCATCCAACTCACTGGGGATCGGACAAGCGACCTGAGCACACTCGGGAACGCCGCAGCCGACTGGGTGATCGAATTCGCAGGAGAAGCAGCATGATGCGGATAGGCGATGCGCTCGCCGCGTTCATGGAACAGCTTGCCGAATCCTTACGCATCCACAACCATGCGGAGTTCGCATCCTGGTATGAGCAGGGATACGAACAGGGACGGCAAGACACGATCGACCAGTTGACAGGACGAAAGCATGAGTGACCCGAGACACGAGAACCGCCTACTAGACGCTGTGGACGACCTCACCAAGTCACGCATCGAGCACATGACCCAGACGGCCGACGATGGCAGCTATGTGAAAGCCCACTCCGTCGAACACCCGGCCCTGCTGCACCAACTCCGTGATGCGGTGAACCCGTCCAGCAACACCGCTGCAGGGTCGAGCTCGTTGAAGTCCACCCGGAACCTGATCGACTCCGACGCCCTGTTCGAGTACGGGAAGATGACCGCGGCGATCGGCGACTGGTGCCGCATCGTCAACATCCAACCCACCCGCGAACCCGTCGCAGATCTCCGCCAGTGGTACATCGCCTACGACCGCACCGGCGCTGACGACCAGTGGTACATCTCCGAACTGCGCCGGTGGGCGAACCTGATCCGCAACATTCTCGAACCACTGAAACGCATCGAAGTCACCACCCCATGCCCGGTATGCGGGAAACGCACATGGCTTGACCTAGACGGCAAGGAGATGATCTTCCCCGTCGTCATCCAGTACCGGCTGCCGAAAACAGGTGAAGCGATCCACCCAAATGCGATCTGCCGAGCATGCGAAACGGTCTGGGAAGGAATCGCCGCAGTGGAAGAACTTGGGGAGGAACTCAACGAACGACACGCCGGATGAAAACTGACCGCACCACGCACCCGAATGTGGCACAATTGTGAGTGCCTCGGTGGACTATGTCCCGAGGCATTCTTGTTTAAACTTCCGGGACCGCGGGCACACCATAGCCGACATGATCGGCCAAGCCGCCGAGTCACCGGAACCTTCCACCCGCCCCACACAGGCATGTGACCCCCACCGGATTGCTGATGGCATGCGGTCAGCGTGGACGCAGAACATCCTGTGCGGAGGTGGGCACACTTCGGCCCGCAATAGCCGAACGACGGTAGCGGCAATACGCCGACCGTCACACCTGTTGCAGTGACGGGAGAAACCACTGCAACCGGTCGCGGGTGACGGGCTGGTCCTCACATTCGGGTAGGACCCAGCCCGCACCCGCCCTCCCACTTCCGCCAAATGGGCGGATAGACGTCGAGACGACGTTGAAACGAAAGAGGCGCTTATGCCTGCAGAAAAGTTCTACCCCTCCACCGCCGTCGAGAACGTACCGTCCGACCATATCGAGGTCGCTTGGCACCGCGACTATCCGGGCGTCTACGTGACCATGATCATCGGCGGTACAGCATCCGCGATCGACATGGAACGCTCCGGCCTGAACCGTCTGATCAACACGTTGCGAAAAGCCCGCAACCAGACATACGGCAAAGACAGCTAACACTTCGCGACTGGTCGTGCCCCCGTACGGTCGCGGATCGATAAACACACCCCCGATGGGTGTCACAACCGCTGACTGTTCCCCCCAACAGGCAGCGGCCCACGTCAGGGTGCAAGTAACGGTAACTGGCCGGCCTCATAAGCCGCGCGATTGAGGGTTCGATTCCCTCCCCTGCCACGGACGCCTAGCTAGCGTCTGACGTGACTGGTGCGTCAACGCGCCTACCCGCGCGGGAGTCACGTCATTGCTCCCCACCTTCCTCCGGGAATGGTGGGGTTCACCTGAGCGGGGCGCGTTGTGCTGCCCACTGCAGCCCGCCCCGCTCGGGTGCCTCGAAAGGAAACCCGATGATCATTCCGCGTACGCTCAGCAGCCGGAAGCGATCAAACACGACCGCGCCCGGCCGGCCGATCTCTGCCGAGGAACAGCGAGCAGTAGATCTGAGCAAATGGCTTTGGAACTACACGATCAACCAGGCGATCAAGAGAACCACCCGATGACTGACCTCGGCTGGTGGGCAATCTCCGGCGCTGCCCTCATGGATGCACTGAAGCGAGCCAACGACGGCGAAGACGCCGACCTGATCTACCTCGAGTTGTACGCGAACACGGAGACCAAAGATGCCTGAGGACGAACGCCTCGATATCGACCTTGCGGTGCGTCTCGGGTATGCCCAGTATGCGGCGGCCGACAGTGAGGGTTACACCAACCTCCCCTTGGATCAGTGCGTGCTGCCCGTGAATCCGTTCACCCGTATCGGCCCCATCGTCCTGATCCGTGAACTTGTGCTCGACAGCAAAGGCAACACAATCAAACGGCGCGGCAAGCAGAAGCTACGCCGCAAAGTGCGACTCATCCCCGCATGACAGAACCATCCGGCTATGACGGGCAAGGCGCGCCCCTCTACGCCCATGTGTACAGCCCGCTACACGAAGCCGCCACCACCGTCAGCCAACGCATCAGTGACGATGCTCGAGCCGCAATGATGCGGATGCTCGAAGCCAACGACAAGGACGAGAGCTAAGCCGTGACGAAGTACGGCAAAGACTACGAACGGGAACGAGCCCGCTTCAAAGCCGAATGCGCCAAGACCAACGCACCCTGCTGGATATGCAACAACAGTAAAGGCCCCATCGACTACACCTCGCCTTATAGGCGGGGCACGCAACAGCCGTTGCTGTTCAACCTCGACCATGCCGCCCCTGTATCCCTCGGAGGCGAGAGCGCCAGGCCCGCCAACTTCCGCGCATCCCACTACGTCTGCAACGTCAGCCGCGGGAACACCACACGCGGACAGTTCCCCACATCGAGAGCCTGGTGACCAATGCGTACCAGTGAAGAGACCCTGGCAAGCTCCGGCCAGCACGTCATCATCCTCACCGAGACAGCGACCGAGCGACGCATGCTGCTCGACCAGGTGCAGCAGAGCGACGACATCATGCGCAGCAACCGCACACGAGGTGCCGAGCGCGTGACCTACCTCAGCGGCGGCAGCATCCAGTACATCCACGCACACAGCCACGGCATGCGCGGGCGGAACGCCGACGTACTCTCGGTCACCCCCATCCTGTATGCCGATCGCACCGTGATGGACCAAGCGCTCCCATGCCTCGCAACATCACAGGTCGGACAAGTCATCATCCGACTCCAACCTTCCTCCGGTAGCGCCCGCAGCCACCCCGGCACCCCCACCTAGCGCATATACGACTCCGGACCTCCGGGGCGGGCGCTTTTCTCTCCCCATCAGAAAAACGACCCGGCTGGAGGGCTCATGGCGGTCCTGGGGTCGGTTGTCGCTGCTCTCGATGGGGCGGAGGTCTCCGGCTATCTGCGGGAGATCGCTGAGGCTCTCGCTGCGGCGATGGACGATTCCCCGAACGCGTCGACGGCGAAGGAATTGAAGGCGTTGATGCTCGATTTGGTGGGCGAGCAGGTCGAGCCGAAGGCGGATGTGGGTGATGAGCTTGCTTCCAAGCGCGCAGCTCGTCGTGCCGCCGCGAGTTAGGTCCGTTCCGGCTTATTCGTTCACCTCTGGTGTCGAGGCTGTGGAGCTTGCTGAGTCTGTTGGGCTGAACCCTGATGACTGGCAGCGCGCCGCGGTAAACGACATTCTGGGCGAAGACGATCAAGGCCATTGGGCGTCGTTCGAGTCGGCCCTGCTGATTCCGCGCCAGAACGGCAAGGGGACCATCTTCGAGGTGGTGCAACTGGCTGATCTGTTCCTCTTCTCCTCGGCCCAGCGTGACTTCTTGGCCATCCATACGGCGCATGAGTTCAAGACTGCGCAGGAAGCGTTTCGGCGTCTTCTGTTCTGGGTGGATAACACTGATTGGCTTCGGAAGAAGGTCAAGCGGGTTTCTACTGCGCATGGCGAAGAGGGCATCGAACTTCTGAACGGTGCGCGGCAGCGGTTCTTGGCCCGTTCGAACGGGTCGGGGCGTGGGTTTTCCTGTGATCGTCTCGGATATGACGAGGCATACAACTTGCCGGAAGAGACTGTGGCGGCGTCGCTGCCTGCCCTTTCAGCTCGACCTAATCCGTCCGTGATCTACGCATCGTCGGCGCCGCGCGGCGACCAGTACGGTCTGGTTCTGCGACGTGTCATGCGTCGAGGTCGACGTGAGCCCGAGGTCAAGGGCGGGGACATCCCAGAACCCGACAAGCATCTCTGCTACATCGAGTACAGCGCTGACCCGAAAGCTGATCTGGATGACCCTGCTGCCCGGCTGCAGGCAAACCCGGGCGCTTCATCGGCTCGTGCGGTTCCTTCGCTCGAGTACATGGAGAAGGAACGCGCCGGCATGTCCGAGGTCGCGTTCGCTCGCGAGCGTCTCGGAATTTTGGATGAGTCCGAGGGTGGGCAGGTTATTGAGGCTGACGCGTGGCTGAATGCGGCCGATGCGCTCTCTTCGCCGCTGGATCCGGTGTCTTTCGCTCTGGATGTGAACCCGGATTCGTCGTGGGCGTCGATCGCTGTTGCTGGTCGTCGAGCTGATGGTCGAATTCACACTGAGGTTGTCGTGCGTGAGCGCGGCGTGGGGTGGGTTGTCGACCGGATCGAGGATCTGGTCAACAAGTGGTCCCCGAAGTCGGTGACGCTCGATGCGATCGGCCCGGCCGGTTCGTTGCTTCCACAGTTCGCTGAGCGCGGCATATCAATCGACATTGTTTCGATGACGGAGTACGGGCGCGCGTGCGGCGGGTTCAAGTCGATGATCGACGAAGACCGACTCCGCTACAAGGAGCAGTCGGGTCTTTCTGCTGCCCTTGAATCGGCCCGAAAGCGCCCGCTGGGCGAGTCGGGCCTGTGGGGGTGGCACCGACGCGACACCACCGACATCACCCCGCTCGTTGCGGTCACATTGGCCACCTACGCCCACGCGCGAACCTCGGCACCTGCTGAGACGACTGATAACCGCATGTTCATTCTTCATTGACTCCGATGGGAGCTGTTGTGCCGCTCTCTGACGACGAATTGGTCCAGTTCAACAAGATGCGCGCGATTCTCTTGGCGACGCGCAAAGAAACTCGCATGTTGAACGACTACTACGAGGGTGTTCATCTGCTGCGGCAGTTGGGGCTCGCGATTCCGGAGGAGTTGAAGCGGTTCACCGTTCAGGTCAACTGGCCTCGGGTGGTTGTCGATGCGATCAAACGTCGTCTGATCGTCACCGGGTTCCGCCGGCCCGGGTCCGATGCTGCAGACGATGACCTGTGGGGCATCTGGCAGTACAACAACATGGATGAGCGTGCCAGTTTCGCCCACACGGACGCTCTCGCTTTGAAGCGTTCCTATGTGTGCGTCAGCACGAACGGCGAGGATCCCAAGTTCCCGCTGATCTCGGTGGAGTCGCCGGAGGAAATGATCGCTCTCCGCGATCCTCGCACTCACCGCATCGTCGCGGCGATGCGTATGTACGGCAAGAACGTGTTCGGATCGGACCGTAAGGTCACCCTGTACTTCCCGGACCGCACCGTGTGGCTGCAGTTGAACGATAACGGGCGCTGGGAAGACGAATTCGACCCCGACCCTCACGAGCTCGGCACGCCTGCCGTTGTGGCCCTGGTGAACCGTGACCGGGCCACCCGGGTGACGGGAAGCGTCGCCGAGGGCGTGTCGGAGATGGCCGACATCATCCCGATCGCCGATTCCGCGTCCCGCGCACTCACCAATGCGCAGTTGGCACAAGAAACGGTCTCCACCCCCCAGAAGTTCGCTCTCGGGATGGCAATCACGGACTTCGTTGACCCTGTCACCGGCGCTCCGGTGCCGAAATGGGATGCCTACTTCGGTTCGGTGTGGGCCTCGGCGAATAAGGATGCGAAGATTGGCCAGCTTGAGGCTGCCGATCTGGGCAATTTCGAGAAGATGATGAACATCTACGCCCGTGTCGGGTCTGGTGTGACTGGTCTTCCGATCGAGTATTTCGGGTTGAATACGCAGAATCCGCCGTCTGAGGCTGGCCAGCGTGCCGGTGAGACCCGGCTGATCAACACTGTTGAGGAACGTCAGGTGACGTTCGGCAGCTCGTGGGAGTCCGTCAACCGTCTCGTGCTGCGTTTCCGTGACGGGGAGTGGAAGCAAGATGCCCGCCGTCTCGAGACGGTGTGGCGTGATGCTGGCACCCCGACGCGCGCGCAGATCACCGATGCTGTGGTGAAGGAGTTCCAGGCTGGTCTGACCGACTGGGAGACCGCGCAGGAGTCTTTGGGGCGTTCCCCGGAGACGATCAAGCGCATGAAGGATCGTCGGGCGGCTGACACTGCGACGTCCCTCGGTTTCGGTGTTCAGGCGGCTAACGAGGCGGTCTGATGACGACGATTGCGGAGCTCGCTGATGCTCGGCAGCAGCGTCTCATCCAGATCAACGACACGGCCACGAACCGGACCCTTTCGGCTTGGAATCGGATCGACTACGACAATCTGGACGAGTCATGGGTTGATGTTGGTGCGGCGATAGTGGAGCAGGTCACTGCAGCCCAGTTCGCATCCGTCCAGGGCTCTACCCGGTATGCGGCGAACGTTGCGACGGTGCATGACTTCACCGGTGACCGGTCGATGGTCATCCCGGAGGCTTTCGCCGGCGTGGATGGTGTTGGTCGTGAGGTTGAAGGTGTCCTTTACGGTGCTGTGACGACGACGAAAACAGCGGTTGGTGCAGGCCTTGGCCGCACACAGTCGCTCGAGACTGGTGCTGCGTACCTGGCGTCGATCGTGAAGACGTTGATCGCCGACAAAGCCCGTTCTGGCGACATGGTTGCGGCGACCGGCAAAGGTTTCACCCACTATGTGCGGGTCGTCAACGCGGGCGCATGCTCACGGTGCGCAATCCTCGCGGGCATCTCGTCGTACGAGAGGGCGTTCAAACGTCACCCGGCATGCCACTGCACCGCCGCACCGGTCGTGGACGGCAATACGACTGGCCTGTTCTCCTCCCCGGAAGAGTATTTCGATTCCCTTTCGGAGGCTGAGCAAGAGCGGGTGTTCACGAAAGCGGGTGCCCAGTCCATTCGGGACGGGGCCGAACCGTCGAAGGTCGTTTCTGCTCGCCGTGGAGCTCGGGGCATCGGCTATTCGAACGCAATCGGCGGCACACGGCAGCTCGGATATCCCCGCGGCAGGTTCGTGAAGACCACTATCGGGCGCCGCCCGGACGGCGCACCGGTTCAGGTGTACACGACCTCTGAGGGCACCACCGGGCGCGGCGCGTTTGGGTCACGTTCCCGCGGTCGCGTGCGGCTCATGCCCGAATCGATCAACGAGATAGCCGGGGAGGATCTAGCTCTGCGTCAGGCATTCCTCCGCGATGCCGGGTACATGACCACGCCACGCCTCACCCCACATGCCCTGCTCGAGCAGCAGCGCGCCGACCGAATTCTGGTCGATCGAGCCACCCGGAAGTTCAACAACTTCTATCTCGGGTAACCACACTTCCTGGCCGCACGGACAGGACGACTCACCATCTATGCCGAAGGCCGCACGGCCGCTATTTGGCGATCCCGCACGGGAAGGAACAGCAATGCCAGACCCCATCGCCCCGGAGAGCACTCCTACGGCCGTCGCCGCACCCGCACCTGCCGCCACACCAGAGCCCCCCGCCGTTCCTGCACAGGAAACGACGGACTGGAAGTCGGAAGCGCGTAAGTGGGAGGACCGCGCCAAGGAGAACAAATCCGCGGCGGAAGAGCTCGCGTCCATCAAGGAAGCGCAGAAAACCGAGCAGCAGAAGCTCGAGGATCGCGCCGCCGCCGCCGAGAAAAAGGCGGAAGAAAACGCGAAAGACGCACTCCGCGCACGGGTCGCCCTGGAAAAGGGCCTCACCCCCGCGCAGGAGAAGCGTCTCATCGGCACCACCCGTGAGGAACTTCTTGCGGACGCCGACCAACTGCTCACGGACCTTGGCAAACCTGCACCGAAAACGCCAGTGCCCGACCCGTCGTTGGGGCCGAAGAACGAAGCCAAGACGGCATCGGTCGGAGCCGGGCGTGACCTGTTCAACCTCACACGCAAAAAGACTTCCTAGAAGGGAACATCATGCCTCGTATTCGTACTGAGAACATCGGCACTGGTGACCAGTCCTGGCTCGGGTCCACCCACGGTCTGCGCAACGCGCGCACCGAGGTCCTCGACATCTCGACGTTCACCGCCGGTACGCACTACCCGAACGGTTACATCCCGTCCGGTTTCCCCGTCGCCATCGTCGGCGGAATGCTCGTGCCTTACGACGTCACCGTTGGCACCGTCACCGGTGCCGGCATCCTCGCCGGGCACCTCCTCACCGACCAGCAGGTCGTCGGCACCACGGACTTCGCAGTCCCCGTGCTCGACCACGGTCGCGTGAAGGCGGCGAAGATCGCCACCCTCGCGATGATCGGCTTCGTGAAGCCGATCGCCGCGAAGTCCGCCACGACCATCGTCTACATCTAAGGAGGGATGAACAATGGCACTCTGGACCGACATCATCGACCCGGCCGAACTCACCGGCTACGCCCGCGCATCCCTCGCTGACTACGAGGCCACCCGCGGCACCCTCGCCCAGTACCTCCCCAACCGGGAAGTTGCTGACGTGGTTGTCCGCTTCGTCGCAGGCTCCACCGGCCTCGTGGAAGCTGCACAGTTCCGCGCGTACGACGCAGAGCCCGAGGTGGGCAAGGCCCGCCCCGGCAAGCGCGTCACCCTGGAACTCCCGGCGCTGGGGCAGAACATCCCCATCTCCGAGTACCAGCAGCTTCGCAGCCGCAACGCCGAAGAGGATCAGGTTCGCGTCGCGCTCCTGAACACCACCGACCAGGTGGTTCGTGCGGTCGCTGACGCGATCGAGCGACTTCGCGGTACGGTCATCGCGACCGGCAAGGCAACCATCACCGCATCGACCGGTGCCGTGTTCTCCGACGACGACTTCGGTCGCTCCGCAGGGCACACCGTCACCGCCGCATCGCCGTGGTCCACCGCCTCGGTGTCGCGCCTCACGGATCTGACCACATGGTCGGACACGTACCTGGCCGACAACGGCGTGGCACCTGGCGAAATCGTCATGTCCACCCGTGTGCTTCGTGCACTCGCGGCTGGCACCGAGTTCCAGACGCAGCTGCTCAACGGCGGCGCACGTCCGGCAACCCGGACCGATGTGGACGCGATCATCGCGGGTGCAGGTCTGCCCCCGATCCGCCTCTACGACCGTCGTGTCAACGTCAACGGCACCTCCACCAAGGTGCTGCCCGACGACCGCCTGTTCTTCCTCCCCGCCGCGGTGGGAACGGACGACTGGCAGGGCACCGAGCTTGGTGCGACGTTCTGGGGTCAGACCCTCACGTCCACCGACCCGACCTACGGCATCGCCCCGGTCGACCAGCCGGGCATCGTCGTCGGCGCCTACAAGGGGGAGAAGCCGCCGCTGATCGCCGAGGTCATCTCCGACGCGATCGCACTGCCGGTTCTCGCCAACGCAGATTTGAGTTTTAGCGCCGATGTGCTCTGACCCAAATAGTCGGTAGCTCGGATTAAACTGAGCGGGCCGGGAAGTTGTTTCAGCAACGTCCCGGCCCTAGCCGAACCTGTGTGAGAGGTCCAACCTGTGTCAAATAGTACTGATGTTCCCGCTGGCCTGAAACGGTGCTCACGGTGCCGAGAAAATAAGCCATTCGAGTCGTTCTCCCCGTGGAAGCGGGCGAAGGATGGCAGGTATAACTACTGCCGACCCTGCGCTGCCGATATTGCCCGCATAGCCAATGCCGATCCAGAGGTTCGCGCGCGAAAAGCGGCGTACCAACGTGCTCGGCGTTCCAACCCGGCCAAAGCGCAGGCTGACCGTGAAACTTCCGCGCAATGGAAGATAAGCAATCCAGAGCGTGCCCGCGCTCACAACTCAACGCCCTCGAAAGTCGCAAATAACGCCGCGTGGAACGCCGCGAACCGCGAGAAGAGGTTGGGTTATGTGCGCGCGTATCAGGAGCGCAACCCCGAAATTGGCAAGGTGGCGCAGCAGCGACGTCGTGCTCGCAAACTCGACACTGACGACAGCCTCACCCATGCCCAGTGGTTGACCATTCTGGATGAGTTCCGCCATTCCTGCGCATATTGCCTCCGTTCCGAAATCCCGATGCAGCAGGAGCACATGACACCGCTTGCCCGTGGAGGTAAGCACGATCGCTTCAATGTGATCCCATCGTGTGGCCCTTGCAATTACAAAAAGCACACGAGAGACCTTCTCGAATTCTTAGCCGTTGGAGGCAAAGCATGAGTCACCTAATCGCTGTCGTCCACGTCAAAGACTCGGACGGAAACACCCGCATCTTCGAACCCGGCGATGACGTCCCGAAGTGGGCGGCTGACCTGATCGTCAACCCGAAAGCCTGGGACGGTGAACCGGAAGAGAAGACATCGAAGCCGTTCAGTCTCCTCAACAAGACCGAACTGACCGCCGTAGCCGAAAACGAGAAGATCGACATCTCCGGCGCCACCACGAACGATGAGATTCGCGCCGCGATCAAATCTGCTCGCGACTCGAAGTAGCGAAAGGGGCTCGTGATGGCGACCAGCCCGGCGATCACTGACGATCTGACCAACCGGTCACTGCGCCCCCTGTCCGATGCTGAACTCCGGGTCGGAGATTACCTACTCCAGGACGCATGGAACATCATCGCGTCCGCCCAGCGCACCGTCTCCCCCCGACTCGACCAAGTGCCCGACACCGACCCGTTCTGCGCCCTTGTGGTGCAGATACAGGTCGCAATGGTCCTTCGGGTCCTGTCGAACCCTGACGGGGTGCTGGAAGAGTCTGGTGACGACTACACGCGCCGGTTGGACGCGGCACGCTCGAGCGGCTCCCTGTATCTATCCGACGCTGAACTGGCGATGCTCTCCGAAGACAGCGGAACCACCAATGGTGCGTTCACCATCCGACCCGGAGGTATTCGAGCACGTCACCCGTGGGCTGAAATATGAGCCGCGATTCGGTGATCCTCGCCGGCCGTCGTTTCAACGAACAGCTGATGGTCGACGGATGCACCGTCTCCGCGTTCAAGCTCGACGTCGACCCGGATACGGCCGCGACGATCGTGACGATGATCGGTGACCCGCACTATGTGGGGCTGTGCCGAATCAAGTCGGATTCGTCAGCGGTGTCGGAGATCAACCCGGGTGGGCAGCCGATCGCAGCGCAGAACCTGGTCTGGTGTGTCCCCATCGGGACCGCGGGTGACGTGAAGGTAGACGACGCGATCCGCATCACCACTGTGGATCCTGTGACCGGTGACCAGTCCCGCATTGGGAACGTTTACCGGGTGAAGGGTCTGTATGACTCCACCTACGTCACCGAACACCGATTCCCGATCGAAGTACTCAACTAGGAGGCGTCGTGGCTGACTTCGACTTCTCCGACCTTGCGAGACTCGACGCCGACCTCGGAGCCGTGGAGGACAAGATCATCCCCTCGGTCACCAAGGCGGTGGAGGTCAGCGCGCGCCTCGGTCGCGACGAGTGGCAGAAGCGCGCCAAGGGGCCATCTGGCCGGATGGCGAAGGCGTACCCCCGCTCGATCGACTACGAACTGGTGCTCGACCAGGACGGTGCGATCGGTGCGGAGATAGGCCCGAATCTCGGTAAGTCGCAGGGTAGCCTCGGCATCCTGGAAGACGCTCCGGGCGACGTGCGAGCCAAGCCACAGCATGCCGGCCGTGACACTGCGAAAGCGATCCAGGCAGACTTCGTGAAGGGCATCGAGCTTGCCGAGAAGGAAGCATTCTCGTGATCGCTGAGTACACGGATGTGAAGTCTCGACTGACCGCGGATCCGGCGGTGAAGGTTTACGACGCAGTCCGGCAAGATGCCAACGGGAAGTTGCTCCGAGAGACGTATCTGCTGCTGTTCCCTGGTGCTGGTGACGCGGACGATGACCGCCTGTCTGCCGCTCAGTCCCCAGATTCGGACGTCGAGTTCGAGTGGCGGATCCGAGCGGTGAGCATCAACACCGACGGGATCATGCTGCTCCTGGCGAAGGTCCGCAACCAACTGTCCGGCTACGTCGTGACTGCCGCCGGCCGCCTCTGCTCGCCCATCCGAATCGAGGATGACAGCGATGTCGAGCCCGACTACAGCGTGACACCGCCGCTCCTTTACTGCGACGTGTACATCACGTTCCGGTCCAACCGCGCGTAATCCGCGCCCTCTCTCTTCACCGGTCGACCGATCGGTGATTCCGGCATGCCCGGAAACCTGAGCCCCGGCCACCGGGGAACGAAAGGAATAACCCCATGGCTGATGTCGCAGAAGCATTTGGTGGACCCCCGGCGGTCGACCAGTCCGGCAACCTGACGATCTGGGCGATCCCCGGACGGACGATCTCGCAGACCGCCCCGTCTGTCGCGCTGCTTGGCGGCGTGACGGCGTTCCGTGTCACGTACTCCTTCCTCACTGGTGGGTGGGCGCTCACCGCGCCGCAGGAGAAGCCCACCGACGAGCGCCTCACGTCCCCGCAGGTGCGCGAGTCGCTCGGGAAGATCACGCCTGCCCTCGCGGACCTGAACTACGTCGACACTCCCGATGTCGCAGGGTCGGCTGCTGCCGTCCTGGCCGCGGGCGGCGCGTTCCAGTTCATCGAGCGACGCAACATCCCGCAGACGACGCTCGCCGTCGCCGCGCAGAAGGTTCGCGTGATCAATGTGAACCTCGGCAAGCAGGCCCCCGGCCCCACCGATGGCACGGGGAAGTTCTCCCTGATCCAGCCGGTGGCGATGGAGTCGCTCGGCGATCTGGTCGCGCTCGTCGCGTAACAACCCCTGTGCGGTCGGTTCCACCGGCCGACCGCACAGGATCTTCTTCTCACGGTGGACACGGTGGAGGTAAATCATGAGTTTCAGCGACAAGCTGGCAGCAGCAAAAGCAGCGCCCCGCAAGCACGAGGACGTCGACGTTCTCCTAGACGGCGACCTCGCAGAGATGCGAGCTGATCTCCAGGCGTCGCTCGATGACGTGAAGCGTCGCAGCGATGGCGACCACCGTCTCGCCGGCGGCGCGGACCCCGAGGCAGCAGACCTGCAGGACAAGCTCGATGCGCTGATTGCGGAGTCTCGGGACTCGATCGTCACTCTCCGGTTCTTCCGACTCCCGGGAGAAGCGTGGGCGAACATCCAGTCCCACTGCCCTGCAAGGCTGGGCGTTCCGATGGAGTCCGATCCGACCTTCGGGTACGGCTACAACATGCAGCAGGCGGCCAAGCTCGCAGCGGCGTACACCGACCAGCAGGGGCAGATCTACGCGGGCCGAGTAGAGGGCGAAGAAGTTCTCCCACTCCAGTACGTGGCCCCGACGAAAGACAACCCGGGCATCAACGAGTGGGACGACCTGTTCAGTGTGATCTCTGGTGCTGAGCAGTCCCGCATCGAGTCCGCGGTGTACTCGCTGAACGTGGCCGAGCCCACCACGAACCTGCTCGCGCTCAAAAAAAAATTGGGTCTTCCCCTCGACTGAGGGACGAACTCTCACTGGCGCTGCATCTCGGAGTCGCCCCGCGCGTCCTCTCGGGATGGGCGCCGACGAAGCTCACCGAGTACGAGTACGACAGTGCCGGGCGCTTGGTTGCGTCAATCACCACGACCGAGAGCCCGTTCAACGTCGAGCAACTGGACCTGCTCCTGGCCATGCGCAACTACCAGCAGATGTTGGATTCGAACGGCATCCCCTTCGAGGAAGCGACGTCGAACGCCGCGAACCCGACGAACTACGACTCTCCCGAGATCGTTCGGTTCATCGCTCGGGGGCCGTTCACGAACTGGGCTGACAAATCCCGCCTGGACGCTGAGGACGCGTTCCGCAAGGAGCAGGGCGACAACGCCAACCTCAACGGTTTGTTCTGGACGGTCGAGAAGAAGACCTACGAGAACCCGGCTGCTAGTTCCGCCGCCGATGAGACATGACCCAGCCGGTTACGCCGATCACGACTCCGAGCCCCATCAGGATCACGCCGAACCAGCTGTTCTCTGACGCGAATCCGACCACCACCCAGATCAGTCCTACGACGACGAGCAGTGCCGAAGTTCCCACGAGCACGGTCGACGTCTGCTGAGTTTTCCCCATGCGCTGAGCGTAGCCAACTTCATACGACGAGACGAGGTGCCCCTTGGCCGATCGCGTCGTAAAGATCACTCTCCAGGCTCAGGTCGCGAACTACATCGCCGGTATGCAGCAGGCGCAGCGGGAGACGAATAAGACCACCAAGACGGCTGCCGATGCTAAGGCTTCGTTTGAGGCCCAGAACCAGGCAATGACGCAGCTCGGTGTCGGACTTCTCGCGATGGGGGCCCTGGCGGCTGCGGGTGTCGGTCTGGCGATCAAGAAGTATGCCGAGTTCGACCAGGCCATGTCCGAGGTTCAGGCGTCCACGCACGAGTCCGAAGCGAACATGAACAAGCTGCGGGATGCAGCGATCGAAGCCGGTGCAAGGACGGTGTTCTCTGCGACTGAGGCTGCCCACGCGATCGATGAGCTCGCGAAGGCGGGGCTGTCGACTGCGGATATCCTCGGCGGAGCCCTTGACGGCGCATTGTCGCTTGCCTCTGCTGGCGGTCTGGATGTCGCGGATGCAGCGCAGATTGCCGCGACGGCGCTGACTCAGTTCAAGCTTGAGGGCAAGGATGTTCCGCACGTCGCTGACCTTCTTGCGGCTGGTGCAGGCAAGGCGCAGGGCTCCGTTGAGGACCTGTCGCAGGCCCTGAACCAGGGTGGTCTCGTTGCTTCGCAGGCGGGTTTCTCGATTGAGGAGACCACTGGTGTTCTGGCTGCGTTCGCTTCGGCCGGGCTGAAGGGTTCGGATGCGGGCACGTCGCTGAAGACTGCGATCCTCGCACTCGAGTCGCCGTCGGCAAAGGCTGCCGCGGTGATGGACCAGTACGGCATCAATGTGTACGACTCGTCCGGCAAGATGCTGTCGTTCGC
>Ga0247765_1000637_pt1 | contig 25147 bp, 22 predicted proteins | sample UWRJL106311C6_FD_179949 | JGI IMG/M metagenome (GOLD analysis project Ga0247765, IMG submission 179949) | Plant litter microbial communities from Arlington Agricultural Research Station in Wisconsin, United States - UWRJ-L106-311C-6 | ecosystem: Environmental > Terrestrial > Plant litter >...
AAAAAAAGAATTTAAAAAAAAAAAAAAAAAAACGCCCTGTGCAGAAAAATCCACTCGGTAATATCGTTTTTTTTTGGGTGTGGAAAAAGTAATCGGCGACCATGTCGAAACTGGTATAGCTTGCTTTGGTGGGAAGCTCACCACCAAGAGGATCCAGCAGTGGCAAGTGATCAGCACTCTGACCTCGATCTCGACTCAGTCCCACGTGGCAGCAGGGATGTGGTCGAGGATCATCTCCAGTTTTTTTCCTCCAGTCTGCCCGGATTGTGGTACATAACATGCTGGGAATGCGGGCCTTGCATCAGAATTCCAAGCTTGAGCCAGTCAACTTTCTTATCTGCGCAAGATGCCGTGACATGTCATGTCTCGGTGGAGTCTCAGTAAAGTCTCGACTTGTCATTCCTTGTAGTTCCTATCTAACCGCCATGATTGTATAACAGTCCCTGGATAACATTCCATCAAAACAAATAAAGGCAGACCAAGAACATTCTTCTCCAGAAGATACTACAATGTAAAGGGAAAAAACACCAGACCAAGTTCCTAGCAGACAGATGAACAAAAATCCAAAGATCAAAAGTTTCCCAACACTACCCACCCACCGAACCTATATTAGTCATATATTGAGGATAACAAAGTCGAACCGCACCAGAAAGAAAAGAAGAAACGATAAGAACCAAGACTAGACCAACGAATAAATAGAGGGAGAGCGAGCGAGCGGCTGTATGTGGGTGCGAGTGTGTGTGTGCAAAGAAAAATAGAAAAAATCACGAAAAAACCGGCCACAACATGGCCGTCGTAAAGTCCACCGCCCCCCGAATATTGCCTGGACCACCATTACCAGCAGCGCCACCAGCAGCACTGCCACCACCACGCATCTTTCCCTCGTGATCCTCCTCATTATTCTCATCCGTCTCACTTCCAGTCCTCCTAACCGTCCTCTTCTTCATGTAGTGCGTCATGCTGCCATGTCCCATCCCGCTCGGGCGAGGCAAGCCCTGCTCCTCGACCTTGGGAATGATTTCCCCCAAATGTTTTCCGAGGAGGGTAACATTTTCGACATCTCTTGGGACGATATGGCCCAAGCCATGATCATACATGTGCGCAGCCTTGGGGTCGCAGACATTGAATAGCGCAATAGCACTGCTGAGAAACGCATCGTCGCATCCGAAAATATGGAAGGTCGGGATGGTGATCACCACACCGGCTTCATCCGCTAGCTGCGAGACAATACGGTCTGCTCCTTCGAATTTCAAGGGCGGTGCGCCGGAGATGAAAATGGCGAATTTGATTCGCGGCTGGGCGCCGTTTTTCGCACAGCGAATGGCCTCTTCGACAACCACGGAGGCGCCCACCATAGCGCCTTCGGAATATCCGATAATGGCATCGATTTCGTCGTCTGCGGCTATAGAGCGAAATACCCCATCCAAGGCAGCGCGCCAGGCCTGTTGATGCCATTCCTTACTGGTGCTGGCGCCCTGAAACATGCGCATGGTATCTTCGGGACACATTCCGCGCGGGACATGGCGCAGACGCCTCAGCGTCTCAAAGGTATCGCCCTGTCGGGTATCGAGGAATCGGTACAGCGGACGGGAACCGAAATAGTCTTCCCAGCCGAGCGGGGGGTCGACTTCAAAGGTGCCCTGGCTGTAGACAAAGGTCCCGAGGCCACGTTTTTGCATTTCTTCGGCGAGCGGGCCGAGTTGCACGGCAAAGTTCTGCGGAGGCCAAAATGTATAAGAAACACGAGGATGAACCTGGATATGGACAGTAGAAAAAGGAATAACTCACCTTGGCGCTGCCATATGCACCGGGGAGGCAAAGAAACTTCATCGTGCTCTCGTGAGTGTTCAAGAGACGGAGACGGAGACAGAAACGGGGGGCGGCGACAAGAAAGAAAGAAAGGGTAAAAAAAAACCAGTGACCCAATAGTTCTACAAACAACAATCACAAAAAACAAAAATGAAGTAACGAAAGTGAAATGCCGAGTGGACTGGTGATGTTGAGGTAGGTTAGAGCGAATGTGAAAGCGAGGGTAGGATGGTGAGAGACAGAAAAAAACGGTGTTACGGGGACCAGAACCGCTATGTATACTTCCCTAGCATCTCCAGCATCCCCGTACGTCTTTACCACTTGCCCCCCCCAGCCAACGTCACGCATCTACAAAAGCCGTAGTCCTTTCTACCGAAGCTTGCACCAGTCCCGACGTACATTGCATCTCGGTGTTGCCGCAGTGATAGCGCGTCTGGAAGCGAATAGTGCCCGACAACTCGAGCTACCAAAAATTATTTCCCTTTGATTGCCTCTTGGGCTGTGGCTATTCACAGCCTGTTGCCTAATTTTAACACAAGCTTTGCCATTGTGTCCAACACCGCGACCACACCGCGGTTGTTACCATGTTACATGTGAAAGACGACCCTGAAATTAAGTTTAGCGACATCAACATCGAGACGGCTTGGAAGAACTAGGGGTGAGAGTGCAACGCCGACCGAAATACTCCCTAGAGTGCAGACAGATGCCTCCCGGGACCTTGTCAACGGGCCTCAATACACCGCAAAGCGTCGTCATTCCTACCCCAGACCCTGCACTAGACACGTGCTATGTATTTCTGAAGTATCTGGTAATTTCTATGATCCCATCAGGCCGTCTATCGGCTGTTTGGATGGCCATCTGCTTGGAGTACCAAAGGCCGCAACGGTCACGGTATCTGGGGAGTGGACGGACATGCTGCTCTCACTCTGGCCTCGAGATCGACAACCAAGAGTATTTATTCTATTAGCTCTGAGTTTGTTAATCGCCTTTCCCAGAATATCTGACTCATCCAAGACCATAGACTTAGTGTGAGGGGGGGTTGCTAGATGCCGAGTATCTAAAGTTCGCCGGCCAAGGCCCCTCTGCCGAATACTGCAGAAAAAAGGCATGCCGGCGCCGTTCAATGTGCTCACTAGCGCACCGGCAGCGTGTTAGTCTCACCCCCAAGTCGCCCGCGTCCTTGGTATCCAGCCACCATGCCGGTGCACGACGCTGGGTCCAAACTCTGTTGGAGCCAACGTCGAGGCCAGCTTCATCGCAGACAACGGAAACGATGCGCAGCGCTACCATGGCCGGCCCGTTGGACGCGCCGGCGTCGATCTGACTGGACCCCGGGCGGTTGCGCGAGATTCCTCTCGTAGTTTTAAAGACAGGACAAAGTCCGTCGACCAAGAGCCATGTTGTGAAACCTATGAGAAGAAACCAGACAGACCCAATTCCCCTTCACCTCACAGCCAGCTTGGGAGTCTCGGCTCATATTTTGCGCTTGTTCGCCATATTCTCTCGTTAACGACATCGTGCACCATGGCGGACCAACGCCCGATGCCTATTGCCATTGTTGGCATGTCTTGTCGACTTCCTGGCGATGTGTCGACACCCGGCGAATTCTACCGCATGCTCTGCCGCAAGCGGACCGGATGGTCAAAGGTCCCGGCAGATCGCTTCAACGCTGCCGCCTACAACCACCCGAACCCGGACAAGAAGGGCACCTTCAACTCGCAGGGCGGCTACTTCATCAACGATGACATTTCCATGTTTGATGCCGCCTTCTTTGACATGACGAAGAAGGAGGCCGAGTCTATGGGTGAGTGACTATGGGTTATGTAAACCAATAACAAGAGGGAAAAAAGACTGACCAGTTCAGACCCCGCGCAGCGCTTGCTGCTCGAGACGGCATACGAAGCCCTCGAAAACGGCGGTATTACCAAGGAGGCAGTCTCGGGCAAGAAGGTCGGCGTCTTCATCGGCGGCAACTACGGCGAGCATCGTACCGGCAACATGCGGGATCTCGACCACATCCCCAGCTTCGACGCCACGGGCAACCAGACGGCCTTCTTGTCGGGCCGGCTCGCCTACTACTTCAACTTCCACGGTCCCACTTTCACTGTCGACACGGCTTGCTCGTCCAGCATGCACGCTGTGCATCTCGCCGTGCAGAGCATCCGCAATGGCGAGTGCGAGCAGGCCCTTGTCGGAGCCTCTCATTTGATCACACACCCCGATATTTGGGTCTCCATGGCCAAGCTGCGTCTGTTCTCCGACTCGGGCAAGACCCATGCCTTTGACCACCGTGCCAAGTCGGGTTATGCTCGAGGCGAGGGCGCCGGATGCTTGGTCCTCAAACCTCTGGCCCAGGCCCAGGCCGACAACGACCACATCTTCAGCATCATCGAGCACACTGGACTGAGCCACAACGGCCGCACGGTGGGTATCGTGGCTCCCAGCCCCGAGGAGCAGGAGCAGCTGCTCCGGGATGTGTTTGCGCAAGCCAAGATCGACCCTCGCGATGTCGGATTCTTCGAGGCCCACGGCACGGGCACCAAGAAGGGTGATCCCATCGAAGCGAGAGCCATCTACAAGGCCGTCGGCGCCCACTTCACGCCAGAGCAGCCACTCTACATTGGCTCGACCAAGCCGAACGTGGGCCATCTCGAGTGCGCTAGCGGCATCGTCTCCATCATCAAGTCTGTCTTGATGCTGTATTACGGCTTTGTCCTACCCAACGCCGACTTTGAGCAGGTTAACGGCGCCATCCCGCTGGCGGAATGGAACATGCGCGTCGCGACCGAGCAGAGGCCCTGGCCCGGCAAGAAGAAGTACGTCTGCGTCAACAATTTTGGCTTCAGCGGTTCCAACTCGACCTGTATTCTGCGCGCCCCTCCGACCACGCGTGGCGTCGAGTTGGGCTCCCAGGGTGGCTACACAACCGAGCGCCTGTTTGTTCTCTCAGCCAACGACGAGACGGCCCTGAAGTCCTCCATGTCCAAGCTTGGCATCTGGCTCGAGCAGCACGCTGAGCTGTACCAGACAACCATGCCGCGGAACTTGTCGTACACTCTCTGCCAGCGCCGGTCCCATCATCCCTGGAGGGTGGCTATCGTCGCCGGCATGTGCAGTGAGGTGGCCGGTCTGCTCAACAGCCACGAGGTCAACCCTATGCGTGCATCCAGCGAGCCCCCCAAGCTGGCCTTCATCTTCACTGGCCAGGGTGCGCAGTGGCATGCCATGGGCCGGGAGCTCCTGCAAACCCACCCCGTCTTCTCCAAGGCCATCGGCCGGGCCGACTCGTCCCTCCGCGACGCTGGCGCTGACTTCTCCATCATCGAGGAGCTCACGCGTGACAAGAAAACCACGAGGGTCGGCCAGGCGCACATCAGTCAGGCCATTTGCACCGCCGTCCAACTGGCGCTCGTCGACCTCCTCGCGTCTTTCGGCATCCATCCAGCTGCTGTCACTGGCCACTCTAGTGGCGAGATCGGTGCGGCCTACGCGGCTGGCGCCCTCACCTTCGAGTCGGCCATGGCTGCTGCCTACCGCCGCGGTCAAGCCATTGTCGAGCTCAAAAAAACCTTCCCCGAGCTGAAGGGTTCCATGATGGCAGTCGGTTCCGGCGCCGAAGAGATCGCGCCCCTGCTCGAGGGCATCAACTCCAAGGGAGGGCCTCAGGTCGTCGTGGCCTGTGAGAATTCACCCGCTTCGACAACCCTGTCCGGCGACGAGGAAGCCATCGATGAGGTTGCCAAGGTCTTCCAAGAGAAGGGCGTCTTCAATCGCAAGCTCTTTGTTGACGTCGCTTACCACTCGCCTCACATGAAGCTCGTGTCCAACTTCTACCTCGGGAGCGTCAGCCACATCAAGGCGCCAGAAGACATGGGCTCGTCCAACGTGCAGTTCTTCTCGTCCCTCCACGGGCGCAGGATCGAGCTCTCGGAGCTTGGGCCTGAGTACTGGGTGGACAACCTCACCCAGGCGGTCCGCTTCAACACATCCCTGCAGGCCATGTGCACCCAGTTTGGCCCTGACATTCTTGTCGAGGTGGGACCCCACGCCGCCCTCAAGGGCCCCATCATGCAGATCTTCAAGAAGGTCGGCGCGGCTGCTGCCAAGATTGCCTATATCCCAACTCTGGTCCGCGATCAGAATGCCACCCAGTCGACGCTGCAGATGGCTGGACAGCTCTTCATGCGCGGCTACAGTGGACTGGACTTCTTCAACATCAACCACAACCACGAGGAAAAGGAGCAGCCCGACTTGATCGGTGGCTTGTACCCGTACCCCTGGACCCGCCAAAAGTACTGGTACGAGTCTCGTCTAAGCCAGCAGCATCGTCTCAAGCCCTTTGCTCGCCACGACCTTCTGGGTGTCCTCGCCGACTGGTCGAGCGACCTGGAGCCGACGTGGCGAAACGCCGTGCGAACCGATGATCTGCCTTGGCTGAAAGAGTACCAGGTCCAGTCGCGCATGGTGTTCCCCGTCGCTGCCTTCATGTCTATGGCTATCGAGGCGGCCAATCAACGTGCGTCTCTAAAGGGCATCGAGGCTGGCCGTTTCGAGATCAAGAATCTGCAGATGGCCGAGCACATGTTCGTCGAGGACGGCCTCGAGTACGAGATACTTCTCACTCTTCGGCCCTCCAAGTCGAACAACGGTACCGACGAGTTCCACATCACTTCCCACGAAGCAAGCCGCGGATGGATGGAGCATTGCACCGGAAATGTCAAGGCCGACCCCGCACCTGAGGCCCGTCGCCGATCCGCGTCCGCCTTCCACACCGATCCCAAGGCGGAATCCAAGACGGAAGGAAGCCTGCACGTCCCTCAAGCCAATGGCTCTTCTGCCCACGATAGCTCTTCCGACTCGGCCTCATCCCGGTCCAAGGCCCCGCCGTCGTCAGTGACCTCAAATGGTGGACCAGGCACCAACACGCCTGTTACCCCTGAGTGTGCCGGCCAAGTGTGCGACAAGGTCGAGAGCGCAAAGCCCCAGGCGGTTGCTGGCTCTGGCGCGAGCATCTACAAGTATCTCAACACTCTTGGTGTCTCGTTCCCCCGAGGTTTCCGGTCCCTCGTCGAGGTCACGGCCAACGAGACCGAGGTCGCAGCCCACTGCTGTGCTCGAGATACCGTTTCCGGTATGCCACTCGGCTTCGAGACGCCGTACAAACTGCACCCCTCGGTCTTGGATTCCATGCTACAACTACCGCTACTGAGCCTGGGCACCCGAGGTGTCGCAGATACCCACTGTGCTTATCTGCCGTCGGCCATCCGCCACTTCACCCTGAGTTCCCGGTGGAGGAAGCGGACCAACGAGAGCTTCTGCGCTCATTCCACGGCAGAGCCGAGATCTGAAAGCTTCATGGTCGAGACCTTCTCCTCGCCGGGATCCGAGGCTGCTTCCATCTCCATCGCTGGGCTCGAATTCTCCACCATCAAGACAGCAGCAACCCAGGTTTCGGAGCCACGCGAGTTGTGCTTCCAGTTCAAGTGGCGGCCACTCAAGAAAGCCGAGGTCAATGGAGACACCCCCAAGACTAGGGCCAAGGTTGTTATTGTAACTGAGGCCGCAACCCCTGACAAGGATCCATTGGTGAATGCTGTGTCCCAGGCCATCGAGAACAGCACCGGCACAAAGCCTCCGACCGTTTCACTGCAGTGCATCAAGGGTTGGTCGTCCCACTTCATCGTGCTATCTGAGGTTGGCAAGCCCATGATGGCGTCTATCGATGCCAAGGGTCTCGAGCAGGTCAAGAAGCTCCTCACATCGGCTGCTGGACTGTTGTGGGTTACCCGCGGCGCTACCCGCTTCCCAACAACGCCCGAGGCAAACATGGCACTCGGTTTGATCCGCACTGCCCGCTCCGAGAGCTCAGCTGTAGCAGCCGCGCTCGACTTGGACGCCAACACTCATCTTGACGCAAAAGCGCAGGCGACCTTGATCCACGACGCCTTCGTCACGTCCGTCCTCTCGCGCGGCGATGATACCGAGATGGAGTTTGCGGAGGAAAAAGGAAAGCTCGTCGTCCCCCGCATTGCTGTGGACGAGGAGCTGAACCAAGATGTTCATCGTACGTTGGGTGCCTCAGCCCCGTACTTGCAGGATTTTCACCAGCCTGGCCGCCAGATGAGGCTCAGCTCTTCGGACAAGCAGTCTATTGACGACCTTTGCTTTGAAGATCGCGACGATGCGCCCCTGGCCGATGACGAGGTGGAGATCTTTGTCGCCGCGAGCACCGTGTCAAGGGATGATGTATACTTTGTTGAGAATGGCGGGTCTCACGGGTCCGTCTCACGCGGTTGCAGCGGAACGGTCACGCGCGTCGGCCGCAACGTCCGGGAGATCTCAATTGGCAGCAGGGTCTGCGCCTTGGTTGAGGGTCCGTTCGGCACTCATGCCCGCGCGAGAGTGACAAGCACCGCCAATATTCCCAGTGCTCTGAATGTCGAGACAGCGGCTTCTGTGCCCATCTCCTTCACCGCAGCTCATTATGCACTTACCGAGGTTGCAAGGGTGCGGCCAGGCGAGAGAGTCCTCATCCAGTTTTCTGGACCTACCGGCGTTGCCGCAGGCGAGGTTGCAAGATATCTTGGCGCCAGCGCCTACGTGCTTGTAGAGAATGACACCGAAAGAGATGCCGCACGGAGACTCGGCATCGCGCGGGAACGCATCCTGGATGCGCGTAGCATCTACATCCGACGGCAGCTGGAAGAGGCCACCCGCGGTGAAGGCATGGAGGTTATTCTGGCGACGTCCGGCAGCCAAAACGCCAAGGCATGGGAGTGTCTAGCTGACTTTGGTCGATTCGTCGAGGTGCGGACGTCTGAGAACCATCAGAGCACTCGTCCAGAGCTCGGCGTCAATGCCACTTTCACGTCTGTCAACATGGCTAGTCTCGCTGCCGGTCGCCCACACATTATAGAGCAGACGCTGAAGGCTGTGATCGAAAACATCGCCTCCGGAACCATGATGCCACCCACTAAGGCGTCTATCTTCCCTGTGTCGGAGCTTTCCAAGGGGCTGCGAAAGGCTCGTGACGGCGCCGTGCACCCAATTATCGTTATCGCGGGAGCAAAGGAGCAGGTCAAGGTAACACCAGCGCATCCATAAACTTGTAGCTCAACTGACATTGAACAGGCAACGCATGCCCGTTCCGAGAACATCTTCCGACGTGACGGCACTCACATCATCGTCGGTGGCACAGGTGGCCTTGGGCGGTCCATGACCAAATACATGGTCGAGCACGGAGCCAGAAATATCGTCCTGCTGTCAAGAAGTGGCGGGGGGAGGCAGATGGTCGAGCAACTTCGCGAGGAAATTCAGTGCCCCGGGGCCAAGATCCTAGTCAAGAAATGCGACGCCAGCAACGAGAGCCAAGTTCGCCGCATGGTCAGTGAATGCACAAAGTCGCTGCCTCCAATCTGCGGCATCATCCATGCCGCCATGGTTCTCCGGGACGTCCTCCTCGAGAGCATGTCGCACGACGACTACGAGCAAGTTATCCGCCCAAAAGTCCAGGGTACTTGGAATATCCACAACGTGTTAGTCAACAACCGCATCAAGCTCGACTACTTTGTCGTCCTGTCTTCAGCTGCCGGCATCTTGGGAAGCCGTGGCCAGGGCGCGTACGCTGCTGCCAATACATTCCTCGACTCCTTCGTCCAGCATCGCGTCCGAAACGGTCTCCCAGGCACTTCGCTCGACCTGACGGCCGTAACTGGTGCTGGTTATCTCGCCGAGAATGTTGATCGGCAAGAGGATATCATCCGAAACTTTGGAAACGAGACGGTGAGCGAGGAGGAGGTGTTGGCCTTGCTGTCAGCTGCTGCTCGCGGCGTCTGCCCACCGCAGTGTCTCACGGGTCTCAAGCTCCACATAGCCAGCGATGGGCAGTGGCCTTATTACGCCAACGATCCCCGCTTTACCGACCTGAAGGCCGAGTGTCTGGCCGAAGCTGAGCGGGAAGGACTCGTCCCCAAGCAAGCTGTGTCTCCTGGCAATGCCTTCCGCGCTGCCACTTCAGGCGAGGAGGCCACCGCAATCGCCGCTCAGGGAATTTTGCAGAAGCTTTCGGAGGTCTTGACTATCCCTATTCAGGATCTCGACGAAGCGCGCAATATCACATCGTATGGTCTCGACTCATTGACAGCCATCGAACTGCGGAACTGGATCGCGAAGGAATTGCGGGCGAATTTGCAGATTTTGGAGCTATTGTCGAGTGGAACGGTAAATGATCTTGCAGCACTCATTGTGCAGAAGACGCGGGCGGTATAGAAGAAGACGAGGGTTCTAATTTGAAGGTTCATGATGTTAGTTTCTTGTTCGGATTGTGGTTATAGACGGCGAGTTTGGGTCCGAGCAGCTGGGCTGCTGCTGGTATTTCGCATGTGCCTTCGGTTTGGTATTGCGAGTGACTGGACTAGCACGGATGGCACTGGTTTGGAAGCATTGGCTGAGGTCGGAATGTGTATCTTTGCAGCACGCTGCCTAGTATCAGTTCGTAGTTAGGTCGAACATGCTTCAGTCGTTCTCGAAGTTGTTGGTGCTGAATTAAGCTGCGACAGAAGCGCCAAAATGCGAAGATCTTCACTGGCCGTTACTTGGCGATCAGTGTGGACCAGGAGTAGCCCCACCCGTGTCAGCACGCCTTTTGCATGCAGCCAGCCAACCAGAAGCCTCTAAAATATTGTTAGTGCAAGACTTTTCACAGTGCTGGCAAAGCTTCTTCTGCATCTGATGGCATTTTCTCAAAAATCATGCCTTCCGGGTTCACAACGGTCGTATAACTTGCTGTCCTCTCAAGACCTTACATTAGCTTAGACTTTCCGAAAATGCCCAGCTGATGGTGACTATTCCCCACGCGCATCTAGCTGGGACTGCCACGGGATGGATGGCTTGGGCTCGGGAGTCCAATATTAACAGCTACCAGGGATAGCAGGACTTTTGTGCACCGGAAAACCGGGCGGCCCTGCCGCATGTCGTATCGTAACGACCAAACAGGCAGACTCGGTTGAGTTCCATTGCAAGGTCACACTCACCCAAGCCGCAAGCAATTTTCGAGCCGACGTTTCGTCCCGGCGGGTTTGCCCCAGTTCTCGCCCCAGGAATTGCGCTCCCCGCCGCAATTACTCTCCAGTAAAAATGGCACCCACTCCCGGGTTCTCGGTCGCTCTTTGTTTCTTTCTCACCTCCACACCGCGAGTGCATCGCGCCATTGTGTGCCCCGCGCGCTGTTCCGACTTTGGACTCATGATGTGCAGGCCCCCCTCATCAGCCCTACATACACGCTAGCTTCCGAAGGCGACGTCTTGGTCTTTCTAGCGCCGACTTCAAATGTCCACTCCCGAACCGGCCACAGCGACAACGGCGCCCCCAGCGTCTTCAGCGCCCCTTGGGCCCCAGTCGCACAATGGCACCCACCACACTCCCACTGCTGGTCTGGATGACAATCCGACAGCCGCGGTTCTAACATCACAAAGCGAGAACGATGAGGCAGGCTTGACAGACCTCGTCGCCGACCAAACGGACCGAGAGTCCATCTCCCAGTCGCTGAGTGACCAGAGCAACTTCTCGACTGGGTTGAGCGTAAGCGGCATTGCTGTCGAGCACCAACACCGGACACTCACTAACTCCATGTCAAGGTCGATGACGATTCGGACTCCGCCTTGGGCGACATCTCCGTCGCATCATCACAGGGGTCCACGCAATCGGTCCGGGAAAGCATCTACGAGTTCGTCGAAGAGCATGGCCGGACATTCCACCGCTACAAGCAGGGCAAGTACTGGCTGCCCAACGATGAGCCGGAGCAAGAACGCCTTGACCTCCAGCATGTCATCTTCACCATGCGATTAGGCGGAAAACTAGGTCTGGCACCCATCGAGAACCCGCAGTCCGTTCTCGACATTGGTACGGGAACAGGAGTATGGGCCATCGAGTTCGCCGTTCAACACCCATCTGCGCAAGTGATTGGCACCGATCTCAGTCCCATTCAGCCCGAATACGTCCCGCCAAACTGCCGGTTCGAGATTGATGACGCAGAGGATGAGTGGCTCTACACGGAGCAATTTGATTATATTCACCTCCGCATGATGTTTCACTGCTTCAAGGACCACGTGGGTGTCATTCGATCGGCCTTTGAACATCTCCGGCCTGGCGGCTACATGGAGTGGCAGGAGTGGCCAGGAGTGTTGCAGTCCTCGGATGACAGCATTCGCGGTACCGCAGTGGAGAGATGGTCACGACTCTTCGTCGAAGCAGGCACACGACTCGGCCGCGACATGTTGGCGCCGAGGAAATACAGGGACTGGATGATTGAGGCTGGCTTCGTTGACGTTAACGAAGTTAAGCTTGCTGTCCCTGGAAACCCGTGGGCGCGAGGCAGGGACAACAAGCGGATGGGCTTTTTACAGATGACCAACTTCCTCGATGGTCTTCACGCAGCCACCATGACGCTATTTACGAAAGGCCTGGGCTGGACATCTGACGAAGTTGAGGTGTTCCTGGTTGAAATGCGTCAAGCAATCAAGGATCCGAAGATTCACTTCTATTGGACAACGTGAGTCAGTTCTGCCTCCTACTCACACAAGTCTCTCACACACCTCTACAGATATGTCGTATACGGACGTAAGCCTTGAGTGCGGCTCTTTGTATGATTAGGCATACGAAGTTTTTGGGCTGAATTGGTCACGAATATGGCAGGGATCTCCAGGCGTTGGGAATGAAGACACAAGGAACAACGGGAATGGAAATGCCACAGGATTCATATCTCTTGGGGGAGTCAGGGCTGTTCGTACTCCAGCACCTCAACTAATGAAAACGATTTGATTATGTACTACTCTCTGATAGAATGGCTTATGGCGGCGTCCTTTGTCGGCCTTTCGAAACACGGAGATGTTTGATTGGTGAGCAGGAACAGGTGGTTGGGTCGCACAACTCTTCAGCCCCTCGAACTGAGAGCGCCCCGTCGGGCATGCCAAGCCCTGTGAACATGGCAATCGTGTTTGGAATTGGACGCTTTGAAGAACGCCCAACACTAGCTTGCCGCAGCCTTACCCCGATGTCCAAGTGCCCTGTTCCCGGCGCTTAGCTTTGACGCACCCACTCAGGGGTAATTATGCACTTTTGCAGCAGCGCGCGTGCTCGGCTTGAGGACCGAACAAAATGGGCGTTGAGGACGAAGGAGAGCGCCCAACATCGCGGCAATGTGGTGGAAGAACCGCGCGGAAGTTCCATTGGGCTTCGACGAGTTGTTCGGCCGTTAATTAACAGACTACGCCATTTAAGTTCTGCATCGCTGCCGGCAGACCCGCCAGAACGGTACGCCTGACTCTGTCAAGCCTCCATGCCGTTCTTTTCATGACCTCGGGGGCGCAAGCACGTGGACCTATTTTCCCACTATATTGACTTTTTCTCCCAGAGGCTATTGTCATCTCTTCATTTTACTCGCTCGCTCTCTCCTGGAGAAGCCATACCCATTTCCAATGTCGAAGGCTCTCTCAGCAATACGGCGACCTAGAGCATAAAGATTCATGTTTGATATGAACCTACTCATTACCGACCCTACGGCGCCCTGTTTGGAGCAACATGGCGGCCTCATCCAATACTGTATGCCCCCGTCGGACTGGAACCCTCACGCCGTCAGCTCCCTGGCCGAGTTGAAGGTGAGCTACCTGATCAACGTGGTGCCATACAACAAGACCCACGACGAGGAGACAAACACATACAACGATCTCACTTGCCCTGCTGCGTCGAAGCTGCTTCCCATTAGCGATTTCGTCAACCTCAACATGCTCGATGCTCCAGACAGGATCCTGCGGTATCCGGCGAACATCAGTGTCGGCGCGCTTGAGTTGGGGGAGCTTGCTTTGCGGCTTTTTCCCGCGCCCCTTAACGAATCCAGCCCCGGTGCGGTGGTGGACTGGTGGATCAATGCGACTAGACAAGATGCCGAAAACGTTACCCTGTTCCTCGACCATGTATCCCGCCAATGCTGGCACGAGTACTGTCGCTCGACTTATGTGTCGATCGGGAATCCTGACATTGTCGGATATGGCGTGAGTCGAGACTTCTCTTTCTTTCCATCCCGAGCCCCTGCCTAAAGCACCCAGCTAATAACTCGTCCTTCATCGCAGATGTTTGTATCCGCCATCATGCTCATCATCCTCACCGTCGTCTTCTCCTCCCTCTCCTTCTCCCCGATAAGCAAACGGATCGCCGTCCTCCAACGACTCTACCTCCTCCACCGGCGACCCAAAAAACGCCGCTGTAACTTCCGCCTCTCCCTCGTCCGCACTCTGCCGGGCCTACTCATATCCACCCTCGTCTTCGGCGCCTCCGTCATGGTGTCCTCCTATGTCTACCGTTGGACAACCCACTCCCGCTTTGACGCCTTGATGGCCGACGCGCTAAGCATGCTCTCCGCCACGTCGGTGGTAATGGTTTGCGCCGCGTACTGGGCCACCTCCACGCATCCATACTCACGGGGTTATGTGACAGGGAGCGTTGTGCTCGTGGCGCTTAACGTAGTTCTCTTCGCCACACACTTCTCCATCTTTTATAAACCGGGAAAAATCATTGAGCGGCTGTGCTCGCAGCGCTACGACGCCATGACGCCAGATCAGGAATTCCATCATTCGGATGACTTTTTTTACTTTTTGGGTGGCTTCGTCTGTTGGGTCCTGGCGGCGGTGGGGACGGCCTTCCATCATCCCCGCTTGCGCAGGTATAGGGTCGAGACTGGCTCGCGACATGCTGCATGGGTTACGGCGGAGGCGCTGCCGACTGTGGCGGGGGTGGTGTCGTTGGCGGTGTACTCAAGGTATTATTGGCGAACAAGGGGGATTATGAAGGAGGTATACGGGGATGCATTTGTTGCGGCGATTAAGACGTGGGGATTTGGACAATATTTGGCACTGGCGACGTGGTTTCCACCCGTGTTGCATTTTTTGTATCTCTATCTTGTGCCATGGAACGGGGTCGACGAAGAGGAGGAGGAAGACCCTGAGAAGAAGAGAGGGAGTAAAGGGCCCCATGAGCGGGTAGAGTGTCGAGAGTGGGAGGCTTGATCTGTTTCTTTTTCTCCGGAGGACATTGTAGGGTGTTACCTACATGTATTTTTATGAGACGCGTTTAGAATGTCCTAATGCCGTAACGAATAGTGGGCACAATCACCTTGGGAGAGCGAGATCTATTGAAAGGTTGTTCGAGCGATACTGGGTCAAATTACCAAGGCATCTATATACCGAACTTGTAAAGGACTTGATAAGTTGGCAAATTAAAGATCTCGCTCTAGTACCCAAAACGTCTTGACATCTCTCCCAACTGTCTCAAATCTCTCAAAGGTTGGATCGTTGTCTGCTGGACAAGCCCGATAGTTCTTGTGCGTCAAGACAGCTTGACATGACAACCGGGTGACACAGCTAAAACGCCCATTTAAGTCGGGTAGCACGGTACGTCGGCTGTCATCCCCATCTCGAGGCCCAATCTTATCGAGTCCATGACTTGGTAAGCTGGTTCGGATAAGAGAAAAAGAAGTCACGTGTCCTCATTGCTGTTGGATTTCGCGAATCCCCCCGTGTTGTGACAGGTCAGTCGCGCTGACTGACTTGAGTGGAATCCTATGAGGCTGCGCACAGGATGGGTACCTAGTTATTTAAAGACTTACTCGGAAACTTTAAAGATCTGGCCTGTCCCAGTCGACCACGGTGAAGCCAAGCGTCTTGGTGATGTTGGAGATCGGCGGCTCACCCCTGTGAGGCCTCACTAAATTTCAGAGACCCGACGCTAATAGCTGACGCTAATTGGGCCGACAAGCAGCTAAAAAGCGGGCCGCTGGACCCTGTGGATCACTGTTGTCTCCCCGATCCCATCTGCCAGTTTCAGTCGGGTCGCAAACTTCCATCCACAATGTGCTACCAAAGGCCTGTGACGTAGGACCAAAAAGGGATATTTTTGACCGCTCAAACGTGTTTCGTTCTCAGAATGAGGTGAACTGACCGAGGAGATAGGCAGTGACGCGCCAGCAAACACAGCCCCTCTCCGCCAGCTGACGACGGCAATTTGCCATGTGCACCAGTGCCCGAAGCTGTCTTGGCCTGAGACGCCAGGAATCGTGGTAGCTCACTGGAACGACTTGGCGCCACTTCAACAGCGGAAAGCGGATTCGGCGGACCCTAGGATTCGGAAGGCCAGATAAAATCCCATCGACCTGCTGCTCGACTGCATCCTTGTCGACATTTCCTCTTCATTCCGTCTGTCGGTCAAAAAAAAGCCATCTCCGGCAATCCGCTGCCTCGGGTCGTCAGCTGCCCCGCAGTGCACTTCCCCCCTCCAAACTCCGAATCCCTTCAGCGTGGGGTACACAGCTTGGGGTCGGTTTTGGGCATCCCCAAGAGCTCTCCGAATCGACCTGACATACTCCCCAAGCCGCTGCGATGGCGACTCGACAGGTGGAAGCGAGATCGCTGTCAGACATCAACTACATTGCAGCCAATCCCCCGCAATATCCCCATCATCCTGACCTCAGGGAGTCGCTGACCCTCTATATCTCCCGAGTGCCCGGCACGCGAGATATTATCCTGTCGACCCTGAGACCACAGCGGAAAAACGTCACCGCCACCGACGTCGCTAACTCGCTGTATTACGTCCATCTTGATCTCCCCGGCGACGAGGCCCTTGCAGCCCCACGGCGGCCTGAGAATGTTGCGTCGCCTCGATCTAGTGTTGAGAGCGCGAGAAGCGTCATCCCCAGAAAGCCACTTCCTGCATCTGCCAAGGTGCCGAAAGTAGACAACAGCGTTTCGGATGCATCTGCAAGGCAGCCTCCATCAGCATTGACTAGCCCGAATCGACAGCGGTCAGAGAGCGCAATTCTCACGCCGCTCCCCGCAGCCCCCGCCGCGAGCCCGCCGCAAACGGGACCAACTACCAGCACCGGCGGCCTGGAACTAGACACCGAGCAGCCACCCGCGTTGCCCCCTCGGCCGTCTGCAAAGTCCATGACCTCACCTGCCGACCCGGCGTCCCGGAAGCCCCTAGGTCCCCGACCACTAGTAGCGTCTGGTGGAGAGTATTCGGCAACCTCAAACTTTGAACATACCACTAGCCCCCAACAATATGGAGCCACTAGTCCAGATGCCGTGCTGGGTAGACAACCGTTTCAAGGAGTTCGCCCTTCATCCCCAACTAAGCTGGGCCATCGGCCATCGGTGATGCCCTGCTCACTGACGCTTATCCGGCGGGATCCGACCACCGGCGGGCAGTGGAACATTGGGAAGATTCTGTCCTTCCAGACCAATATCCCGACACCAGAGATGGCCGACCCCAGCCTCAACCCCGAGGATATGGGTGCTGTTTCACGCCCGCAAAAGATTGACATCCGGATCGAAACATCGGGCTACGCAAAGTATCGCGGCATGCCAAGTATTGCCAGTGTTGACGCTTTCAAGCCTGGTTCAGGGGAAGCGTTTGCCCAGGCAATGAAAGGGCTTGCCTCGGGACCAGCAACCACGGTTCCTGCTCCTAAAGCTTTTCCGGTAGAGGAGGGCTTTCACCGACAAGTTCTCATGTCATATTCCAAATCATTGACATCCAATATCAAGGACATCAAGGATAGAAGCCCCTTTCACCGACGACACAGGGCAGAGAGCTCGGCCGCGGCTGAAGGTACCGGAAGCTTCTCACAGGAGGATTTCCCGCCGCCACGAAAGCTCTTCCACCGCCGAGCGGACAGCGCATCCACGGTTGGATCAACGGACTCGGCGGCACGGGATGAAGGACGGGATAGGAAAGCCGCCGATGCACCGAGTCGCCCAGATGGACGCAAGGGATCACCACCACCCTCTCTAACTACAGAGCCGGGACCCGGACTAAAGCCAAGAGGTTATGCCTTCACCAGTCCATGGGACGGGCGCTGTGAGTTCCGAACAAGCAGTACGGGGCGCAGTCTCAAATGCAGACACATTCTCGACCCCAAGAGCCAAAAGTTTAACCCCGCCGCCGTGGCGCAAGCCATCAAGGATGCACAGGCAATGGGACGCTCACGCGGAGATGAGCTGACTTCGGCCTTGGCTGGCGCGAAGCCTGTGAGCGAACTGCGGTTTAACCTGGCCGTGTTTCGCCCAAGGACGGAGGGACAGGGCGAAGGAGGAAAAGGCAAATGGGATCCGCATCATCTGCATGGACAGTTCAGCAAGTTCCTCCACCTTGAACCTCGGAGCAGCGATGATGACGATTGGGATTATGACGACGAGCCAATGGACATGAGTTTAGGCAAAGAGGATGCGGGCGGTGGTAGCAGCGGAAAGAGGGCAAAATTAGGTAAACTGATCATTCATGATGAGGGGCTCAAGATGTTGGACTTGGTAGTGGCAGCTAATGTGGGTGTTTGGTGGACATCTTGGGAGCGGACCTTTGCCTGAGACAGGAGTTGACGGTGAGGCACGGGAATTTTATGCATTATACCCAGAATATTGTTGCATGTATATCGAGGGTTTGGAAGCTAAATTGCAACTCATTTCAAGTACAAATCAGTTTCTTTGCACGAAGGGTGAAAGTGAACAAGTGTGTTTAGGACAATGGTCATCACGTGCTGCGTCACGGGTAGACCCACATCTAACCCGCGCACCCAATGATGGGCCGAGAATTGTAATCCAGCGAACTGTCGCCCCAAAATCCCGAAGCTTGCTTGACCTCTGGGATCCATCACGTCAATCGCCGCCGGGGAGCTCGCCTCAACCTCGCCTCCCGCCCCGCCACTCCCCTCTCCACCGGGTTTTCTTTGACAGGAATCCCTTGCTCCGAACCAATTGGCGTCTAGGTCGTCATCCTCACCAGGCTACTTGGCGCAATCGAAGCTCCCCCGACCGAAGCTAAAGCCCGCACCACACACGCATCCCACCAAAACCAACCCCAATTCAGAACCCAAACATGCTTCCCGCGACCTCCTCCTCCTCGGCGTCGCTCGCCGCTCGCCAGCTCGTTCTGGCTCGCTCATCCCCAATGCTTCTCCGCACAGCGACCGTGGCAAACCAATTGATGCTCGCGAGGGTGAGAGGGTACGCGACACCATCGGGCCCTCCGCCAAAGGGGTTTCGTCTCCCGCCACCGACCGCGTGGGATCAGGAGAAAGAGGGGACGTATACCAAGGCGGGGAAATACTTTTTGCTGACGGAAATGTTCCGCGGCATGTATGTGCTGATGGAGCAGTTCTTTCGACCGCCGTGAGTTTGTTCTGCCGTCTAATAAAGGTATAAAGAGAGATTGCTGATTGGGCCTGATAGGTATACGATTTACTATCCTTTTGAGAAGGTACGTACGGATTGTATTGGGGCTGGTTGGGTTGGGTCAAGCAAGAAAGGGGATGGGAATTGAATGGGGGAAGTTGATAAAAGCTTGGGAGCTGACAGACTGGTGGTTAGGGTCCCATTTCTCCCCGTTTCCGCGGCGAGCACGCCCTCCGAAGATATCCCTCCGGTGAAGAACGCTGCATTGCCTGCAAGCTGTGTGAGGCTATCTGCCCGGCCCAAGCTATCACTATCGAAGCTGAGGAGCGCGCCGATGGTTCCCGGCGGACGACTCGCTACGATATCGACATGACCAAGTGCATCTACTGCGGCTTCTGCCAGGAGTCATGTCCCGTTGATGCCATTGTCGAGTCCCCTAACGCAGAGTATGCTACTGAGACTCGCGAAGAGCTGCTGTACAACAAGGGTATGTGTCAAGCACTGGGGCCGGGGGTTGCCAATTTATATGAGCTAACTTTGTAACTACAGAGAAACTGCTTTCCAACGGAGACAAGTGGGAGCCGGAGCTGGCTGCGGTTATCAGAGCGGATGCGCCCTACAGATAAATACGGACAGGAGAACGGGGAAGTGCCTGCGTGCGAATTGACGAGTCGGGGCAGTGGGAGGAGCTTGTAGATAGAGCTGTACATATGGCGCCTGCACTGAGACTCGAAAAGTCTGTTTTTCCCATGTTATTTCAATGTTCTTTGCTCCCATTCCTATTGATGACGCTTTTGATGTGCTTAACAAGTTTTGCAGTGAAATAGTCCAGAATCTGTTAGCGGCCGAAAAGCTTGGACCACGTGATTACGCACGCGCCAGCAGGACAAGCTGCCCCGAGCTCTGCAAGTTGCATCCCGAAGTTTGGCGAGAAATTTATCATCACCTCTCTTTTGCTTCTGCCAATTCATTCTCGAACCACCCCCATCCCATCCACCGCCTTGCGAGCCTTGATACCGCCTCGATCCAAGTCAATTCCCCCGTCGAAAAGCCCTCGCAGCATTCATTTATCGAATCCAACATGTTCCGCACAGCTATCCTCCGATCTTCCGCGGCCGCAGTTCGCTCCGCTGCTACTGCCATGCGCCCGGCTGTTCCCTCCCACGCTGCCACAAGATTAGCTATCGGCGCTGTTGCCCCCAGAGTCTCGAAGGTGTTTTCGCCCAAGGCGGGTGTCGCCTTCCAGGCGGTACGGTGCTATGCTGCGGGTGGTGGATTGGCGAGGAGCGATGTTTATGAGCGGATCAAGTCGTTGCTTACAGGCTTTGACAAGGTACGTTTTGTTTTTGCTTGCTTTGCTGTTGTATTGTTGAAAGAGAAAGTTCGAGATGAAGAGAGAGAGAGAGAGAGAGAGAGATTGGTACTGACATTGGTTTCTTGCTATGTTTTCTAGGTCAACGATCCTACCAACGTGAGTTTTCCCTCGCGCCGTTTTTTCGAGAACCGGGATGGACGGAATTCCCAGTTCCGGTCACCCCCTCCCACCCCTCCGATGGCTCGACTGGCCGGATACATTTCTGACATTTTTGGGGGCGTGGTAGATTACAGAAAAGGCTCACTTTGCCAATGACTTGGGTCTTGATAGCCTTGACACGGTAGAGGTTGTGATGGCGATCGAGGAGGTATGGAATTCTCCCCAGGAAGACGATGATGGCATTTGCCGGTTGGGATGGAGGAAAAACTGGGGCTGACAGTTTGTGGTATAGGAGTTCAGCATTGAGATTCCCGACAAGGATGCCGATACCATCCACAGTGGTATGTCAAGTTTTGGTGTCCTGAGGTTGTTTGCGACATGCTAACCCCCCTGCAGTGGAACAGGCGGTTGAGTACATCCTGAGCCAACCCGACGCGAACTAAATGGGGCCTTGTTGTTCCATTGTACCATATCACGATTCAGACGATCGGAGCAGACCACGCCACTCCCTGGTCATTATAGACGGTGGGATGGGGGATAATTCTGTTGGCCAGCCTGCGTCAGGTGCATGCTGCCTTTGTGAGATTACGTACCATATAGCCAACACGAAGTGGAAAGGTGACTCTTGTCATTTCGCAAATGACATGTGATGGTTTGCCTCTGAAGGTTTCGGGGCTTTGCTGTTGTATCCCAGGCTCCTCCGTTTTTGTTGACCGTTTCAGGAGCCCGACGCAATGCCTCTCCCCCTGGTCGTTCCCAGTAGGCCCTCCAATCCGAGAAACCTAAGCGCAGCCCATATGTCCAGATCAACCACGACATTCGACACTCCCACCGCAATAGCCTGAACATTTCCACATCATTGCCCGACAGCATCGATGACAGCGATGCCCCAGGGTTCGGTGACACGCGGCAAGCCGTTTCCGTCGTCGGTCAACAGGGTACCCACCCGCCCGCGCATCGCGACTCATGGCTCCCCGCACAAGGCAGTCTCGGCAGTGCCCTCGCCCTTGTAAAACGATGAGAGCACTGGCCATAGTTCAGTTCTCTCACCGAGAATCCTTGCCTAGGTTTGCAGGTGGTTTTGCCAGCTAATCTTGCCTCGTCTTTCTCTGCCTGCTATGCTACGCTATGCGTTGCTTTTCCTTTTGTTTTTTGTTTTTTTTTCCTTAGCTCTTCTCCCCGTGAAGGCTATCTACATCTATGACGTCTCAGGTGGAAGACAGGTCTATCGTGTCAGAACACTGGTGTGCGTACATAGTTAGGACCAGCACTCAAGTTTCCATGCAAGCGGGTATGCAGCTCCCTTTTCCCCGGTGAGGCAGTGCAGACAGTACAGGCGGGACAGGCGGACACTGCAGGCACAAGCATCAACAGGCTGGCGCGGCCATGTTAGAGCTAGCGGGACGGGGCAGAGCAGAGCGGGACCTGTCCAGGTGCTGCCTAGTGGTCTCGTGAAATGAGGTTGGTTGCTGCATGGTATGGGATGGTTGGGCGGATTGTCGGTGGATACCCATGGTGGGTGGGTTGCCTGGGCGAGTGCCTGAGCAGCGCCAGCGGCAGCCTTTTGTCTGTGCCGGTGCTTGTACAGGCGCCGATGCAGACTCGTTTCAAGTTTCAGGTTTGATTGGCTTACACGTCATGATGCACGCACATAGTTGGTTGTGTTGAAACTGTTTGGTCGGAAGGGTTGCACGGTGGACGACGACAAGGTATAGTGTTCATGTGCATGAGGGGAAAGTTTACACTATTACACTACAAATCCTAATTCCTACAGCCTGCTAGCACGGGACTTGAAGGTATTGCTCGGGATGCAACAGGAGGTGGAAAATGCAAAGTCTACTTCCTACGGGATATTGATTTGTCAAGCTGGACATTCTGTGGTCTGAGTGCAGAAGCAAGCCCCCTTTGACGGCCTAGGAACATGCAGCTTTTTGACTTAAACACAGTACTGAGACAGTGACGGCAAACTAGATGACATGTCCAACAAAACAGCTGGGTGCCATAAACAGTCTGTCTATAAAGCAAGTCAAGATGTGACAAGGAGACACTTGATAGACCAAGAAACCAACATCAGAGACAACTTTACAGACAACTCGGAGATAGCTGGAAATGCGGACGAAAAGACCACTGTTACAAAATACTTTCCCCTAGTTGTCCCTGGCCGTGTCTTGCAAAGCAGGATTCCTGAAATGTCAAGCCTCAGAACCGATGCAATGGATGCTCCAAGTTGATCACCCCCAGCAATTTAGGCAGTGAGGTGGCCACAAAAGTGCCTCGAACCAACATTACCTTCTCTGTTTATATGTTTACATTTGCACCCGGCATATGAGACCTATGTCTGCAGTCCACTTTCTGAGCTGGTGTATTGCAGCAACGTGACAGTCACTCGCTGTGTTTATGGGTGAACCTAGAAAGTCAAATGGGAGATCCATACTTACCTAGTGTTATTTCTGCAAGACCAGGCTCTCTCTTTCTCACTCTTTCCAAACTTGGTTCATTGCCCTGTTGATCATTGGTTTCCTGAGCTGGGTTTATGCATAACGAATTTGATGGTCGCTCCGAACCACACAGTTCCAAACCCGGTTTCTCTCACTCTTAGGAATTCAACTTTATGCAAATTATTTTCCCCCAGTGTATGGAATATAGATACCTCCGGAGATAGCCTAAGTCAGTCGCCAAGTCTCACGGTTATTTTTTTAGAGGATGTTTTCCATCCACGTGCATATGTTCAGTCAACAAACTGCCTCTTAGCTCTCACCTGCTGCTAACAGTTAACGCACCATAAATAACCAACCAACCGTATGACAACGCACAGAGAGAGAGGGGAAAAAAAAAACCTGGTTGCAACAAGTACACAGCATAAACCGGCACTGAGGTCGCGTGGACCCGGAGGCACAGCACTAGAACTAGAACAGGGGGGGTGGTACAAACACATTAAATTTGTCAAAATTTGTACACCTACCATACATGGCTACCTTCCATAGCTACATACCAGTACTATTGCCATCGGGCTGCGTTGCGCCGTGCTACATTGCCTGCGCTGCTGGCTGCACTGCAGTGTAAGTTGAGTTATCAGATTTGATCTGATCTGGTCTGGTTTGGTCCAGGTATCCCTCCCCGCCACCATGTCGTATTGTGTCGTGTTGTGTCATGTCGTGTTGTGTCACCTACCTCCCTTGGGTAAAGCCGCATTTTGCCTCTTTTGTAAATTCCGAGGCAGGTAACTCTAATGGTCAATGTAAACACACCTTGTATCTACCTAAACTTGACGAGTCGCTTGCCATTACTGTGCAGAGCAGTGCAGAGTAGTGCAGTGATTTTTCTGCATGTATGCACTGGCACTGCATGTGCACGACATGATTACATGCTGCGTCAACCCAGTCAACTCCGTCCAGTCAAATGAAATGACACGCATAGTAAGCAGGTAGGTAGCGTTTGTGGCCGACTGACCATCCAGGAGGTAAAGGTCCGCGCCAAGATCATATATCATATCATCATATCATATCAGTCATTTTGGTTGTTTGTTTCCAGTCTAGTCTTCACGGGCCGATTACCACGGTGACTCTTTTCTCTTGTTCGGAATGGCGTTGTTGTGGTGGGGAACAACACACCCACCTGGGTACCTACTTGCCCGTGCCAGAAACAGACACATACATGTGAAGAGAGATCGTAAAGGGGGGTGATGTAAAACAACAGGACATAGAATACGAGAATGATTTGAACAAACGGAAAAGAGAAAATCTCAAAAGAACGATGAGATGGCCTCGATCGCGGTTCTGCTCTTGGCCGGATTATTCATCGAACATGGAATCTGCGCATCTAGTTGGGTGTTAGGTGTGGTGAGTACGTAGACCCCTCAACCAGTACTTCGTAGGCAGGCTACGTAAGATACCGATCAAGGTCGCAAGTGGCGAACAAAAGGGGGTAAACAAGACCCAAACCTCGGCGATAAAGAACGCGCATTTCCGTCTATATACCATACAAAACGGAAGCGAAAAGAAGAAAAACCAAGAAACAAGAAACATGTCAAATCCTCTACCGTCCCGTACCCGATGCACACACACACAGGCACAGCTAGCCAGCCGTCCGTGTTTGAAACGGAGCCGCCTGGCGCGATCCCACTACTACAACTGCCCCCTTCATTTCATGTACCTAGGTAGGTAGGTAGGTTTGCCCCTTCAAAAACGGTAAATGGTACATGTACCCCCACGTTGAACCGTGTCCACTTGACCAAACTGCTCTTCCGTCCGTCAGAGTCACACACACACACACACACACGCACACATGCGGGCGCGCGCAGCAACACACAACATTCATACGGATGGATGCATGTAACCATTTGAGACACAACATGAAAGAGGCCCGTGGAGTTTGCCACTGCCATTGAAATCTGCATAAAAAAAAAAAAAAGCGAGACATTGAATTTGCCGCTTTGTCTCGCGATGGGGTATCACAAGACAAGACTGGAGGCCATGGTGTGAATGTAAAAAGTGGTATAGTTTGGCAAAGGTAAATGAGTCCCGGAAGTAGCGGAATCATGCTCCGAGTAGGTAGGTACTGTCATTGCAGCTCAGCTCAGCTCACCTCGGCTATGGGACATGTGCATCAATAGCTTCCCATGCACCGAAATCTGCGAAAGAAGGAAAAC
>Ga0247765_1000638_pt1 | contig 25119 bp, 19 predicted proteins | sample UWRJL106311C6_FD_179949 | JGI IMG/M metagenome (GOLD analysis project Ga0247765, IMG submission 179949) | Plant litter microbial communities from Arlington Agricultural Research Station in Wisconsin, United States - UWRJ-L106-311C-6 | ecosystem: Environmental > Terrestrial > Plant litter >...
AACGATCAGAGGGGGGGGGGGTTAGAATAAGCTGTTCGCTCACAAATCAGGCCGCAGCCTCGGGGTCTTGGGCAGGCGAGATGGGTCAACTGGCTTCCCGCTTTTCGAATAGTCGACCGCATCAGAATGCAACTCAGCTAGATCAAGGCATTTGGGATGCATCGTCCCCACTCGGTCGGCCAAGATCATGTGTGCCGTAGCGATTTGGCGCAGGTTGTCATTCTGCATGAAATCAACCAACCAGTCCGACATATCATGCAATTCCACAGGTCGGCCCAGATCCACCGGCTTTGCTTTTTTGTACTCGGCGGCCTCGTAAGGAGAGATGGTTGCATTAATAACCACTTCCGGGTCCCAGATAATGTGATATAAATCTCCGTCGAGATCGCTCCCGGCCAGCTGGCTAGGCAAGTCCCGTTTGCCCTTTTTGCTGAACACGATGCAGTTCCGCAGCATGGCCAAGTGGCTGCTCTTTGGCGGGCGCTTGTTCGAAACCATTTGGAAGTCTCCTGGGTGCATGGCAGGAGACCGCGTTACGATGACTGGGCCATCCTCGGGCGGCGGGTCGACGTCGAGCCGCCCCTCTTCCCAGCCGTCGTAGGTGACGTACACCTGCCGCTCTTGGAGCTCTCCCGTCTCGTCCATGACCCCAATCAGGGTTATCCCTTTCCGCACCCCTATCCTTCCCTTGTGTTTGAGAGCACGTAGGTCTCGACGGAGCGTCAGCTCCAAAGCGCTCTTGAGGAAGCCATGGTGCCGGTAGTCGAGCCCTTTGGTGTACGCGTACGTGATGAGCTCTCCCAGACGAACAGCCTGGCCTATCGAGCGCCGCTTGAGGAAGTCGGCAGTGGTTCCAACATCGGCCACAACCATCTGCAGCTCTGCTAGCTGTCTGTTCTGCAATCCCAAAAACCAAGCGTGAGGTGCGCCTCTGTCCTCGAGAATTTTGATAAGAGGACGGTTCAGCACCATGGGGATGGGCTTCGGCGCTCCGCCGCAGATCTCCAGATCGCCCTTGTCGTAGCCGTCAAACTTTCCCATGGAGCGTTTGCGAACGCAGATGCGCTCGCCTTGGAGGCCCGGATCGAGGGAGAGGACGCCCTTCGCTCCCGCCCAGCGGATCTGGAAGCAGGTGGGATAGCCCCAGAGTCGGCGCACAGAGCTGTGCACCTTCTCTAGGGCCATCTGCGAGATTTTGCCAACGCCGTCGCTGAAGCAGTACTCGCCGGCTACCTCGTCGTCGATCCACTCCGGTTGGATGGTGCCGAGGGCAAAGACATGCGGAGTTTCGGAGAAGGCTTGACCAACGCGTGCTGCCATGAGCGCGGGCGTCTGTTCGACCTTCACAAAGTCTCCCAACTCCTTGAAAATAGACTCGGATCGATACTGCCGGGAGCCGCATGAAAAGGGCGCAGCCAGCCACGCGGAATGCGACCGCAGCGATGAGTGGGAAAACCCGAGAAACTCGTATTTCCGGCCGCCCATACGGATCCCACTTCGCAGGAGGGATTTGAACCGCTTGCAGACCTCGTCGAGGACGAACTTTGCGTTGTTGTAAAGCTCCTGGCCGTTTTCGTCGCAGAAACGCGCTCGGACAAGGTGCTCGTAATTCTCGGGATATTTGCGAAAGATGCGGTTCCCGACTTCCATCGATGGCCCTCCCAGCAGGATGCGGGTCGGTGTGATTGTGGCGCAAAAGACTCTCACTCGGTCTCGCTGCTCCCACGCCAAGTCGGCTCTGATGTCTTGACCGGAGCGAATCAGCGCCTCTTGGCTTTTCAGCATCGCCATGATGCTGTCCACCTCATACTCGTTTTCGCTATCCGAGGGCGAAGGGATGCGGTCATGGCTGCGGCTGCTGAAGAGCGCCGCTTTGAAGGCGTCGATCGAGATGGGGTGTTCCCTCTGCCCTCGCTCCCGCTCTGCCGCAAAGAGAGTTGCCAACCGTTTAATGAGAATCAGCACCTTGCCGGGATGCAAGCGGCCGTTGTACGCCAAGGCCTGAGAGAGAAACAAGATGCCGAACGGCAGTGTCCCTGCCTGCTCGTGTCGGGTGAGCTCTTTCATCAGGCTACGCATTCCGTCGGGATACGGGACAAGATGAGGAGCTTCCTGGGCGCGGTAATACTCGGCATCGTGCTCGGTCACATTGACGCCCTTTGCTTTAAGTGCCTCCATGTCATATCGCAAGCGGCCCGCGTCGGGCACCCGAAACTGATAAACAGTGCAGAAGCCGGACACTCTGCCATGGGCGTCATCGATAGCCGCGAGCCGCTGCCTTTTCATCGTGGGACAAGAGTTGACCTGTCGACTGACAAAAGTAGGTGGAATCGTCAAGATGACGGTAACAGCCCCCGTTGCCGACCAAATGAGCTCGTTGATGTCGGCATACAGCATGTGGATTTGGACCTGGAGGCTGCAGAGGTCGACGGTGAGCCCATAGTTTTCGAATTTCGCAACCATGTGTTCCCGATGTTGCCACTCGGCTATAAATGCGAAACGACGTTGGACAAATAGACAGTGGCCGCAATCCAGCTCGCGGGATGTCATGACCACGACGCTGCTCTTTTTCTTTTCCTGTTTCCCAGAATAAGAAGTTGGCTCAAAAACAGGGGCGGCGGGATTGAGTACTGTTCGCTTTCGGCGGCTGCGTTGGCAAGATACTGCCACGCTCCCTAGAATATGGAGTCGTGGCATCGTTGAGTGCTGGTTCTGAGATCCATCTGGCGAAGTTTCTTCTTCGCGAAGCGCCTCCTCGCCATGCGCGTCCCAGAATTTCTGCCCGTCAATCTCGTGCACGAACCGAATAAAGCTTTTAGGTTTGCCCCGCGGCTTCTCGCAGAAATATTGCGAGATGGACAGTTTTTCCATGAATGGCTTCAACTCGATTCGTAGGGTTTCGAGATCAAGATGCCTGGGAACCCTCAGGAAGAGTTCCATTTTTTTTTTGGCCTTTCCCAGCGCCGTAGCTTGTGGATGGACAAGAAAATGTCGAGACGAAATGACTGTCAGATAAAAAGAAGGCGTGGCTCCGCGCAGCCTCGGCGGATGAATGCTACGGCTTGGACGTTAGAATCGTGCAAATCTTGTACAACTGATCAGTGGCGCTGCCAGTATTTGTCTCAGCACATGCACAAAAAAAAGATGCTCACTACAATCACCGTGTGCAAGACAGTCGCAACGACTCAAATAAATCGTTAAGAAACACGACCCTGTATGGTGCCTTACGGGCAGTACAATATGGCTCCACGATTGAGGCCGACCATACCCATTTACCCCACTGCAGCTGTCAGCTGCGAAGAGGCCTACAATGCTCCCATTGGGCCACGTCATGCAGTTCTCCTGTCCCTACTCGTCTCCCCGCATTGCAGTGAGAGCAGCCCGATAGGGCATTACGACCTCTTGTCTGATAACCGAGGCAGGATGGAGTGGTTTTGAGTCATGCTGCCGCATTGTGCCGGATGCGTGGCCTGGTGGATTGGTTATATTGTAAGAGCCAAACATTTGAGAAAATGCGAAATTACCAAACCTCACTGCCCCCTATTTTTCTGACTTCCCTTTCGTCTTTGATTTGGCATCACGAACACAAATGCTACTTGATGGCTGTAAATATGCCAACGGGACAAATGGAAAGGTATAACTGTTGTGGTTACATGTAAAGGTACCATGGCTATTGTAATCGCCTATCCGCCATATCCGCCATATCCAGCTCCTACAGAGGCTATAAACTTGAGAGCGAGGGGAAAGGGATGAAATACTAGTTGCGCATACAGTATTAGCCGAAGCAATAAAACTCCCAAAAAAAAAAAAAAAGAACAGAAAAGAAAAGAAAAAACTTGGAATAAACTGCTAGAACGAACTCTCCAGCCTATCAACTCCACGTTGATTTATCCAACTATGCCAAAGTTGCCAGACATATGCTAATTTCAATCCTGTGTCGGAATAAACTTAAATTAAACGAGCTGCGTTTAGCTGTTCTGATGAGTGGCCTCTGTTTGCAGTGCTGATGATCCAATGCCCCGGACGCCCCATTCCGGTAGAGGCTACCCCTATAAACTGCCAGCCTCTACCCAAGAAGGCACAGAAGGTGCAAGGCAAAAAGGTTAAGAAGCCCCCTTGAGGCCGGAACTGAGTTCCAGTGCCCCCGGAGGATGGATGGATGAGCGCGTCGTTGGCGAATGCCTTAACAAAGTCCCTTGGATCGATCTAGTTACCTTTATAAAGCTGGGCTTCTTTGACCCGGTTGCCGCCGCGGCTTCTACGGAAGGAGCGGGAGCTGAGGTTTGGGAACGAATTTGCCTCTTTTAAACCCTGCTTTTCCACAATTTTTCCTACGAGTTTACATGTATTTTTAGTAAGTGCGGGGGTTGTGCAAGAGCAGCGTTCCGTGATAGACTAGATATCGAGAGGATGATAAAGAATGCACCCACAGGACGCCCAGACGAAAACGATGACGAATGTCATGACGGCAGCCGTCGCACACGTCGCTAGCGCCGTTGCCGTGATGCCAGAGAGTCCACGGGGAGACACGGCCAATCCATGGAATCTTCTCAACCTTGAAGCTGAGCAAGGCTAAGCCAATCCTGAGCCAATGTTGAACACAATTGCGATTGGTGATGGCTAAATATTGGGGCTAGGAGGAGGAGAAACAGACTGTAGTAAAGATGGAAAAGTGGAGCCTTGGAAAAGTCTCTGAAGGAGAACTCCCACACCATCCCCCGTCGTAAAATTCCATATAAACCCTTATCCTACCTAAGGAGAAACTGCGCCGTTGGCCTCGTGCCTTCTTCGAATCCGATGTTTCATGACCCTAAAATCGACGAAACGCCCCTGCCCATAGTCACGTGACTCTTCGTCACGTTTGATCAGTCCAGATCAGCTCCGGCTCAGCTTCGGCTAATATTTGTCTATTGAACAGCACAGCTTTCCGAGAAGGTGCAGTTTTAGCCAAAGGGCCTAAAAATGGTCCCGTGTAGTAAAGGGCCCAGAATTGGGATATTTTGCACCGGCAATAGCCGCCACTCAAAACTTCATGGACAATTCGTCCAGGCCTTCCGCTTGGTAATGCTTTTTTTTTTTTATTACGCGTATGCAGCCTCTGGGGCTATGGTTCTCGATTGACTCGTTGTACTCTAGCCCGAAGGCATAATGATTGACGATTGAGCAAAAATTAACTGTCGCCGAAAAGGCTAAGAGTCCGAATACAGTTAGGACGTGGGTACTGGGGTTCATGTTTTTAATATAGTCGGTGAAGTGTGAGAAACCTGGGTCCTGCTTTGGAGATATCAAGTACGATAACCAGTATGTAAGGAAATACCCATGGCACACGCCACACCACACACCCCTAGTCACACACAACCCCTGGCACACCACCACCACTGGCTTGTATTTAGACCACGGCCCTCGCCCACTTCTTTGGCTCAGGCCAGGTTGGAATCTTACACCTTTGCCAATTCTTGCTCGCCGCCATTGTGACCACCTTGATCAGGCGTACTTGCCTTTCCTCACACTGCCTTTCCTCACTTCGTGGGAGGAGATGGGGACGGAGAAGCCGGAATTCAGGAGCCAGAGGGGGGTGGTGGCCATGGTAGGGGGATGGAAACGGGAGGTGGGGGGCGGAGGGGGGCTGCCGTTGCACATCCCGGGGTTCAAGAGACAGATGTCAAGCTTTCGGATGCAGTTGACGAGTTTCGGGCCGTGACTTGAAGTACCATCGTAGAACCGGAGCCGGGAGACGAGCGGGTGATTGGAAGAAAGCAAGTTTTTCGAGCGACAAAGAAGGGTTTCCATCTCGGGAGGGATTGGCACGCTGGCCATGGTTGGGTCTCGGGATCGGGCCAAGTGTATGCTGCAGACTATGTTCTCCATCAGTGGGATCCAGCCCGCCTGAGCCGGAGAGGCACATATAGAGCTCAGAGTAGCCGAAGTCCACATGCCAAGGTCACCGGCTTCGATGAGTCCTCCGACTGTGGGGACCGACGGAAGGATGGTTCTTTCTCCCCGGATAACCTTGAAGAAGGGAACATTGTTTGCGCGAAAAATGCTCATTTTGGCGGAGTTCTCCAACTCTCGACCTAGATCATTGTCTCGAAGACGCAGGTATCGCTGGTTAATCAGCGCGGCTCCGGTGAAGACCAGCGCGACCCACCCAACCAATGTTGCTGCAGTTTGAATTATTGCCCAGTGAAGCGCCTCGTTGTCCAACCCATTTTCTATGGAAGGATCTCTCGGGCGCAAGGGGGAAATGATGGCTGGCATGGCCGAAATACCATAACATCAAGTTGGGCGTGAGGGTGAGAATAGAGGCAAGTACCTGCTGTGAGCAGAGGATGCGACATAGTAAGAGGAGGTAGATGTTCCAAAACCAAGCGCCCTTTCCCAGGTTTTGTGCAAGACGGCAGGCAGCAACCGACGGAAACCCGCCTGCGCAAAAGTGCGCGGCGCCGTGCCCGGCATGCCAGTGCTCATGCAAGCTGTCAGGTGGTTCGGGGTAGATTGGGCTTCCGAGAGGGGGAGGGGAGTTGGGGGTGGTTTTGGGAGTGTAGTTGTTGTTGGGTGTGGTAGAGGGGTGGAAGTTGAAGGGCTGGTGTGCTTGGTGGTTCGATAATGGGTAACCAACCCAGGACTTGGACGGGGTTTTAGAGGAGAGGAGGGGGCGAAGAGGTCGTCCGGCGTTTCGACTACGACTCCTCTGGCGAGACTCCGTCTTGACTACCAGCCGTTACAGGCCGTTTCGGGGTTGTTTTTGATGGAGTATGTAGTTTGTTCAAGAGTGGGGACTTTGGAACATGAAAGCGTCCTCGGAGATAAAGGACGTCGGCTTTGACTCTTGGGTGTCGTCTCCAAATAGTTCGCGACCAACGCCATTTTCCATCCTAGTCTTGGCACTCGGTCTCATGCATCCAGCCGCTCAAAATTCGCGTTTCGTGGGCAGCCTCCCCTGCTCCTATTGCCTCATGATGTTGCAACCACACCCGGTGAAATAGGTCATCTCAAGGTCAAAATGTTGATGAGACACTAGCTCGTCCAAAACCATGCTCCTGCTTCTTTGCGGAACACCACGACTATGGGCCTCGAACGATGAACAGTCTATACAAAGTTCAGGTACCTAGCACCACGCCCAGGACCAGCGACACCTGTCTGCTTAGTCCAGCAAGAACTCCACATCCTCCAAACCCATCTTCAACGCCTCTTCTTTCATAATCCCATCGCAATACGCCTCCCCTACAAGCTCATATCTCCCCGACACGCCCTCCTTCTCCCTCAGCATAAATGGAAATGACGCACCGTACAAAACACAAACCAGATCACCCACTTGCATCCCAAGCGGACCCACCCCAACGAACCCCTCCGCCCCAAGAAACGACCTCTTCTCTTGGAACGAGTCCAACAACGTACAGTAGGTCATATACTCAGTCGTTGTCCTGTACCTGATGGACTTCTTCAACTTGAACGAAATCTCCGCCCCCTTCCTCTCCTCTGCGTCCGCGCTCCTGCAATCTTCTTCGACCTCGGCGACCTCCTCAGGTGAGAGCGGGATGTTGCTGAATATTTTGTCGAAATCTCTTGCTTGCAGGTCAAGCAGCATCGTGTACTTCACCATCTCGTACCCGCTCTTGCTTCGCGTCGTTGCGAGGTGCATAACACCTTTGCTAGTCAGCCTGCTCACGGATTCGCAGTTCAGAACGGGGACGCGCCACTCGGCTTCTAAGAGACGCTCGGGATCGTTGCGGAAGGAGTGTTTGGAATCTGGGTTTGATGTAACAATGGATTTTGATTTCGTTGCGAATTCGGCCATGGCGGACAAAGGGGCGAGGCCTGCTGAGTGGTCGCGCGCGTGGTTGGTAGGGTCGCCCTCCCATACCGGGCCTACTTCGATGATTCTGTCGATGATGATGCCGTGGCAGCCGAGCACTTTCGAATCGGAAAAGCTCAGGCGCTGCTGCGGCAGGAAGTCCCCGCCGGCATGGTATGACGGGGAGAGCGCCGACGTAGCTGCAGCAAGGGTAGAATAACTCCCGAGATCCGCCAAGTCGGGAACCCATGACGGCAAAGAGCGCCCGTTATTCTTGGGGGACCTCGCAAACGAGAGAAAGTTGATGCCATCACCTCGGGTGTTGGACGTTTTGTCCGCATTCGCGATGATATACTCGGTTGCATCGGCGAAGACATCTTCCCACCTCTTCGTATTGTCGACAACAAGCTTTTGCGCCCTTCTGCTCAGGGCCATTCCCAAGATGCCGTAGACTCTATCTTGCGGCTCGGTAAACTGGACAATGCGAAGACGTTGCAGCAGATCCGCCATGGTCAGCTTGTGCCGCGCTTCCGGCAACTGAAACCGACCGCGTGTGGTGAGACTGGGGATAATATTATAAGTAAGCCCCGCATTGCAATCAGCCATTGTCCCTAAGAGCGCCATAGTGGACGGTTGAGAATAGACAGCTGGTGTCATCAGGGATGATATGCTCTTAAGAATCCAGATGGACTGAAACCAAACGCCAGCTGCAAATGTGTCAACATCGATGCTTTTGCTTCCCCATTGGAACCTCAGCTTGGGGGGAATGGCAATCTCTTGCTGGATCCAACCTCTTGTGAAGTAGGGCAACATGGAGAGTTGCATCATGCCCTGCCGCGCGGGGTGTGCTAGCAGATCCCCCTGCGATGATATCAGATCGATGACGCCCCTTCGCGTCTCAGCTGCCATGTCGGAATTCAGGTCGTCCTCGTCCGACAAGATGTCCCGCAGCGCCTTCTCCTTGAGCCTTGCAAGCCCCATCTCTAGGGCGCGATCGCCGACGCCCTGGAGATAGTCCATCGCTACATTCGACTCGTTTGTGGATTGTCCAAACCACCCAACGGTTTCGGTTGAAAGCGAGTAAATATCTTCCATCAAGGGAAGTTGGCGGTTCTTCTCCTTTTTGTCTTGTTGGTTGATACAAATTTGATCAATCCAGAGGAGCATGGAGCGGTCTTTGTCTCGTAGGGCTCGGAGGGCGACCTCGAGGCTCGCCGTGATGGAGAGCGTGTCCGAACCAATGGCAATCTCGACGCGGCTGCCTTGGTCGCCCCAGCAGTACGAAAGCGCCGAAAATGATGGTGCGCTGCGCAGAGGAGCTTTGAAGATCCGCGCTGCGACTGGGTCGCTGTGTTCAGCGGCAGGCAGCAGCTCGAAGATGCGAATCTCGTCCTTCCCCAACTGAAGATTGCCATGATCGAAAGTGCCCATTTTTTTTGTCATTGAATTGCCCAGCAGTGGGCGGGAGGGAAAATTGTCGAGCTCAGGCACACTGAATCTAATTCTTGAAAATGCTCAGGCATAAGGTAATGTTGGTTTACCTCAGCGAGGCTGCTTCTCCTCTACGGGGTTTAAACACTACCCCTTTGCTTGCATCAGCTTTGTGCTCGCATGGTTGGGGCTTTTCGAGCCCAGCAAAGGTGGATATTACACTGTTGATTACCGGTACACTATTGGCGCGGACAGCACCAGGCCACCATGCGCCAGCGCCACTACAATCGTGCGCTCTCTCAGCCCTGGGTTTTGTGGAAATGGTGGCTTGCCGGGGTTCTGCCTAGCCGCCCTCAGTCCCTGCTCATAAACTAGACCGCATCCACATTACCAATGAAGCGGTGGTGAGACGCGCCAAGATGCACGCATCAACCATATCAACCCTCCTCTCGTCACCTGCACGGCGGTCTTTACAACATGAATTGACAGGTGCTCCCGACGACGCCGCAGTGGATGGTGGCAAGCGGTTGCCAAAATAATCGGCACTGCAAAAGATTTTGGCCTGTGCGGACGATGAACGTCTAACAGAAATTATTGGGTGTCGCTCCAGAGGCTGTTAGTCTGATATCGTCAGGAGATCTGTCGGTGGTGTGACAGTATTTGCAAATACCTGGCAGCCTGGCGACTTGAAGGGTTCAACAAAGTACTGCAAGGTACTGAGTGCCGATTATTTTGGCAACCGCTTGGGTGGACAGGCAAGCGGTTGCGAAAAAAAAAAAGTAAACCTCCCTGCGCACCCCCAAAAATTTGACGCACACCCTCCCCCACATTTTCCAGCTGCGACGGCCTGTCGGGCAGGTTGCATCCAGGACTCCACTTTTTGCCTGTAAAAACCCGAAATCTCAATGACAACAGCCTCGCTTTAGGTTGCCGGCCGAAACTTGAACCCAGGCCCGGGCATCACTACTTTGGTGATTAAATAATTTTTAGTGTTGATTGCCCGCCCCCCTGATTTAATACATCTCATCTCGACAGGGCGCGACGCGCTACCTTCTTTTTGGCTGGCAAAACCAGCAAATTTGTCTGCGCGTGGCCGTCGCTTGTGACTGCCCGGCAGGCAGGGCGTTTTCTCGCTCGCTGATATCTAATGTGGTGCGTCGCTGGTGCACTAGTGGATGTGTGGTGCGCATTGAAATTTCGGGTTTTTACAGCCAAATTGTGGATCTTTGGATGACGGCAGCATTCACGTGCATGCCAGCTGGAAAATGTGGGGGAGGGTGTGCGTCAAATTTTTGGGGGTGCGCAGGGAGGTTTACTCAAAAAAAAAAAGGCACTCACAAAAAGAGGCACGTGCCCTCCCACAGCCACCAACCTAACAGAGGGCCTAACAGCTCCACCACCTTCCATCAGCTCATCACCCAACAACTACGACCATCACAACAACGGGCCTTGGAGACCTCCACCATAGAACACCTCAAAAAAATAGAATTATTGGTACTTCTGTTAATTTGTGTGACCTGACTGGTCTCAGTGAGGTCCAGTACAGGAGGTTACAGGGTGTGAGTCCCCTGTAACGGGCGCAGCGGAAGGCTTTGGGGGGTACGATGACTGCCCAGGACGGGGTCAAAGGAAGCTAAGATCAACAGACCAACCTGCTGTAATAAGCAGAAATACAGGGGTCTGTGCCCTGTAACAGGCAAGCGGTTGCGAAAAAAAAAAGACACTCACAAAAAAGAGGCACGTGCCTTCCCACAGCCACCAACCTAACAGAGGGCCTAACAGCTCCACCATCTTCCATCAGCTCATCACCCAACAACCACAGCCATTACAACAATGGGCCTTGGAGACCTCCACCACAGAACACCTCAAAAAATAGGGTTATTGGTACTTCTACCCAAAGGCCTTGATTTTGGAAGGTTGGAGGCGAATTGAAGAGGAAGTCGATTAATCAGATGGTGGATTCTATGGTAGTACGGATGTCGGATGTGATAGTAGCAGGGGGTCAGACGACTGGGTGGTAGTGGGCTGATTGGTACAAAAGGAATACCCCTCTTTTGCTGGTAATTCTGCTGGTAGAAAAAGTACTGCGAAAGTAATGAGTGCCTTTTATTTTGTCAACCGCTTGACAGGGCAATCGTGCTGCTCTCGTCAGATACCCAACAGGCGAGGGGGGCGTCTGACCTGTGGATGATGGCACCAAACCAAACCACACCGCTGTTCAGTTGACACAACCACAAATCGAGACCGAAGAAAGCGCCAATGCTTCGATCAGCAGGCTTGCCTAACTGCCAATGAAAATTGCAAAGACCCGCCCAAAGGCGTGCATACCCCTCACGCGTCGTCTGCCCTCGCATACTGGTCAACAACAACGACAAAGGATGGCTAAGGTTATGTCGGACCTTAACGCGCTATAATCAACAACTTCAAAGACCATCAACTCCTCGCGTAAGGAATAACTAGGCCCGTAGGTTCCGGAACCTATCGTGTCGTCATCACAGACGGCCGCACAGCATTGCACAAACACCAACCATATCCCTCATCTACCAGTGTCACACGCTGAACGCCCCTGACACCCATTTCCCCTGGCCCCACCGAATCTCGATGACTCCGGAGAGAGCTTATCAAGGTCAGCCCTACGAACCCTGACAGCATCAATTAATTAGTCTCAGGCCACGATGGATAGACCCAGCTTGTATCTCGAGGGGCAAGGACCTTCGAGGCCATAGTCAATTATTGTGGTTCAGAATAGACCTGTTCAGCGCCTACAGGGCCACATCTCTGTTCTAAGCCACTGTCACGACTTCCGTGACCGTCCCTTGTCACAGTTGTCGCAGGCGCTCGATGTCGGACCTAGCATCCTTGACGCGGGAGGCGTATTCAAGACAGAGAGGCAACCTTGGCGGCCAGCTCGACTACCGTCATGGCGCTAGCGGCTGCCGCGAGCACCTCCATCGTGATGGGGAACGACGAGGGTCGAAAACCAGCGTTCCATAGATGATGAATGTAGTGCGCTGGCAGAGGACGCTGGGGACGCCGGCCCGATCGAGCGTCGATATTTCGTGGTTGCAGCAGTCTTCAGCGGAGACGGACATATTGAGCTGCCCAACCGCCGCCCGAAGCGGTCATGCACTTATTGTCAAAAGGGGTTCTGGCCTGTGGCCAGAACGTGCAGGAAGGTGTGGCTAGTTGAGCTGGCAATGGCTGCCATTTGCCACCACCGTTGCCACCGTACCGTACTATGATAGAATCTCCCTGGCATCGCCAGAGGGCCAACAAGCAAGACCATAAAGCAGTTGAAACATCCTTTCAATTCTACACATTCCAGAGATTCCAGAGTGCAGTATTTCAGACACTTATAACTAAGGATATTCTGTAAGTCTGTTTACGATGGAATAATCACTAGCTACTAGTTTGCTTTTTAACATAGGTTTTAATGCACTGGTATGTTTTATCCCAGGATTGGTATCCATTAAGCCAGCAGCATCTCATGTATTAAGATACTCTCTTCACACCGAGAAGTTCTCAGCCCCTCTCTAGAGTAGCGTCTGGCAGATTTTTCCTTTACTGCTGTGGACGAGTTTGCCCTAACCTTGTCTCCGCAGGCTGGGCGCAGCCATTTTACCTAGGTAATCTCGGTGTTTTGTCAACCCAACCCCCTCAATGCCACACCTGCCATCAGAGAATGGTGCTCTAGGGCCTGGATTCTGTCCCAGCAAGCTTCCCAACACATGGCATGGTAGATGTGACGAATGATGAATACTGGAACTCATCGCAGTCAAGCGGCATTGGCGGTGGCTGGGTCAGCACACCTCGAAAGTTGCATCTGCTGCAGTGCGCATTAACCCTCGCTTCATGCTCGCCCGGAACATAATTGCCTGAGCGCTTCAAGTCACTGCACCCCAGACAAGGTTGTCCACGTATTGGTGGCGCAGTCGGAGGGCGAACGTTAGCGTACCTAGAAGCCAGGACACCTTTTCCCTGTCATGAAGAGAGCTTCATGCCTATCATGTACTGGTATACTGTGGGGTATCCCATCAGTGCTGGTGTATCATGTACCATCCCATCGGTGCTGGTATGTCATGCACCATCCCAAATTTCGAGCTGGGGTATTGTGTACTATCCCAGGGAATGTACTGGTACATCCTGGGCCAGATTTGGGACCGTGGTCCATCCATCAGAGCACTGCGCCTCTTAGCAGTTTCCAACTGCAGTCCCAAATTTGGGCCGTAAGTTGCCCGCACTGTAGTTTGCACTGTTTTGCGCGGGGGCATCGGGGACACGTTGGGCCGTTCCGGCCCAATGGCGGCCTGTCCGCCACAGGTGATAACAAAATTGCAGATTTTTCTTCTCATGTAGTTAGAGTGAAGGAAAGCGCGGCTAGGTGGTGGTGGTTGAGGTCCCAAACTTGGTTCTCGTAACTGTAGCGCCATTTTAGACCTGTGGCAACTATAGCCGAGGCAGCCCAGAACTGTGACCCCTCGCTCAGTCTGGCTCAGTCTGGCTCAGGCCAAGGCGGCAACCGCTCAGTTCCGAAGAAGGAAAGGGAAATTCATGGTGTCGATTTTAGGGTTGCGAACTGGGTGTTTCCAGAAGCGGTCATCTTGCCAGTCGTCCCGACTAGTGTACCGTCCCACGGAATGCAAGCAATTCTGCCAGAAGGCCTTGCGAAACACAGTCCCCTCGGGTGCCCGCGGGAACTTGCTCAGGTCGCATGTCCACCTGGGGGCCTCTTTATCAACCGAAGCCAAGTCTCTAACCGTAAGATGGTAGATGGTCCGTTGTACGCTTCGTCTCTCCCAGTGCGTCAAGGCATACAAGGCGAGTACGAAAGCTAGACCGGGGCTCCGTAGCGAGAAAAGCAGGATAGGCGGCGCGACGAACTGCAGCCATGCAGCTCGCCCGATGGTGTGGTCCTTCCTCCTGGCCCACAACCAAGAAACACTGAGGGTGGCGAGGCAAACACATGACGTAGTAACAGCCAGCGCCCAAGCCGGCACCAGACCGCTGCCGAATTCGCTGATGTTTGCGCCGAATATCGATACCCCAAAGTTGAGCGGCACGAAAACGAAAGCGAGCTGCGTCAGGGTTTGAAGGCTATCGGCAATTTTGATCGACTTTTGCGACTCTTCCAGAGCTAGCGTCGCCGTGCGTCCCAGATATTGGTGTACCGGAATAGCACCAGCCTCATCTGGACAGTTGCTGGTTGATTCATCAGCGTCTTCATTCCCGGCTGTTGACGCTTGAATTCGTTATTCTCGACATCGAGAATGATAGTTTTACTATCCGGGTGTTTGGGTCGGTGCTTGAAGAAATTATGAAGCCATTGAAACGTGGGGTTGGATTGCGCAAGCTGTGCTAAATATTCCACGTAGGAAGATGGGGGCAGTTGAGTGGATGTATCCATGTTTTCTAAGTAATCGTTGCATGAAAGTAATATGAGAATACTAAGCATCTGGAAACCCAAAAAGAAACAGAGAGAAGAAGAGAGAGAGAGAGAGACGAGGGGAAGGCAGAAGCGCAGCAGGTTGGCAAATAGTTATAAGTGAGGCAATGCCACTGCGCCACCGCCACGAACAAATCAATCCAATCCGATCCCCTGAAACTGATATGTTTGGGGCTATCATGGCTCCAATTAAAGGCTAAGAAACTATAGGTAGGTTTTCTCTGATTCGTTTCTTTGCAATTGTAAGAACTAATTACGGAATGATATATTCTGTGTGGACGGCATCATCTACCTAGGTAGCTTCTCTACCTCTAATTAATTTTTTGAATCTTCGCAATTACCACGGCGCCTCCCCGTGCACAGGTTTCTTGCTCTCATTATCTTCTACCGCCTGGACCATCCGACTTGAAGTAGAGGGCATGTTTGGTGGTGGAGACAACTAGTATCAAATGGAGGGGTAGTGATGTAAGTGGCGATAACATTGAACAAGCCCCAAGTAGATGATTAAATGTGAGAGTAAATGCAAGAGTCCGTGAGGAAGTTGTGTATATATGTAACAGTCTATGTGTTATGTACATCTATGCACATGTACAGAAGAAAGAAAAGAAGAGAAAAAGAAAATCTAGAAATTCCCCTACAACCCTGACAGTAAACCACCGTTCCCGTGCGTTAAGCGTTCTTCCGGAGTGTGTTGAAAATCGTGTACATCCGATCACTACCGCAAACATTAGCATGAGAGTGAAATCCCAAGGTTAGAGAGATAGAAACTTACACCTGTCCCTCGGTAAACCTCTTGAGGAACCGATCCGGACAATAACCCATGTAGTTATCCAACGGGTCATCGCACGGGTCGTCGACGCAGTCATTCCAGTTATCCACCTTGCACACCTTCTTGCACGTGTTGCTCGTCTTGAGAGCACCTCCAGAAATACAGGCCCCGCGGCTGATATCGAATTGTTGCGCAGGAGTATCCGCTACCTTGTCGCCTTCGCCGTAGCAGCCGTTGCCCAAACCGCCGCCGAGTCCATTGTTATGGGGTTCCCAAGGATGATAGAGACCGAACCAGTGGCCGGCTTCATGAACTGCCGTCAGGCCTTGGTTTTCGTGTTCGAGCTCGCCGCCGGGAAGAGTGGCGGGTTGGATGATACATCCGTCGAGGACGGCTTTGTTGGGGTTGCTGGCGGCGGTTTCGGGGTTGGGACACCGGCCAAGGCTGCCAGGGCCCCAGCCTTGAATGATGAAAATATTAAGGGTGCGGTAGTCGCCCTTGCGAAGGGTCTTTTTGATGGTCTCTTCCTGGGCGGCAACGTTCTCGGTCCATTCGGGCTTGATGGTGAAGCTGGGTCCTCGGTAGTTGAACTTGATGCCGTGCTTGTTGTAGGCTTGTTGCATGATGTTAACTTGTTCGTTGAGAGTGGCGTTCTACAAGTGCATCATTTGTTAGTCCTGCTACATATACACGCTCGTGGACAGTATTGTTTCCGGGGTAAACTCACGCTAATCCAGCCATCGGCCCGAGACTTGTCCGACTTGGCTACAACGTGGAGGTAAAGGTCGACAGTGAGGCTGCGTGTTGGCGGATTGGGAGGTTCCTTGAGCACACAAAGTGGGTTTGTGGCCTGTCGAAGTTGCAGATCCTCATACACACCCAGGGCTTCACCTCCTGAAAGCGAAGGCCTCGCGAGGGCAAACGACGCAAGGGTCAAGGGCCCGTAAAGGTTGATTCCGAGTTTCATTTTGGATCAGAGTGTCTTAAAGAATGCTCGTCTTGAATATCGGTGTGGAGATGAAATTTACAAAAATAAAACCGGGCACGGAAACAGATTTATACAACTCTCCCAGAGACTCGGAACGCTCGGTGGTGCCCCCGTGATGCATACCTACCAGTCGGTAGCTAACCATGTGGTAATGAAAGCCTTGCCCCGTGTATCTGGGCCGTAGAATGCCACCAACATTTTTCTTTTACGGGTTAGGCGAGGTAGGGTTGACATGGGATAACTTGTATGGAAGGATGGAAATCGTCGCCATAGCCTTCGAATCGTGGCGTAGATGTCCGAGCAAAATGGTGTTGGGTGCGGCACGGCTCCAGGGTTCGCAACCAAAAAGTTGCACGCACGAGGCACATCTGACGAATGCCCTGCTGCCATTCTTTATGCATACTGGTATCCCCGGTTTTGGTACTCAACGCCAAGAAAGTAGCCCACTTACGCCTGAAGGGAAGATCAGTGTGGCGTTGCAGAAGAGGAATTTTACCCTTGTGCCCCTGAACAGGGGTAGAAGGAGATCAGATGAGCTCTACGGACTTGGCGCGCTTGTTGGTTCGTGATAACCAGGAAATCACAGAATACTAGAATCCCTCCTACAATGCAAGGCACAATTGACATCGGAATCTCCGGTCAATCCGTATGCAGATGACGCGCAGAGCGTTGTAGGAGGTCAATGTAGCTTGGGAATTGTGTAGATGCTTTTCAAAGATTTTTTTCCATGGGGAGGTAGTCAAACTGCAGGTTGCCTTGGCCTAGCGACTGGAACTTAAGAGCATACAACCTCACCCCCAGAAACCCGAAAGTGGTTGGTACATGTATCATAGCCACGAGATTATGCGCTACGCAAAGGCTATTACGATGCGAAACTACGCCTAGCAAGAAAAATCGTCTAACGGACAGCCCGTCAGGTAGGACTCATGGTAATAGAGTTACGCTAGGAGACTCAGCAACGTCGCCGTAAAACCGGTGCAACAACCAAGCTGCGTTCAATCCTGATGAGATTTTCGAATGCATATTAGGTTAGTAATATTGTAACAGCAGTCTAGGTTATCCCGTCGCTAATGACTATCTTGTGTTGGCAAAGTTCAAGATAGATTTGGGGCTGTTAGCGGATGTTTGCTCCGATTGGATGCCCCAACTTTTCCCCCCCGCACTCCACTGACACGTCAGAGACAGGTCAGGTCAGCCACGTATTGGGCTCGATCAACGAGCCCAACGCAGGTCATTCGCGCTTGAGAATAAATAAAAGGTGTTCAAGCAGATTTCAATATGAATTTTTGATGCACCATCTACGACGCCCTCACTGCGATATAACCTGTTGAACATGGACCTAATCATGAACGCGGTCTCCGCCGTCGCTCAATTCTTCGGCGACCCACCCCGCTTAGCCGCTCCGAACGGTATCAGTGAAACAACAATCACAATTACAAAACGCGAAGCCATCGTAATGGTAACCGCCACTGCCACAATGTACTCCTTTTGCCCTGAGCGGCTGTGGATATGCAAAGCCATTTTCAACATTGTCCTGCTAGGCTGGGTGACGGCGCTGGCATTCGATGCGAAAGAAGTTGGAGTGGAAGCGTGGGCGGGGATTCCCTTGTGGTTGAAACGGTATCTCGGCAGTGGTGATGGAGGCGCGGCAGGGGGTAGTGGTGGGTTACGGGCTGTAAACTTGGGGTCTCGGTCTTTGAAGCAAACTCGGGGACATCTAGCAGTTGCGCGGGTATCGGAGATGATTCAGAAGATTAAAGCTGCACAGCTAACGCAGGATCTTTGGGAAGTTGTCCGGCGGTTTTTGATCCGCTGTCTGAAAATGGCGCTGCATTATCTCGAGCCGCCCGGCGGTGCGTTGGTCCTGTCTACGCTACCAACGAGAAAGGGTGTTAACACACTTCAAACTTTGACAGATCTACGCCATGACCAAATACATGGCGCATCGCGAAACTCGCCCAACTCAGGAGCTAAAACTTCTCTGGAAACTCCCCATAACCCACGTGCACCGTCAACTTCTCGCGAATGGTACGCCCTCCTCGTTAGAACACCGCCGGCCGGCGACGACGAGATATTCAACACAAAGACATCATTTTGGGACGACGATGTGGACATGTGGCAGCAGACTGAAGACGCACCAGAACTCTCGTCCCTTCCCTGGAACAGCACATCGACATCGTGTCTTCCCACCTTCTTAGACGACTCTCTGTCTGCGGAGACACACTTCTCCTTTTGTATAATCGAAAAGAGCACCTGGGAGGCTTCGAAAATAACCCTTGTCGAGAAACTAAGCTTGGGAAAGTACTGGAATCACCGCGGAGAAAACGGTTACCAGCGGGGAAAAAAGTGGACAGACCGTGACATTCGCAAGATTATTGCGGTGGAGGTTCTCGGGATGGTTCAACCTGACAAGGGACGGGATGTTTTTGATTTGTGTCATGAGCGTGAGTTCCCCTGCCAGTTATGAGATTCACATCCGTTTACTAATATATACATGTACGGGTGACAGATTTCGACACCCTACGCTCACTCTGGGGAGAATACCGAACCATCTCGTGGAACGACATCGACTTTGCCATTTTCCTCGGTCTACTCACCACCGGTCCGGAAGCTGCACAAATCTCCAAACAGCTCTTTCAAACTATGGGAACGGTTCGACTAGAACAAATACTCGTCCCGAGAGCTCAACTAGCTTCGGGTCTCCTAACAGTGGTGGGAGCTGCGGCGGTTATCGGGACGGGAGGTCTAGCCGCCCCGTTTGTGGGACCCATGGTACTGGGCAGATTTGGCGCCGAGGGGGCGAAAATCAGGAAACGAGACCAGGTTATCTGGGATGAAAGGGTGGATATGCTCAAGGGGTTGAGTGAAAAGTTTCCGCAGCTGGGGGTATTACTCGACGGCTAGCATGTGTCTAGTCATGCCAGATAGGGTCAGGGTTAACATTCGAATGTTCAAACTAGGTACACATGTACGTATGCGTCTATCTCCATGTATCGGGTTTCAACAGTCGTCCAAACTTGACCCGACAATCCTCAATAATTACCTGCTTGCTGGCGTGGTCTTTTAACTCCGTTGTTGCAGACTGGACTGGAATCACAGAGTGATTAACAGAGAAACTTCCACTCCACATCCTCCCATCCACCTCTCCGCTTAATCACCACCTCACCCCCCTGCGCATCCATCGGAGGTTTAGCCACAGCCTCGCCAATCCTCGTCCATCCTAGCTTAACATTCGCTTCATCGAGACCGTCCATTTCAAACCCCACCACCAAAGCCGCCATGAGTCCCAGGTTCTCTGCAAACGCAAAGTTCCTCCCCGGACACAAATGCTTGCCTCCCCCAAAGGGAATATAGCCCTGCTTTTGAGCGCGATCAAACTTATCTTCTTCCGTAAACCGACTCGCCTCAAACTCCATTGCATCTTTCCCCCATATGCCTGTCGAGTGATGCATTCCTTTGACCGACCACATGACATCCATGCCCGCTTTCAACAAGTACTGATTCCCTGTCGAGTCGGACAATACCGTATCGTGCACGATGCGTCTTGTCCCGACAGATTGATTGCCAAGCCGAATCGACTCGCGATAACAGCTAACCATTAGGGGACATTGTTCTTCCAGTCGGGAAATATCCAGCGTCGCTACCCGTCCTCCCTCGTTTTTCTGGGATAACCCCACCAGCGGTAACGTTTCCTTTCGAAGCTCCTCCACCACGTCCGGACGCAGCCACACATTTGTGAGAAACCAGTACAGCGTCGGAATGGTATTGGCTGTCGCGACGAATAGCAGAGCCACTTCCATACGTCCAATCTCTTCGTCGGGAACCCCAAACTCGCGGGCCGTCGTGGCACGGACCTTGGTGATTTCCGCGACATCCGGAGCCGAGTCCTGGTGGGCTGCGTACCAGGGGGCTAGCGCTGCTTGGACTCTCTCGCGGTTGGTGTAGGCGGTGCGGGCGACGAGTTGGGGAAGAAAGCCGAGGAAGAGGGGCTGCATGTTAGATTCGAACGTCCTGTTTTTCATGTTAGTCTTCCGTGTTTTCTTTTGGGAGGGGAGAGGGGGGAGGGGGTTACCATAGTGCTTCAATCACTTCAGATTCAGAAATCCCCCTCAGGGGATTACCACTCCCATAAAGTCCTTCGGCCGTCGCCATGGTCATAAAGTCTCTCAACCACCGATACAGATTCTCCACCCGCAAACCGTCCTTGCCCGTCACGTTTAGTCGCTCGGCGACATAATTCAGTGCTGTAGCATTCATCCGATACAAATTCTGGCCTTGCATGGCGCCCTTGATGCGCTGCATGGTGACACCCGCCGCCGATTTCTCAATATCGTGATCTGGTCCCCACAGTTTCTCCATGGTTGGGCTGGACAGGCCAAAAACACGTTGGGCAAATTCCATGCTGACGATATCAAATGTCAAATTCCGGTGGCGGATCGCCGAGGTGATTAGGCCTCGGTCGAAGAGCACGTAGGATTTTCCGTTTAGCATGGGCATTGTCCCAGCGGATGCTGAGGGATGGTGTCTCCTGGGGGAATTGTCAGTGTATACCTATATATGTAAAAATGGAGGGTGGCGTTGCGCAGGGGATATTCCGAATGCGGAAGGGGCGACAACAAAAAAAAGAACGAACCAAAAAAGTGACATACCGAAGAACCTCAAGGTAATCAATCCCATGCTGCGCCAGTCCCACGATATGACCGACCATCGGAATCTTTGGTTTTAGCACTGGAGGCTCGCGGCTATCCATGGGTGGCGATGAGAATTTGTAAAAGAGATAAAATATGATGGCGGCCGCCGTGATGGCCACATAATGCGTCGCTGCATCTGTGAAGTCGAAATTCAAGTTTTGGAGGCGAAATGCCTGTGGTCCCAAAGGACCGGCCGCGAATGACATGGTACTCAAATTCGTATTGTCGTCCCCAGGCGACAAATCTTCCCCTACTTCTCTCCGAGAAAAAGAGAAGTTTGTTGGGTGGAAAACACGGAAGTGACGGTGAGCATTACTGTTTGAGGTGGTCCGTCCAATGTCACGTGAGGTAGCGTTGATTGTCGGGCAAAATCCCCCATTTATCCCGCCCGACATCTTGGTAAGCACAAAAATAAGCAAGCACAATACCTATGAAACAAGGATGCACAAAGTAAGCACAAGGATGCACTGATAATTTGACGCGTCATGTCCTGGGTCAGTGCAACATGGTGCATCGAACTGCAAGTGCCCAATCCTTTACTCTTTTCCAAAAATTTCCAGAGCGCAATTTCAGACAAAAAACCGGTCTGATTGGAGACCAGAGATTATTGAGGGCGTGTCGCGACAGGCTCTGCACCAGTCAATCAACCGCCAAGTCGAGTCACCATGCAGACTTTCGGGGGTGAAGCGGCTGACGACCCCTCATTCTCAACATGTTTTTAAAAACCTAATGGAAGCAATGGGGTTTGTATCCACTCTTTAACTTCTTGATGCTGATCGAAATTCACATTGACACTAGGGAGTACAACTGCGCTTTCCTACGTCAGTAAACATGTCTCTCCCCCGCTCCTTCCTCCCACTCGTCAAATCCACTCGCTTCTGGAGCGATTACCTCTTTCTCACCGATACGGCGGATCCTCCTCCATATAAGGCGGCCTTTCAACATGCCTATGACAACGATGACGACGATGACGGTGATGACGACGATTCCTCCGAAAATGAGGAATCCGAAGATGAGGAATCCGAAGATGAGGACTCTGATCAGGAATCCGAATCCAAGAGCAAGGCCTCGGAAGGCTCGGGTGACGACGAGAAAGTAAACCCGGAGAACCCGGAGGGCGATAAGTCGAAATTGAGCCAATCTGCAGCTACCGAGACTGTGACAGACGATCCTGAGGCCGAGGCCGAAGCTGATGATGCTAAAGCTGCCTCTGACGAAGACGAAGACGACGACAAATCCTCATCATCATCGGCCAGCAGCAGACCGTACTCGCCTTACCTTTCTCACCACCTCATCTTTCATTTTCGCCGCACCATTAATCCCGACGATGACTCTCAAAACAACGAACAAGAGGATAGTGGCGAGGACAGTGACGAAGAAGAAGACCCCTCCTTCCACACACACCTTTCCCTCTCCCTCACACCTAACCTATCCTATTTCGAACTCTCCTTTTCCGCTCCCTCCATCGACATGTATGATATCTCTATCGCACATGACGATCAGGCGCATTGGCATCCGTTTGTGCTGAGGTGGGAAGAGTTGGAGGTTATCTGTCGGGCTGTCAGTATTACCGCCCAAACCCACGCACGTGTGGATGTGACGGAAAGAAAGAATCAGGGAACGGAGGAAGAGAAAGATGATGGGGGAGAGAAAGAAACAAGCTGGAAACACCCAGGTCTACCCCTCCTTTTCCTCTATCGCTTCGCACCCATCTGCGACGGCGACAACCTCGAGCGCATCACCGCCATGTTAGCGCGGGCTTTCCAGAGCGTACTAGGCGACGAGATAAGCGATCGGGATATCCGTCGATTCATTGAACGGATGGATTGTCGAGAAAGAAAGTTTCGTTGGTTTAAAGACGACGACAAAAATTGGTGGATTGGTCGGGGTGATGATCCAGAAACGGCAGGGGGGGTTTATACCTACCGCAGTAGGGAATCTGTGAGAAACGGAAAATGGCGGAATGACCAGTGGAACCACCTGATTGCTGAAGCAAAAGGTATTGTTGACGCCGCTGCCGGAGGAGGGAATGTGGAATTGGAAGGGGAACTGAGTGAGGAAGATCGGGAGTTAGCCGCGCGATTTGCCCCCCGAAAACGCTACAGCCTTGAAATCTGGCTTGCTCTGCGAGAAAAAGATCGCCCATTACACCAGCGGGCAGGACGGTATCTGCAACTCGCCCTAGACGGGGTACTGCGCATTCTGGATCTCGGAAGAGCGACTTCCTCAGGAGCTAGTAGCTGCATTATCAATGGCCGGAGCGTTTGGACGTCAGACCACTCTTCGATTTCCATTCACGGAGACTTGCCCCGCGGTAGGGCGATCATCAAACAAATGCTTTGGTGGTTACGCGCTCCTCTGGCGACAACACTTCGAAACGGATCCGATTTTGATGAATTACCCTTCAACCTGGCCGACGCATCCGAGGACGTCACCAACGAAACCTATCTCGCGATTTGTGTACCGGATATTCTCCCCGACTGCAGCTGGCTGGTCGGTCATACCCTGCCTGATTCCCTCCAAACGGTACTCGAGTCAAAAGATATCCTCGGTGACAGTGGGAAACTGTCCGAGCGAACAAGCGATGGGTGGGTGACAGTGACCACTGCCGATGGCGGAGAGGTGTCCTTCAACTTTTGTCGATTTGACAACGAACCCGCCGAAGGGACCGGCGCTTTAGCGCTGCGGAAATGCACCCCGCAAACAAGCTATATCTTGCATCGCCTGATGTTGACGTCCGGAGCGGTGTTAATGCCGGTTGCCCTGGCGGCGAAACCTTTGGAGGGAAAAGTCGCGGACATGTCCTGGGTTAGACATCGCGTTGTGGATGCCCAGTCCTTGCATTGGGTTCTGTCGGAGGGGGCGTATGAGCATTGGGTTAGAGCGGACAGGGGGAGGGTTAATGAGGATGATGAGGATGATGTCGATGGCGAGGAGGAAGAAGAGGAGGAGAAGGAGGAGGAAGCTTGAGCTGTCTATAGCTGCAAGGTTTGGCTGTGTAGTTTGATCCTTGCTCTCTCTCCAATGCCCAGCCCACTTGGAAAGTGTTTTATGCTTCTCGATGACGCTTTCAAGTGACGGTTGTGTCTGCCGACCCTTTGGAAATAATATGACGTGGGGCAGGAGAGGTTACAGTAACCCTCAGCAACCTATCAGAATGCCGCATCAATGTGGGTCTCTCTACACTCACTAATTGGCTATATTAGGTAGGCGGTGAGCACAGCAATTCAGGTGCGGGGACGGTTCTCGATGCTCAGGCCGCTAGCCTTTCCTCCTTACAAGCCCAGATATCACAGGACCCTTCCAAACATTTCTCTGGTTGCCCCCTTCCCTCTTACTTCCCCTACCTCTGGATTTTTCTAATGGCTATATATGACTACACATTAGACCCCTCGGGGGACACTATCCTCATTCTGGAGAAGCCGAATGCGCCATTCGCTGTATGGCATGGCGCTAGCGGCGACAAACGGCGGCCTCCTTCTAGAGCCGACCACGTACCAATTGAGGACCAGCCCGCGGCGATCCATGAGCCCGTAACCTTTCTCGTCTCTTCGCGGCACCTCATTCTAGCGTCGCCAGTGCTGAAAGCTGCGCTGACTGGAGAGTGGAAAGAAAGCACTCCTCGCGAAACAGATGGCCTACGCGAACTAAGGGCCGAAGGGTGGCATGTCCAGGCAATGGCTATCTTTATGAGCATCCTTCACCACAAATGGTCGCAAGTTCCCCCAGACGTCGACCTAGAGCTACTAGCCAAAATCGCCGCCGTTGCCGACTATTATCAAACTTATGAAATGGCCCCGTTCATAGGTTCGCTATGGGTTGAACGTCTACGAAAGTCCCAGCTCCCACGTGTCTACAGCAGGGAGCTTGTCCTTTGGATTTTTATTTCTTCAATGTTCAGGCACCGTGAAGTGTTTCGGCATGTCACCAAAATCGCTGTCAGAGATTGTCCTGGGGATTTAGAGACGTTAGAGCTTCCGATCCTGTCTGCAGTTGTTGGTA
>Ga0247765_1000639_pt1 | contig 25037 bp, 25 predicted proteins | sample UWRJL106311C6_FD_179949 | JGI IMG/M metagenome (GOLD analysis project Ga0247765, IMG submission 179949) | Plant litter microbial communities from Arlington Agricultural Research Station in Wisconsin, United States - UWRJ-L106-311C-6 | ecosystem: Environmental > Terrestrial > Plant litter >...
ACGAGGGGACACGTGGGGGTGAGGGGGGGGAGGGGGGGGGGAAGGTGGAGGGCCGATGATAATATGCATACCCCCCTACCTACCTCGGTGGAAACACCTGCATAAATATGCCTGCTGCTGCCTCCAAGCGATCAATCACTTCGAAGCGATGTCGAAGCGATGTTCAATCTTTTTCGGGTCATCCCCGGGCGAACTTTTCATGCCTCTTTTATTGGTGCTAACTTCAAGTTTGGGGGGAAATCAACCCCTGGTTTTTCCTTCCCCCCTTTTTGGTGGTGATTGCTCAGTCTGCAGTGTCCAGTCCACAGTGGCGCCTCAGTCTGTATATCCCTTCATTCTGCAACTGCCTTCAGTTCTTAGTCCGCAGCCCCGCGGTGCCTCAGTTCCCAGACTGGTAATCACCACCCTTAGACCGCCCTCTGGTAGCAAGCACCTCAGTCTGCATATCCCTCAGTCCGCAGTCTGCAGTCCGCAGTGCCCCTCCTGGGCACTACTCCACAGCAGGCAAAACACTCTGCTCCACCGCCGTCATAAGTCTCGCCAACCGATCAATCAGCGGCGGTCTCGGTCCTCCATCGTAATTTCTTCGTAAAACCTCCATGACCACCTCCATTAGCTCTCGGGGCTGTGACAAGTACACTCTTGACGACAATGGTGAAATGACAGCAAAACTTGTCGCCGTCCCCCCCACAGTAGGAGTAGAAAACCCGTTTATGCAAGGACAGCCCGTGCCCAGCTGCGTGAACCGTTGGAGCTCCAAACTGTCGGGATCTTCCAAACAAATAGGGTGCATTGGATCAGTAGGGCTGCTAGCGGCGGCAGCAACCCAGGGATCCAACTTGTTAGTGTTGTTGTTAGTGTTGCCGTTATTACTGGAATCATTGTGCTTGCTCTTGGCGAGTAGACCATAAATCCAGAGAGCCAAGGCCGCATGATAGATCATAACCGCAACTGGTCCATGGATCGTTCTGGCCTGAGACGTTTTGGCAAACCGGATAATCTGTCCAGCATGCCAAATCGCCCGTCGAGCCGCTTCCGTCCTAACCCAGCTTGCCACGGCTGGCCGAATGGAGCGAGCGGCTTCTGGTCCTTCAATGCCGGCGAGGACATGAATGTCTTCAAACGGCGTGTGTAGATGCAGAGAAACATGCTCGAGTCGAATAGCCAGCTCCGGATGATGATGGCTTCCCATTTGCGGCGGCCCCACTGACATGCGAAAAGCATTCAGCAATCGAAGCAACTCTTCCTGTCGCGAGGTGATCAAGAAGGCATTCCACCGTCGGGGACTCGCCCGCTGCAACGACTCCAGCTGCCCATGTTCCCAGCACAAACTCCAGACACAAGCCAGAAACGCCGACTGCGCCACCGCGCCGTCCAACGTCTGCGCGTTGGCCAAAAATATCTCCGGGTCATCCAGATAATGCCCTAGTCCCAGCTGCTTGGGATTCGCATGCGCATGCGCCAGGGCCCAAAACTCGTTTGCCGTCGATGCATTCCACAACTCGGCGGTGCCTGGTAACGCCGCCGTGACTTCTGCCGGGGAAATCAACGTCCTTGTCAACAACGCCGCTGAAGAATACGCATCATGTCGTAGCGTCCGAAACGCCAGCCGTCGAAACGATTCATGTAGAATCCAATTCTCCCACGCCGTTTCCAGCAGTACCCCTGCTCGTTCCGTCTCTTCACCACCACCCCCGCCATCGATATCGATATCATCTGACTGATGGTCCGCAGAGTGAGGGTGAGGGTGAGGGTGATGATGGGGAGAGGGAGAAGGAATCGTTAATTCCGGATACCCACTCCTTCGAAATTTCCCATCCCTTCTCAACATGGTAACCAAACTCTGCAAGAAGCTTTCGGCAATCTCCACCTTGCGACTAAGGCCACTCCACAGGCCAATCTCAATGACGAGATAGAAAGCCTGGAGGATTTCCAGATCGCGGGTTTCGGTGTTCTTACTCTCCCACGCCCGCGGGATGGCAACTCTCACACATTCTTGTATCGCAAAGCCGAGTTTCGTGAGCGTGGGATCCGCAGTTAGGACAGCGCCGGCGGCACATATCGCGGCGAGTAATTCCGGTCTCGCCTCGGCCGGATCAAAAGTCGCACAGTGCAAAAAAGACCCCGCCTGAGATACCGGGGAGGTGAGATAATACTGCACGAGCATATCCAGGAGGTCCACCGAGGGAAAAGACGCCACGGCTTTGGGGAGGTTATCCGGGCGGCAGTTTTTAGCCACGAGGGCGATGATTTTATCTCGTGCCGAAACGGGAACGCGTGTCCGTGTTGCGCGTTTTCTTTTTCCTCCTTCACTCGAACCCTCGCTCTCACTCATGCTCATGCTCATGTTCATGGGTATAGACATGGGCATGGCCATGGACATGGGGTTGATATGCATGTGGGACTCGACATGGGCAAAGGATCCGCCATCATCGGGGAGGGAGAGGTGGACTTCCTCGGCGGCGCCATGGTCGTGGAGGCTGGGTCGGAATTTCCAATAGGCTTGTTTGATGGCTTCGGCGCCGGATGAGATGGCGTTGCTGCCGCTGTTGCTGCTGTTGCTGTTCCCACTACTGCTGCCATCTCGGATGGTGGTTGTTGCGGGGGAGACAGGCCCCGTGGTCTGTTGTTGTTGTTGTGGCGGTGGTTGTTGATACAAGGCTGCATCAGCCGTGTCGAGAAAGCCGCCACCACCGCCGCCTTCCCACTCAAAGGGGATGTGAATGTTATATTGGTTGAGGAACTGAAGGTCAACATCGTTGAGGTCGAGATATCCCGTCAGGTCAAACTCTTGGGAGCCGAGAGAAGACCATTGGTTTTGCGGGAAGTTGAAGTCGGCACGGAAGAGCGGCGGGTGAGTGTCGTAGGAGCAAAGGGTTGGTTCTGATAAATCAAAAGTCAGCTCACTTGACGTCTGGTTGAATGAATCTGGTTGAATGAATGCCAAGCATACATGGAAGGGGGAGGCCAACATACCACCCATCTGCAGCTGAGGCATCGAAGAAGGCACATCTGCATGATGACTCCCGATGTCTGTGTTACCTTGACCCAGACCACCCTGACCCAGGCTACCCTGAACCAGGTTACCCTGACCTAGGTTACCTTGACCCAAGAGAGGCTGAGTCTGGGCAATGTCTGACCCACCAGCACCCGCCAGTGAAGGCGGCGGCTGCGGCTGAGTCTTTGGCGGGTTCCATACACATTCAATATCCCTTTCGACACAACGACGACAAGGCTTTTGCTCGGTGCATCGCAGGTGGTTGACGGCGCAGGCCCGACAAGCCTGGCTCACGCGTTCGGCTGCATCCCGAACGATACGAGAATAGCCCGCCGGCCCGGCTTGCTCACCAGTGATGCCATGAGCTGCTAAATGTCTCTTCAATAGGTCGCTGTGCATGTGCGTGTGCATGTGCCGCATCTTTGGGTCAGCCAGAGAGATATTTTGCATCAGAGAAATGAAAAGAAAAAACACTCACGTTCTCCCAAACGATTTGGTGCAGACGTGACACTGGTACGGCTTTGAATGCGTGTCTGGGTGAATAAGTTATCACTTGTCTCTGACACGATCAGAGGCACACATACGGGAGCGGATGTGACGGGACAAATGGTCCTGTCGCTTGTATCGGTTCTTGCAGAGACCACACTGAAAAAGTCCATGTCCTGGCCCTGGGCGAGGAGCCGGGGCCATGTCGTCTTGGACAAGCGACGACGAGGCCATGGCGTTTGTACGTGTGCGTGCACGAAAGCTTCCAGCTCTGAAAGATCGGGTGAGGTGGAGGGGTTCCTGGTGGCCCCAAGCGGTGGGGGAGTCCCGAAGGTTATTCTGGTCGCCCGCCAAGCCCATCTTCAGGCGAGAGGCGGCACTTTCGTCATGCACCCCGCAAAAGCCTGATATTGCAGCCAACCGACCCAACCGACCCGTCGCAGGTTGATCAGACCGTACAGCGAGAGATAAATTTCCACCCTGTGACTGAGAATATATTACGCGGCGCGACTCCACCTTCCGGCCTTTCCGCACTCGTTCGTCTTCGGGTAACCCGTCGGGCAGCAGGCGAGAGCCTAGATAGGTAGACTAAAATATCTTTTAGAGTCAACGCCTTCCAGGTAATTTCCAACCACTTTGGTATCGCTGGAAATGCCTCCCGGCAGATTCCTTATAGAAGCGCTAAAACCTGGTCACAAACCGCTTGCATGACCGATGACGAAGCTGCTGTCCACATTGCGCAGAGTGAATAGGCCGTTAGATGGCCACTTGCCTTTGCGTCCTTTATTCAGCCTCGTAGCTCTGGTCTAGTCCCACCCAGTTCATTCATCCATGGATGTTCGGGATGGTGAAGACTGGGCAAGACTGGATGCGCGGGGCGTGGAGACTGAATGCTGGGTACAAAGTGTACATGTAAGGAGCCGTGCTAACGAATGACTCTGTTAAAAATTGGACGCATCTAGTCGCTGGCGAAAAAGGGCTTTGATCGATTGACTTGGAGGAGTGCCTTACGGTGTGCATGTGTGTTGTGGTGCCCCCCAATGTAGGTCTTGCCCCTGCTTGCGAGCTGCGCGTACGGGCCTGAGGCGTCCATGGAGCATCGAGCTCTGCCAGAGAAACCCAACATGGCTGAATGTTGGGCATCTCGGTCTGAGGGAACCTCGCATGGCATGACTAGGGCGACGGTAAGATAAAACAAATGACTTAGCGTGTCGCCAGCTCGTATGGTGAGAGTTCATGCGCCCCACGAAGCTAAATGGCCGAGAGAATGCAGCGCCATCATGACAGTGACGAACCGGAACGGAAGCCGCGTCCTGAAGTGAAATGGCTTCGGCCAGGAAGGCAGTGGAGCTTCTGGACATCTGTGACCTCCTTGCGCGCCCTGAAAAACTTGAGGCACGCCCTTCTCAACATTCAATCCGGCTGTTGCCCTGACCCTGCCAGTTGTTGCAAAAGCCGTTGGGGCTATTGCAAATTGTGTCGTGTTCGCGACAATGCGACGGGCATCAGAGACATTTGCAAGGGCAACAACAGCGGTAATGCATGTCGTAACATCGGGTACGAAATATAGGGGGAAGCATGGTTCGAGTATTTAGGGGGGCGTAGGGAGACCAATCTCTGGGATAATTAGGTGCCAACATAACCTTGCCTATCGAGGATGACAAGGTAAGGTGTTATGTCATGCGGGAAAGCCGCAATGCTCACGCCGCCGCACATAGTGCCACACCGTGTATGCTCTTCTCTTTGCCGTGACTTGAGCCATCAGATTCTTTTCTGCCCCACTGTTGCCAAAACTGGAGACGGTTCAGAGTTGAGGGATCTGGTGGCGGAAATTGGCTCTGAAATTTCGACGGAAGGTCTGGGCTGCCTGGCGACTTGCCGCCAACCAGCTAGGTCATGCCAGCTCTTCGCCAGGAAAGGAAGCTCGAGAAGACACCCTGTGGCTCCATGAGATAACATGTTAGCACACTTCATGTAAGGTAGGATCTTTGTTGAGAACGCGTGTTGGTGAAGGAACGCCCAGTCACCGTTGGCCTAAAAAGAAGACCGACTGCAAAGCACAGGGACTGTGGCGTCTACGCAGTAGGTGTGCACTAGCGCAGCATGGCAGCCTAGGCCACCAACACTACCTGGAGATATGACCCAACGGCAGGGGCAGCTCTGGGATTAACTGGACCTGTGTATATTGCAAGTCACGGCAAACATGAGAAGCATGCACGGCGTCGCGCGTCAGCCCAATCATGCTGTCAGTAAAACAGACTTTGACCGGCGACCGTGTTGGCAAGCATACTGACTGCCTCCCCAACGGCAGGTAGGTGACCCAACGACAGGTACCTTAGGTGGGCGGATAAACAGCCACGCACCGGTGGTGGGAAGATTCCTCCGGCCCGAACCCTTCACAAGGTCTCCGAACAGGTCTCCGAACAGGCCTCCGAAAATGGTAGCCGAATGGCGAAGTCGAGTCCGTCCACCCGCCCGCCCGCCCGCCCGCCACAACTCCCCCACAACCACCACGCCTCCGCCACATTGTAGAATAGAAATTACACCTCCCGCATTCGCCTCGCCCAAAGGAGTATCATCTTGCATCTTGCAGTACGCCTAAACATTGATACGCATGAAACACCAAGAAGAATCATGAGTGATTTCGGGCGGGCGGTAAACCAGGCAGCAACCAACAACTCGCGCTGTCGCTCTTTGCGGCCGCCGAAGGGTGAAGAAATCAGCGAAAATTTGAGCGATACCATGTTCTGCCGCATCCGTCATTGGCGTAGCAGTCGGTAGATTGGGCCTGTGGCAACATAGACGAGCCTACATGTGGCTCAAGTTGCAACGGTAGGGTAGTGTAGACTGGGATAGCTACCTGTCGCAGTGTGGGCACCCGTCAGACAACCCGAAACTACACTAATGCAGATGCAGTGGTCTACACTAGTGTCGTATCTATCCCCACGTCGCAGTTTAGTGTAGGTACTATCGATCGACCTCATTGCAGTTTGGATTGGGGTTCGGAGCTAAGGACCAGGGTATCTCCACCTGGCAATTGTGCGGTGAGGCGGGGGAAACGAAACGGCAAAGTTCCTGGAAACTTCCCTGCCTTGCGTAGATCGTGCTGTCTCTGGGCGGATTATACAGGATGGGGACTTCTGGAAGTTTCCCCTGGCCGGCAACCCTGTTCGGCCTAGTCAGATCATGGGGCAAACTTCTGCGCCTGCAACACAGAAATTCCCGGCTTAGCTCTTCTCTTTGCTTGGCTGCGCGTCCACCTGCCTTGTTGGCAGGTCCTTTTGGTTAGGGCTGTAGGGCTGCATAGAAGTCAGCAGCATCAAGCGGATTTAAGCGGTCCACCCGAGCAACAGTCGCAGCATGCTACTAAACTCCATCGGATGGACGGTTGCTAATAGCCGCGCTTCGGCTCGTTCCTACCTGCCAAACCTGCCATCGGCAGTCGAGGCCAAAAAGAACTCTACAGAAGCGAGCGTCGAAGCGGGTCCTGCCAAGACGATGTACACCAGACTAGTATAGTGTAGTGTGTAGCTTGTTTTGCCGTGTCGTTGTATCGGGAATAACAGGGGACAGATGGGCAATCAGTCTAGGATGCATGAAGTTGCCCGTCCATAACGTTTGATTCTGATATTCTTAGCGCCAACCGACACCAAACCCCAACATACCACAGTGCGGGATCAACCGCCCGCTTCATCTATGTGTCCTGTCCCGGACCTTACAAACGAATAGAGACAAACGGCGGCCGCTTAGACGGCGACTCCAACCTAAACGGGAAATCCAGGCCTGTCGTTCTGGTGGTTATCGTGCAGTATCGAGCGGACATTGATCGTAGGATGGTTAGTTATGGTGTCGAGCGACGCGCTGCCAACTTCCAAGAAAGCACACCGTGCAGCAGTGACCGTGTCGCCCAATCAAGAGCTGTTCGGCAGGCACCCCCCTGAAGGATCCGCGCGCGTCTCAAACTTGAACAGGCTCGTGCTGCCCTGGCAAGCCTGGCCAGCACTAATTGACATACCTGCGCCGTGTGCCACGGAGGATTGCCCACGGAACTTCCAAGCGTCCTTGCCGGCGAGCAGTTCGGGGAATAGCTTGATGAAAGGGATACTCGTGAAGCGCATCTTGTTTCCCGATTCGGAACAAGATGCCTCAAACCCTCGACATGCTTCCTTGGGCGGCGTTGCCGATCCCAACACCCTGCCACCTGGACGCCCCATGTGCTTGGCGCGCCACAGGCTTCCAGAAGGACCATTCAGGTCAAACCGCAGAGTCCCGCCCAGACGGCTAGGCCGCTTTTGTTCAACAACCGCCGCCCCGGAAATTTCTTATTAAGCTGGTGGCTTCAATCACGGGATTCCGACGACGCCTCTTTCTTATCCCGGCCTTTAGCGAATCGCCGCCTAGCTTATTCCCAGGGGATTATAAACTGCTGATGGGTCCGTATATGACCGACTGGAGCATTCGTCTTGATGGCCGAACTGCCTGGCGTTGAGAGCACAGCATCCCCACTTCGGTTATTCATCACTCCCTCCCGCCTTCTTTGGTCGAGTTTGGCCGCGCTCCTCCCGCACAAAGAAAAGGCCATGACGTGCTGTGGTTGCCGTCAGTCCAGGTGTCTTCGATCTTGATTCCCTCAGTCCGGGTCGATTGTCGTCCGCTTCCCCCCACTGCCTTTGGCTTTGCATCTCCGTTCCCTGGTCCGCCGCCAGCCATATTCACACAATGGAGGACGCCACGAGGTCGACAGACGCGGCGGTTATTGGCGCATCCAATTCCGATATGTCCAGGCTGTTGGCCTATCGCGACCGGGCTAGCCCTCGACAACCCATCAACTATGCCAACGCCGCAGACTGGGACATCCACCAAGCCACCATCACACGACTGTACTTGTATGAGGAAAGGACCCTTAAGGAGGTCAAAAAGTACATGGAGTACAGCCATGGGTTCTTTGCCACGTAAGCACGCTTGATCCTTCCCGCTCGGCATGACATGAGTGTGGCTGATGCGCTAGTCAGGGAGAAGATGTACAAGGTGCGCATCAAGAAATGGGGACTCGACAAGAACAACAACATGGCGCGGGTCGCGCACATGGTGAAGCTGCGCAAGGCCAGGGCTGCCGCGGGGAAAGAAACCAGCTTTATTATCAACGGGTGGCCCGTCCATTGGAACGACGTCGAGCTGTACTTGGAGCGCCGCCCAGGCTTGCAGGCCAAGATGGAGGCCGGCCAGATTGAGATTGGAAATGCTGGTGCCGGCGTCGTGTGTTGCGCCTCTCCCTCCCCAACTCCGGCGGTGTGCTCTCGGCTCTCGATACCGAAGCCGCTTGACCCGGAGCACGATACCCAAATGCGTGACCAAGTGCTCGTCCTCTTCCGCGATTATCTCGCTGGTGGTTTCGACCAAGGCCTGTGGCAATATTCGCCCGAGGCGCGCATGTACCTCGGAAGCGAAGGTCAGGCTGCCACGATGCGCATCTGCGCTTGGGTGTCGGACATCTGGAGTACCGTATACCAGGCGTCGGTCGAGTCGAACAGCGCAGCTGCTATTGCCATCATCAACGCCTATATGGACCACGTCCGTCTCCTCATCCAGGAACAGGATCCGACCCTCTTCATCCAGTTGCTTCGGTGGTATTACTTCTTGTATACCTGGGACTCGCGCGTGTGCCGTGTCATTGCCCGTTTTGTTGGCGACATGTGTGAAGTGTGTCTTGGTCCGCAACACCCGATGACGTTGGCGTGGCGGCGTCTGTTGTGGCTTGAGGCGGACGGTCTCGCATCGATACTGGAAAGCGCCGCGCGCTTCCGGTTGGATTTTATCGAGGAACGGGCCAGAACGCACGGCCATCGTGCCTCCCTCATCCTGTTGGAAGAACACTTTCTCCTCATGAGCATGCGTTGGCAGAACAACGAAGAGGAGATCGATGGTATTATTCAGTGGATTCTCAACCATGCCGAAGACCAAAAGTTTGAGATCGGCGGCGATTACTGCCGCATGATGCTCCGCCTGATAGCTCCGCACATTTTCCACGGAAACCACAATACCGCGGAGAAGATGCTGCAGACCGTGAAGGAATGGATGGACGGGGCTGACGAAGACGACCGGTATCTGGTCATCGTCCGCGCAGGGTATCAGTTCAACAGAGCCCTGTTGCTCCTCGACCAGGGAGAAGAGCAAAACGCCTTGGAAATGTTTTCCGATGCTGTGTGGGTGTCGACGCGCTATTATTGCCCATCGCGACATTTGATCGGCCACATCCTGCACTGGATGATGAGCTATGGTGTGGCGAGCAATCCGGCCAAGGGGCGGCGGTGGACAGCTGTCATGATGCAGGCTATCGACCAAGTTGTTTCCGACTGGCGTGACAACCGTCGCAAAAGCATTGTTGCAGACGCTGCCAAACCAGGCGCGACTGAGCCTGACATGGCTCATGAACTGGTGTCCGACTCATCGACCCTGTTTCCCAGCGACAGTCTCAATTTCCTCGGCGTTTGGACTTACCTTGGCGGCACCCCCCCTGCCGCTGGCTCAGACCGAAAACACTCCGAGTCGGGCATTTGCGTCTCTTCAGTGTGCGGGCAATTGATCTGAGGCGAATTGGAACCGTGGTAAACCATTATCCACACCCAGCAGTCTACTAGACGCTACGAGGTGCCCGTTCAAGACGCGCTGAGTTCGGCCGCGATCGGGGTTTTTATCGCTTCGGCCGGGGAAGCGAGTGAGCGATTTTGCTGGCCCCCCAAGGGAGGGCATTTGCCAAAGGAAGCTGCTACGCGCATTGCACGGTGACTTGCAGGCAAGCCTGGGAAGGCGCCGCAGTCGATGCCCAGGCCTCGGGAGTGGAACTATGCAGCCACGATGACGTTACGGGCCTAGCAACCCCCGGCCTGGAGACGGCGTGATCCGAAAGATCGCAGCGACTGCAGCTGGATTCCGAACGGACGCCTTGTAGATATCGGCAGCGAGAAGTCGCGAGGATGACATGAGGGGATAAAACCAGCGTTCTGCCACATGTCAATGAGGGTGGCGGGTGACCACTCGCAGGCGAAAACCGGGGCCCACCTGCCCGAAAGTGTTGGCGTTGTCGGTCAGTGAGAACGGGGATGAGCAAAGAGGCGATCCTGGAAGTGAGAAATGCGTCTACATGCCTGGCGACAATTAGTGTTTGCGCAGGGTAAATCCAACCCCCGAAAGACTGTGAGCGTGGGACTCGGTGAGTATATAGCAGGGGTTTGTGCCGTGCATACCTAAACAGCTGGGGAGCTGTTTTGCACGGGCTCAAGCCAGAAAATATGTAGGCCTTAAATCTAATATTCAAGACCTTGAAGTTTTCTCGTCTGGGCCTTGAACTCACGCACCAAGCCCTCAGAATACACGTAGAAAAGGTACCGGGGTAGGTTGGAGCCGGCTGACATGAGGTATCCAAGGCCAGCCATCGTCGGCGGGAAGATGCGATGGGTGAGCGAGCCGTCTCCCGTGGGCGAGCTAACGAGCGGAGTGGTGGAAGCGTTGGCAAAATGAAGACAACTGGCCGCTGGCCTAGAGATTGCCGTTCTGAGACCTGCAATTGTCGAACTCTCATATGATCAGCCCCCATATGATCCGTCACTGTAACACGGCCCACACCCTTTCCTCCCTGCATCGGAAAACGGCTAGCTGCGGCAGGATCGTGCCAGATTTGGGGAACACCATTCCCCGGTCACAAGGCAGGCGCTGGTTGGACAGGCATTGGTCAGGCGGACTGGCCCTTGCGAGGAGGTGGCGGGGCACCCGCATCCCGTCCCAACCCCAAAAACGCCCCCGCAGTTCCTGACCTGGAGCTGAAACGAATTCCATTCATCATCGCAACTTGGTGCTTTTCAATTCATCTGCACTTCTAGGCATACTCACCGGGACATTGTGGTTTTCAATTCATCCCATCTGCATCCCCAGGTTTGCCGCACGCCACTGCTTGCGCCATGTTCGCCCAGGACCCACCCCGTGCTCCCAGTCGCTATGACTTCAACAGGAATCCCGTCCCCAATCCCAAGTCCGTCGTCTCGGGCAAAGGGCACGGAGGTTCGTACCGCTTTACCCTCCTCACCGAGCACTTGCTGCGCTACGAATGGTCCAACGATGGCGGCTTTGAGGACCGCGCCTCTACATTCGCCCTTTTCCGCAATTTCACCCCTCCTCAACACTCTGTCAAGGACGGGCCCAGCGAGCTCGAAATCAAGACCCCTTCCTTCACTGTCAAGTACAACAAGAAAAAGTTCTCCGAACAAGGACTTAGCGTCACTGTTGAGCAGGACGTTTGGCGATACGATGGCAAGAGCTACGGCGATCTTGGCGGAACTGCCCGTACGTTAGATGGAGCCGACGGTCGTATCGAGCTCGCCCCGGGTGTCGTCTCCCGTAGGAAGTCATACGCAGTCCTAGATGACAGCCACTCGATGCTCTTCGAAACAGATGGCTGGATCGCTGCTCGCCGGCCCGGTCGCATCGACGGTTACCTGTTTGCTCACAATGGCGATTACAAGGGCGCCATCAGGGAATTCTATCAAGTGTCGGGTCCGCAACCCATTCTGCCTCGTTGGACACTCGGGAACTGGTGGTCTCGCTACCACGCATATTCCCAGTCAGAGTACCTCGAAGTCATCCAAAAGTTCAGATCTTTCGGCATCCCCTTGACAGTGGGCGTCATCGACATGGACTGGCACAAGGTGGACATCCCGCCCGAGTACGGATCTGGATGGACTGGCTACAGCTGGAACCGCGAGCTGTTTCCTGAACCGGACCATTTGCTGGAGCAACTCCATGCAATGGGGCTCAGGGTTACTCTGAACGACCATCCAGCAGAGGGAATTCGGGCTTTTGAGGATCAATACCAGGCAGTTGCTCGATACCTGAACCATGACACATCGAAAGGCGACCCGATTCCATTCGATTGTACCGACAGAAGTTTCATGGATGCGTATTTTGACGTGCTCAAGGCGAATCTTGAGAAAGAGGGGGTCGACTTTTGGTGGATTGACTGGCAGCAGGGAAACAAGTCAAAGCTTCCAGGGATCGACCCGCTCTGGGTACTGAACCACTACCACTATCTCACAAGCAAGCGCAACGTCCCCACGAACGAGAAGCCCATCACATTCTCCAGATACGCCGGCCCAGGCTCTCACCGGTACCCTATTGGGTTTTCGGGAGACACCGTCATCACCTGGCGGTCGCTGGAGTTCCAGCCAGAGTTCACAGCCACAGCGTCAAACATCGGATTCGGTTGGTGGAGCCACGATATCGGGGGTCACTTCGCTGGAATTCGGTCCAACGACCTGACAGCCCGCTGGGTTCAACTTGGCTGCTTCTCGCCCATCCTCCGGTTGCACTCGGAAAAGAGCCAGTGGAACTCCAAGGAGCCCTGGAAGTACGAATACGAAACGGCCCAGATCATGAAGAAATATCTGGTTTTCCGTCACCGCCTGATTCCATACCTCTTCACCATGAACCTCCGAGCCAGCTACTTCCACCTTCCACTCATTCAGCCAATGTACTGGGACCACAAGGAAGACGCCGCATACACTGTTCCCAACCAGTACTACTTTGGCGCGTCCATGATTGCCGTCCCGATCACGCAGCCGTTGGGCAAAGTTAGCCTTGTGGGGTGTGCCAAAGCTTGGCTGCCCAAGGGTCGGTACATTGACATAATGAAACCGACTCTGGTGTATGACGGAGGTCGTCAATACCGACTCCACCGCCCTCTGGCGGGCATCCCCGTGATCGCCAAACAGGGCTCTATATTCGTTTTGGACGCGCGTACGACTTTCACCCATGGAGTTTCTCGTCCAGACGCGCTTGAGATCAACTTGGTCGTCGGCAATGACGGAGAGTATTGCCATGCTGAAGAACCTGATGACGAGTCCTACCAAGCGTATATTCGCCCAGATTGCGAGACGTTCCCCAAGACCTACATCAGGTGGCATCAAAAGAAAGGACAGCTCGAGATTGAGGAGAGTTCGATTTCGCCTGGTCACGAGTGGACGGTGAAGCTACTTGGTGTTACGAAGGGTGTCAAGCCCTCGGTACATACTTGTGCCAGTATAGACCTGGTATTCACGTACCATGTCAACTATGTCGGCGGCTATACTGTTGTGAATATCGGACGCGTTAGCAGTTGGGGCATAGGACGCCACCCCAACGTCGTTGTTTCTCTTGGCGAGGATCTCCAATTGGACGTCCTGAACATACCCGATCGCATACACGAGGTACTCTATCGCGCTGAAATGTCATATCCTATGAAGGAAGACATTTGGAGACTCACGACAGAGGATCAGTCATGCACATCTAATCGCGTTGAGAGGCTACTCAGAATGGATATTGATGCCTCCCTCAAGGATGCCATTATGGAGGTTTGGGCGGCTGATGGGCGCGCGGAGGGTTCGGCTAAGGGCCTGGAGAAATGGAGCGTTAATGACGCGGCGGTATCCAGGGTCGAATCTGCCGCGGGTGATTCCGACACTGCATCGGTTAGTACATGAAGCATCTCCTTGGCCAGATCGGTCGTCGTCCCAGATATCACCTTAGACGGGGCTAACACACAGGAAGAGCGTTCGGGTTGATGGAGATGGCGTTCCCGTCACCGGCAAGGCGGAACCAAGTGTCGAGGGGCACTTTTTCGGTCAGAGAGACGTGAGCGAACCTTGCAGCGACACCCACACCGCGCGGTCAAACGTGGTCATCCGGGGTATCATGGAGAACAAGTCAACCGGCGTGGATGAGAATAATGTTCGGATCGAACGCTTGAATGTGGTGATTCGTGGAACCATGGAGATCGGCGGAAGGGACGGAGAGAACACATCGGATTTGAGCGCCGAGGGGGACGCAGGCTATGTGCTGGTTTCTTTGGACGCATGAATGTCTTTCCCTTAGCGATGGCACAACAATCAGCTCAACAGTTCTGTATTTTGCAGTTTTTTGTTCCTTGTATACGTTTCAGCGTTGATTCCAGTTCATAGTCTCTCCTTGGTGCACAATGGATAAGGTATATAGTTGACGCTAAGATTTGGGCTCATTGGTGGATGTGAAGGTAATAAGAAAACCCGGGAGGGTGACCTCCGCCCCACCTTGAACCCAGGTATCATCCCACCTCGATAAAACGCCACGCTTCCCAGAACTCGGTCTACCTACGTTTAACATTTAACGTTCCGCGAACGGACCTTCAAGAAGCCAATCCCCAATCAAGCCAATGATTTTTTCCGTTTTCATCCGCGCGTCCTCGCAGAGCTCCCGGTCGCGCACCAGCGAGTCAATCTTCTGATCAAACCCATGTATCGTATCCGGCACCAACAACCAGCGATACCACCTCCCATCCTCGGTGCGCTCTTCGAATGCAAACTTCTCATCCCCATCCAGAATCAACTCCCCCTTCCCCACAGGCTCCTCCCGCCCAATCGGCTCCTCCAACGCCGGAATCTTCCGCCCCGCCAACTTGCACGCAAACCGCCACCCTTCTTGGCCGAGCATGTCCATCTCGGCGCCAATCACAAACACGTTGGGAGGGAACGCCTCCCTTTCAGCAAAGTAGGGACTGAGTAGCGTATGATTACACGGCTGTCCGGCGTCGACGTAGGCCCAGTTGAAGACATCTGCCATGGACATGAGGTAGTCGCTTTCCTTTGCGCGGAACCCGCCTAGCGTGGGCTTGTACCGGCGCGTGCGTACTTTGATGGAGCTGGGAGCAACGAAATCCACGACGGGATAGAGCGGGACGACGGCGCGCACGCGGCTGCGCACGCCTTCTAGCTGGGATACAGCGAGGGCGAGATTCGCGCCAGCGGACCAGCCAGCTAGGGCGACGCGGGAAGCGTCAATGGGGAGGGCGGGGTCGGATAGGACGCATCCGATGAGGGCCTCAAGGTCGTAAATGGGCGCGGGGAATGCCGCGCCGGGGGCCTTGGCGTAGTTTAGGGCTACGACGAGCATGCCGTGGCGGGCGGCGAAGGCGGCGTTCCAGGCGTCATTGTCGCGCGGGTGGCCGACGACGAAACCGCCGCCGTGGATGGTCATCAGGGTGGGGAGCCGTTTGACGGTGGCCCCGCTAGTGCTGCCGCCATCGCGCGGGTAGTCTGGGGGGAAAAAGATGCGGATTTGCAAGGATCGCCGAGCTGGATAGGATTTGATCAGGGTTGGGCGCGTGGGCGAGGATGGCGTGAGGAAGTCGTGCAAGCGGTGGACAATGAAGAGGGGAGCGAGGATAAGCTTCTGGATGGCGAAGGCGATGGCGCCGCATCGGAGGCGGTGCGGGATGGAGTAGGATGGGGACAATTTGGTGGCGTCTTCGGTGCCCGCCGTAGCGAGCGCCGAAGTCCCAGGTTCGGCCATTCTTGGCGTGATAATCGTCGCGATGACCGTTGCGGGAGGTGGTTGCGAGAGTTTACGGACGTGGTTGTGAAGGGAGACGCGATTGAGATGTCATTTCGGGGGGCGGGGGGTTGGTGCGGTGAAGTGTCGAGCCGTCACCCGTCGTCGTGTCCTGCGTTCCCCAGCTGAACCGAGGTGGTGGCTCCATCGGTCGTGTTCCCGTCCAATGGTGAACAGTGGGCGATTGGGCACAGCCCCTTGCAACTCTCCAATCCCGGTCAGGGGCCGCGAGTTCTTGGCGGCCTCGATCAAGGGTTAGGGTCGAAAGTTGAGCTGAAAATGCTGACTGGCGCAGGCACGCACGGGAGGCGTAGGTGGCGTGCATTGGTTGGTTGGTGGTTGGTGGAGCTGACCTGGGAGCGGCAAATTTCCGTCCCTCCGATGCGGCTGTCAGCGAGGGGAAAGCAGCGCGGGGGACAGCACTGATGCTTGGCGGTGTGGTGATGTCATGGCAGCGATCAATCGCGGTTTCCTGCTTCTCGTTCCTTCCCCAGTACAAGAGAGTAGAAATCTTGTGGCAAATCGTGGAAAAATTGTTCCATCTGCAAACAAGTTTTAACGCTTTAAACAAGTTCTAACGCTTCAAAATGCCTCAATTATCTAGACTCTTCCACGCAACAACGCCCATGCGGGCAAACGCATCCCGTCCAATCGCTACATCAATTCGCGCCTATGCGACTGGGAGCAACAGCAGTCCCACAAAAGGTGTTGTTCCCGACGGACTAGCGGAAGGGGACGCGCGCGGACGAACCGGAGGAGGCAAGCCTTTAGAGAGCTCGAAAGCCCCTCCGCCACAGCCAAAGATCTACAACGCATCGGTGCACGGAGGGACGGCCGAGATGACCAAGGAGCAACAGGCAGAGGTGGACGCCCACAATCGCGAGTTCGAAGCCAAACATGGTCGTGCACAGACAGCCGCATCGGACAAGGTGGACAAGAGCTTCTGGAGCGGTAAGGGATCTCGGACAAACAACAGCTAAAGGCCAACTGTTAGGGGGCAATGTCATTCAAGTTCGTATGAGGGGAAATATGTCTCCCTCCGTCAATCGCTACACAGTCATACAGCCGCTATTCTACTCCACTGCTGATGCCCTCCCGTGTAGCACTGGGTTGACCCGGTTATCCCACGTAAACTTGAAATCATCGCCAAGCTGCTTCTTGCACGCCGTCGTAACTGCCTCCCACACGTTTGCAAAGACGCCAAAGTTCGCCGGATTTTCCTCGTCATTCTCTCCTCCTTGGAACACACCCGTCCGCACCAGACAGGTGTTCCACCCGTACATGTTCCCGCCGACAATGTCCGAGGCCGGATTATCGCCGACCATGTAGATGTTTTCAGGTACTCGCTCCTCCCCGTGCAGGTTCTCCATCCATGATGCCATGACCTCGTCGGCGTACTTGTACGTCGCCAACTCGGGCTTCCCATATACAACACGCTCCAGGTCGACTCCCATCAGCGCCTTGTACATGGCCTCGAGACCGATTCGGAAAGCGCCCTGGCTCATACGCGGAATGGGGTGCTCGGTTGGACAGAGAATGTCACCTTGGGAGAAGTAAATGGGGATGCGTTCCGACACCGGGTCTGCTGCGACAGTGCCTAGCCGGCCCTTGCGCGAGCGCAGCAGGTCCATTATGATCTGCATGTCGGTTGCGTAGTCGCGCGAGTCGGAAAACACCATGATGGCCTCGATCTCAACCTTGGTGAAATCGCGGGGACGCGACGAAGCGCGCTCTTCCTCGGTGAAGACACGATAGGGCGCAATGGACGGGTCCCACGCTACAATATCGTTAGGTACGACAATATCCTTGAAACCATACTCCTCGGCCACCTCGCGGCAACGATAGCCTTCCCCGCCTACAACCAGCACGGTCTTGTAGTACTCGGCCAGGGCGCGCATGGGTGTGTGGCTCTGGATGAACTGGTCTGTCGACACGGGGTTATGGAGAATGCGCGACAGCTGTTCAGTCCGCGCAGCTTCGGGCTTGCCCGACCCATTCGTCAGGAAGATGTGGGGGATCTTGATGCCCAGCTGGTTGTTACCATTCAACATCTCCAACACCTTTCTCCCCTCGGGGATCAACCGGTCGCCGTGTACCAGCACCCCGTCAATGTCAAAGACAAACGCCATGTTCTTGGCGGCCCGCACCTTCTCGGCGTACACGTCCTGCACCTGCGACACGAGAATGTTTCGCGGTGACCCTACACCCGTCTTGGCGCCATCTGTTTCCACCGACGATAGAGCATCTTGGACATTGGCAAAAGTGACGCTGCTGAGCCGGGACTGCCTCTTGGAACGCGGGATCGGAAGAGCTGCGCCGAAAGAATTGCGTGATAGCCGGCGCTCCTTGGCTGATGGAGGGGCCGGAAGGGCGTTCATGTATTGGGAGACATGTGCTTCTGGGGATCGGGTTGCCGGCACCTCGATGGCCCCAAAGGCGCCACTGTTGAGCGATGTGGGAATTGGGATGCCGTGCTCAAGGATATCTATGAGGCTGCCCCAACTGTCTGATTTCTTATGCACATGACTCCCGAAGCTCCGCTTTGGCGCATGCCCCTTCGTTGGTGATTCTGGAGGAGTGTTGACGCCAAAGTTGAAATCGGGGGAGAACATAGGATGCGACATCTTGGTGGAGTAGGACGGTACAGAGATGATGAGATGGTTGGTGTCTATCTTGGACCGCTCAAACGGCAGACCATACTTATACGCGCCATGCAGACTTGCTCCTCCTCGGAGTCTTCGCCCGTTTGCGATGCAAAGCACCATAATGCCGATCGCCATTTGGTTTTGAGCAGAACAACACCATTATGACGACAGATTGGGGATATTTCTGATGGTAAACCCACGTGGCCCCTCGCCAAGGGCGATAATAGGGGGTATCTCAGGCGAGAAACTGTTGGACCGACTTGTTTCCCGGCTGGGTTCATCGGCTGTTTTCTCCCGCGATCCGGCTCCGACGGCGGAACGGCGGGAAGGTGGGCAGCAAAAGGGACTGCCGGAACGCTAGGCGAATTAGCGACTAGTCGCGGGAGAGGGAGAGCCCCGGTCCTGAGGCTATCCTGGCGGAGAACATGCCGTCATGGCGAAACCGGCAAGCCTGTGGCGAACATCGGGGTCCTAGTGGTGTGGATATTCTCTGTTTTTTCTCGCCGTCCGGGTTCGCCCCAGACATGACTCGTCGGATTTTCCGTTGGTTGATGGGACGGATGGGCTGATGGGGCTCACGGGGTTTCACATTTGGCGAGTAAAACCCAGAAAATGGGGACTCGCTCCGACGTTGCCGCCAGCCCGTGTCATGCGAGATGCCGTGCTCGTGCCGTCTTCAGCCCGTCTTTGCCCCCCCGCGCATCCTGTCTGCCCGACTCGCCCCCAGGGCCCTAGGGTCGTCAGGTCGCAAGCCGGGCTGATCCCGGGCGGTTACCAGGGCCCGCCGGCGTCCCACCACGTGGGTTTCGGTACGTCATGGAGTGGAACATTTCTGGAAAGGCATAAGCACCTCTTGGCTTGCATTGGTTCCTGTCCACTTTTCGCTTGGCTCGGATTTGCTCCAGCCCCTGAGTTGCTACCCGAACCCGAACGCTGCCCGGTTTATGGTCAGGCGACAGGAAAGACAGGGCAAAAGAAACAAGAGCAGTCCAGAGGGCGAATTACACGTGGCCGCCGCGGGCGCTATTCGGATGCACGTCGGGTAGTTCAAGTGATACTTTCTGGGCAATATCAGACAGTTATCAACCAGCTCGGACACGCCAAATTCTGAGGCATTTGTTGTCGGCCGTTGTTCATTTTTTCGACCCTCTTCACCATCCGAGCGCCTTCTCCATCCGAGGGACTAGACCCGGCACACACACCGAGACCTAGCGAGGTTTGGCCGAATCAATCACGCCCCAAAAATGGCTGTTCACAGCTCCGTCTCGTCGCGGGCCTACACACTCAACAACGGCGTCAAGATTCCGGCCGTGGGCTTCGGCACATTTGCCAACGAGGGCGCAAAGGGAGAGACATACCGAGCAGTCCGCAAGGCGCTTGAGGTTGGTTATCGTCATTTGGACTGCGCATGGTTCTACCTCAACGAGGACGAGGTGGGCGATGCGTTGCACGACTTCTTGGCGAGTAACCCACAGGTTGGGCGGAGTGACATTTTCGTTTGCACCAAGGTCTGGAACCACCTGCACGAGCCTGAAGATGTGGAATGGAGTCTCCGGGATTCATGTACCAAGCTGCGCGTTGACTACGTCGACCTCTTTCTCGTTCACTGGCCAATCGCGACAGAAAAGAACCCAGACCGAACACCAAAACTGGGGCACGATGGTAAATACGTCATCAACCGCGCCCTGACAGAAAATTCGGAACCGACATGGCGGGCCATGGAAGCCCTTGTCGACTCTGGACAGGCCCGCTCCATTGGCGTCTCCAACTGGACCATTCCGGGCCTCGAACAGCTACTCTCGTTTGCGCGCATCAAGCCTACCGTGAACCAGATCGAAATCCACCCCTTCCTGCCCAACACAGAACTCGTTCAATACTGCTTCTCCAAGGGGATTCTCCCCGCGGCCTACTCTCCACTCGGTTCGCAGAACCAAGTACCTTCTACGGGCGAAACTGTGCGCGAAAACGCAGCCCTCAACGCCGTTGCGCAACGCACGGGATATAACCTCGCGCAGGTTCTTTTGGCGTGGGGTCTGAGACGGGGGTATGTGGTACTGCCGAAGAGTTCGACGCCGGCGAGAATTGAGAGTAATTTCTGCATTCCGGATCTGCGCGATGAAGATTTTGCGGCGATTGAAGATGTGGCAAAGGGAAGACATGTGCGGTTTGTCAATATGAAGGATACGTTTGGGTGGGATTTGTGGCCAGAGGAACAGTCATAGGGGTCACTGGATCAATGGTGGAGAAGATAGAGCGTATGACGAGATATGACATGGTGATTGTTGTGGTGACTCTTGTGATTGTGGTGACCGTGTTTGCGGCCAGGGCAAACGAGTTTGTTGATGACGTGTCAGGAGGACTAGATGAGACCGGTATAAATACTCGCCAGCCGTCTACTGCGTTCCATAAAACACTTTCCTTTCCTTTTCTTTCATTTGATAGAGATTAATCTTCTCTGCCAGAGGACACTGGGAGGGATCAGGAGCACCACCATGATCCCAGACCAACCTCGATCCCAGACCAACCTCGATCCCAGACCAACCTCGATCCCAGACCAACCTCGATCCCAGACCAACCTCCGGACTTCTTTTTTTGGGGGGGTTTTTTTTTTTAGTTATACTACCTAATATATATAGGTATCAAACTCACAATTTTTTTTTTGTTTAACACCGTCCGTTCCAGGTAGCCGGCCACAGACAGCCTCGGGCAACATAGTTCTTGCGGCCCCACCTCTCGGTGAGATCGTGTTTGGTCCCTGCGGCTGGCTGCTCAGCTCATCACATCACATCACATGAGCTGTGTGCATCACGGCTTCGGTCGCCATAACTATGGCCATCTCGGTGCGTCCCTCTGTCTGTCTGTCTGTCTGTGTGGGTTGTGGAGGAGGAAGATAATAGATAGACATTGAGACCATGGCCAGCCGGACAGATATCTGACAGACACTCGGACAGTTCTACAGAGGACTGGAAGGTTGGAATTGGGCGTGTATCTGGTCTGGTCGGATCGGGTCGGACTGTGTGTGTGCGGTCGGACAGTGTAGGTGGTGCGGTCCGACTCCATGCTCCCCGATATGAGCCTGCCACTGCCACCGCCTGTCCACCTCCGCACCAAAGGCCACACATCCACCAGACCGTCGCCACCACCACCGCCAGATCGTCACCATCACCACCAGACCACTACTGCCGTTGACACCACCACGCCACTGCTGCTAGACTGCACCGCTGACGTATAAATCCCGGGGTATGTCAACAAGGACAGGTAGATCTCCAACTGATTGTCTGTTCCCGGTGCTGGTTGTCTGGAGTCTATACTTGGACCTGGACCTGGACCTGCCAACCAACTCCAATATGGGCGTATCTTGACTTCCAACAGATTGGAGACAGGAGACAGAAGAAGTGGGGGAGTTTGCTGGAGTGGAAGGCGGAAAGGGCAGTTAGGGTACCTCACATGTCTCAATGGTATGACGCTATAACGCATCTCTACTGGCTGGCACAGCACAGCACCGAGCCAACCTCTGCGCGGCGATTTCCCCCACCACAGCCGGCGACACGGGAAGAAAACCAACCGAAACAGGCCGAGATAGAGACAGAGATGGTGGAGAGGCGGGATATGCAACAACTGGGAACCCAAGATACGGCTACCTTCCACCCCGTCTATCCTGACCATGCAGCATATAGGTTATGGGATTGCTACTGCAAACGATTCCCGCAAAAGCATACGGTGACGAAGCCGCCCAATTCACATTCCAGGTCAAAACCAGAACCCAGGCTTGACTGGACTTGTCGGCGACCAGACGAAAACAACTGGACCGAGTCCTCATCTTCTACACATTATCTCTGCCCGACCGGGTAACCCAACCCGGAACAGAACGGAACGGAACGGAACGGAACGGAACGAAATACAGAGGAAGTGTGAAGTTTTGACTTGTTGACGTGCGACCAGCCGGACAAGGGACTGGAGCGACCAACTCGACAGGAGAAAAATGTGCCTGCCGGGCGAGCCTAGAAGTCTGATGTTTTTTTTTTTTGAGGACGCTTGCTGGCGAAGAGATCAAGCTTTTGTTGGCTCCCTCCCTACCTACCTACCTAGCTGGGAAGAAGTTAGAACTCGAGGTTGCTGGTGAAGAAGGGAAGGGTGATGTGTGTACTCACCCGACTGGGATTCGATACATGTTCCCTTATCTCCTCCTTACCGTCCAGTCTCGGTCATGTTTACCCAGCATACCTTAGGTAGTCAAACGCCTTACGGTACCTACGTAGGTTGATACAGAACCTACAGGACCAATACCGAAAGAAATTCGGTTTGCAGCTTGAGAACTCGCACAACGACTGCACGCTACCACGCAACTAATCAACCAATTTGCCATCCATTGGGGGAGGGGCAAAGTCCTTTTTTCACTGCAACAGAACGGCACTAAAAGGCGTAATTCATTCAATTTCAGCGGTAAGCACGTATTTATCATTGATGGCGGGCCCTAAATAAGGTATCTACCAACCTACCTAGACGAACTGCGATCGGCGTTATTATTCTGAGCAGACAACGAGAAAGTGCCTACCTTGGATGGCACGCACGCACGCTATTGTTATTTGTTGCTATCTACTGGTTTGTTGGTTTATTGGTTTGTGTAAAGAACGCTGGCTGACCCTCTTGTGAAGAAGAACCTGGAACTTTGGCGGGGTTCAATGTCGGCTTCTCTTTTTCTTGTCTCTGATTTGAAGCTGGCGGGATGGATCATGATGGGATGGGTTGAGAGAGTGCAAGTGGAGAGATAATGCCATGGGTCCGTGACTCCTCCGTGAAGAAGGGCACGGGCTGGCAAGGAACGAAAACCTCTCGGTCCAACGCTGCACGTCGCCTGTTCAGATTGTGTGTGTCTATATATTGGGTTGTTGGGTGGCTGGGCAGCGTTGGCATCTTCCGGTGCTTCCGAAGACAGGGGAGCGAAGAACGGAAAAGGAATTGGCAACTTCAGAAGAAATAGAGACTGTGGTTCACCACTCTGTTCCTTGTCACTACCACGGCCCCGCCACTGTGGGATGATTTGAATCCGCCTCTGACAAGGAAAAAAGTGACGGGACTATCAACCAGGCTGGGCGGCATGTTGCGCAACTTGTCCATATTTCTCGCTCCTCCGCGCAATAATTACGGATACAGGTAAACTACCAAGTGCAAGGCACCTCAGGCCACTTGCGGGCCGTAGCGCGACACCCATTTGTATAGTAGCACGGCTGCTGAACTCGCCAGCCTGTTTGAAGCAACGCTTGTGACCAAAAGCCCAGAACTCGGCGCGCTTGTTCTGCCAGTCCATGCACCAGTCACCGACGTTGGGGACGCCATGATTGTTTCTGCAGCCTTCGGCCGCGTCCACCTCAAAGCTTCCCGCGTTGGTGTGCCAGAGTCCATTGTTTCCCCCGCCGGTAAGTCCGGTGAACGACATGATGGTCAGACTATCTGCCGAGACGAACACCGCCTGGAGTGCCAGGGCGAGCGTGGTGAGTGTGGTCGAGGGATGCATCATTTACTACTCAAGGTCAGTTTTTTTTGGAGTTGGTTTTTGGGTATTGACTGACATGAATGGTTCAGGAACTGCAATATCTCAATCAGTTAGAGATGAAGAAGAGGTGATGAAAGAAGAGACGGTGACGAACTGAGTGATCAAAGGCGGGCGTCGGAATCAATTGGTGGCAGAGATCCGCTCTCTTTATGTCATGGCTTGATCCCCTCCTCCCCCCCCCCCCATTTCCCACTCGTCCCTCCACCCATTCCCGTTCATCTCCCTTCAGGACCCAGGCCACTTGGCCATGGGCCCATTAACCACTTGGTGATACGTTCCAAGCCAATATCACAATCCTCCTTTTCTTCCCAACATGAAGTTGGCTCCTTTCTTATCTTAGAGGTTGCCCTTTAGGATACGAAGGTGCATCACGAGTCCGTGGTTAGCTTGGTATTCCTGCTCATTATCGCACAAGAGTTAGTCAAATTAGTCTTATGAACCATATGGACAAGAGGCATCAACAAAATGCCTCCGCGGTGGATTCCTCGTACTTCAACTTCAGCCCCCAGCCAATCAATTCTCCAGAAGAGTCTGTTTCATGACCCTAAAATCAACGACCACCCCTGCTCATATTCACGTGACTCTTCGTCACGTTTGATCAGTCCAGATCAGCTCCGGCTCAGCTTCGGCTAATATTTGTCTATTAAATAGCAAAGCGTTCCGAGAAGGTGCAGTTTTAGCCAAAGGGCCTAAAAAGAGTCCCGTGTAGTAAAGAGCCCAGAATTGGGACATTTGCATCTATAATAGCTGCTACCTAGAACTTTATAGACAATTCGTCTAGGCCTTCTGCTTAGTAATACTTATATCTATTGCTAGTCGTTAATACTAGGGATATTTAGGAGATGCCTTTACTACTAGGCGTCGTTAAAAGATAAAGGGTATCTTGTATATTAAAACTATTAGAAGTCACGACCCCACAACCGATCGGCCCCACTGCCGATCATGTCAGCGCCAAGCCCCCCCC
>Ga0247765_1000640_pt1 | contig 25028 bp, 24 predicted proteins | sample UWRJL106311C6_FD_179949 | JGI IMG/M metagenome (GOLD analysis project Ga0247765, IMG submission 179949) | Plant litter microbial communities from Arlington Agricultural Research Station in Wisconsin, United States - UWRJ-L106-311C-6 | ecosystem: Environmental > Terrestrial > Plant litter >...
AGCGCTACCACCTGAGTGATTACATAACACCCCCCCGCTAGTTCGGGTCTCGCTTCCTCCACTGCCCACCTGCCGCCCCCGGCGGTAAAACGTACTAAGCCAACCTCTCTTACGCCAGTAGGGCTCGTAGACCAATCTTGGCCTTTACTTGGGGAAGAACCTTAACGCCTGCCTTCCGACCATTGCCTCGTACAGTTCCTTGGTACCCAGAACCGTTTCTTTCCTTCGCTTCCCCGCCCGGTACGCCTCTCGTACCGCTATTCGGTATACTACTAATTCTCAGCAATACGATAGGTATTGTAGTTCCTATAATACGCCGCAGCTATATACCGGGGTTCCTTCCTTACCAAACCTCCTTAAGTAGCTTACGTACAGGCCATACCCCGTACAGTATTAAATAATTTTACCCATCCTGGGCCTTGTAGTATTAAGGGCGTCTGGGTACGGCCCTAGCCCTAACGCTCCGTACCTAGCGGGCCTGACTTTACCCTACTACTTCCTAACCCTTTGCTCGTACCGCTTCCGGGCGGCAGCCTTAGCGTAGGCGTACGTAGGCAGACCCCTCGGTTCTACCTTTAGGCCTATAACGAGTTTGGCCAGCTAGTCCGCCCTTTTATTACCTTTAACACCAGCGTAAGCCGGATACCAGTATAGGCTAATACCGGAGCAGTATAAACCGTTAAAGGCTTTTTCTACTACGGGTTAGTTGGAGGGGGAAAACCCTTTACTTACGGCGCTTACCGCCGCCTACGAGTTAGTAAAAACCAGGGCTCGCTCCTTAGCAACTACTACGCTTAACCCGACAGCTAAGGCGACTACTTTCGCGTCAAATACTTTAACGTAACCTAATTTCCCGTTAAGGGCCTTTACTTTTCTACCGTTTTTCCATACAAATACTACCCAGCCGGCCTCCTCGCGTCCCTTAACCTTGGACCCGTTTATATATAAAAGTACCATCCCTAGCGGGGCCTCAGCCTCCAGCTTCTTAACCGCCTAAAGTTATTTTTCCTTACCCGGCTACGAAAGCCTAGCCAGTAGTAACTTATTTGGGGCAGGGAGGCTTCGCTACTAGGTTTTAAACGCGCTCTTTTACAGCTCCTGGAGGTTCGTCCCTTTTAGGGCGGCGTTTTTTCTAACCTTGGCTAGCTGTTGCAGCCGTCCAAAGGCGTAGTACGGTAAGTACGCGGGGGCAGCCGCTAGCCGAAGCTACTACCGTTCCTATTTCCTAATCACCTCTAACGCTACCGGAAGTACTCCGCTCTCTTAGTACAGGGCTATAACTTGTATAGTACGGTACGCCGGTACTACCGCTCTGGCTACCTGCTTTAGTAACTTATCTACTATAGCTAGGAACTAAGCCTAGGGCTTACGCGATCTTCTCCAAACCTCTACTCCGTACAAAACCACCTCGCCTACGTAAGCTCTCGCCACTACTACCACTTACGCCGGGGGGATACCTTTTACAGTTTTACTAAACCCGCGCAAGTATACTGCTATAGCTCCTACCTTACTGGCCCAGTAGCTAATATACGCGTCGAACTTTAACCGGCTATTAAGCCAAAAGCCTAGCTACCGTACTTTGGTTTTCGGGCGCAATACTGGCAGGCCTACTACTAGTAGTAGCTCCGGGGGGGTTATCGCGCCCGGGGTTACTACTAAGTACTCTATCTTGGCCGGGGCCACCAGGCAGTATAACAACGCTAGCGCTTCCAGCACTTTAAAAACTTTAGCGGCCAGGCCTACCCTTATCGCTACTAACGTCCTTACGCTATACTTAACGAGTACGTTATTTATATACGCGAAGGAATCCCGCCCGCGTACCGCGCCTATAAGGTAGAGTATAAAAAAAACCGGGAAGAGGGGCGAGCCCTGGGGGAGTCCCCTATCCCATAGTCGTTGGTTTAGGAAGGATTGGACCCAGCGGGTTAAACCGGTCGCGAAATTTAGGTTCTCCAGCTACTTAGAAAGCAGGTAGTACCATATGTTATTAAAGCCGCCTTTTACGTCCAAAAGATAAACGCCCGTATAAAACCCCTTGGCCCGGGACTCCTCCAGGTTATATATTAGCGTATAGGCTAGGTCTAGGATTCCAACTACCGGGGTCGCTCCTACGTATTAGGGCGAGAGGAGTTTGTAGCTAATTACGGCGTAGGCTAGTCTCTTGGCTACTAGCTATTCCAGTCCCTTACCAATTACTAATAATAAGGAAATAAGCCGGTAGCTAGCCGGGTCGGTTAGGTCTTTACGCCCAGGTTTCGGAATAAAGACTACCTTAGCTACTTACAGCTCTCCCGGGTAGTACTTAAACCTTAGGGAGCTTTCGTAAATATAATAAACTCTCGGGCCTATAAAGTCCTACGCCGCAACCAGTATTCTACCTGTAACTTTATCCTCTCCCGGAACCTTATTTAGTACCTGTAGCGCGTAGTAATCTGTTTCTCGCTTAGTAATTTTATACGAAACTGGTACGTAGCCCGCGGATTTTACCAACGGGGCTTCTAACCGTAATTCCTCTGCTTGTTTTCCTAGGTAATACCGTAGCAGGTAAGCCTTGGACTCCTTTCCAAACAACGTTACTCCCTTAGCGGTTACCAGGGGGGCTTTAATCTGCAACCTTACTAATTTCTACGCCACTAGCCAAAAGGCTTCCTAACTACTAGCCGCCTCGTCGACCAAAAAGGCCTAATACTCTCTTTTGGCTTTCCGCAGGATTATATAGTACCGTCACCGGGACACGGCGCCGTTTCTAAACGTAGCTTTTACTTTTACACAATCTAAAGTATACTACCTAAATAGCCGCCTACCTTTCACCTTAACACCCGCAGCCCTAACGGCTAGCGTTAAGTCCTCTTACAGGCTCCTAACCGCTCTATCGAGCTTTACTATAGTACGCGGGGGGGGGCTATCCGAGCTTAAAGCGCGTATTACTTACGCAAAATCCTCGTAGCAGCGTTCCGGTACTACCTACTTAGCCGGCGGGACGCTTCCGCTAATTACCGTTTCGGTCTAAACTACCCTATAATCTAAGCCGTATTTAAGCTCGCCGGCTACCCTTGCCGTAGTAGCCTATTACCCTCGGAAAACGAGGTTAAGCGTCCCTCCTCGGTTATACGTAGCCTTATTTCGCAAGGCTAACCGTAAGCCTCGTTCCGCCGCCTACTCCGCCACTTTACGGCCCCTAGGATCTGCGAACGCGCTTATACCCCAACTGGGGTATTTAGCGTTAAAGTCTCCTACTATTAGTTACTTAGGGCGTAACGGCCTGGCTAGGAACTCCTCGGCGATACTTCTCTCCGCGGGGGGGAGGTATACGTTTGTAACAACCTCCAAACGAACTTTAACGTCCGTCCAGTAAGGCCCTAGGGGGGAAACGTACGTATTAATAAGCGCCCAGCTAATATAGGTAGCGTACCGTAGCTTAGCATTAGTCGTCGTATACAGCTTATATAACGGATATAACTTAAGCAGCTAGCGGCTGTCTCTCGCGCAGGTCTACGATTCTTGTAACGCCACCACCTATACGCTTTACTCGAAAGCGGTCTATAGGGCCTTATCTATAACTAGGCCCGAGTTTTGGTAATTAAGCTATAGTATTATAAGCGTCTCCGTTATACTAAAGCTAACCCCCTTAGGGTTTTCGGACGCCTCCGTTCCTAATACGGCGGAGTAAGACGGCCGGACCTGGGCTGGGGGAGTTACGCCTAGCTAGGATTAGTAAAGCGGCGAGCTTTCTAATCGTCGGGGGGTATAAGTCCTGCGTATTGGGTACCGGGGCGGGGCCAGGCGCCGGGGCGAAGGAGCTACGCTCTCGAGTCGCTTAAGCAGCTGCTTTAAGAGCTGATAAAGTAGTTGGGGTAGGGTTAGGTAGGGTTGAGGCGAGCTTTTACCAGTCCTTAGCGTCTTCCCTTCTTTCGGCTTCGCTCGGTAATCTATTAATTGTTAGCGTAAGTTGCTCCTCGTTGTCCTCTACGTCGACGAGGAGGTACTAGCAGTAGGTGAACCCTTCGTTTGCGTAGGTATCGTAAGGTGCTTCTTCCTGGGTCGGGGGCTATTTTTCCGGTACTGGGAGAGCTCCCGTTATCTCCAAATCTAAGCGGTTTATTATGCGGATTGGGATCCTGCCCCGAATCGCGTTTATCGTAGGGAAGGGGGGGGTTGGGCTGGTTTCCGGGCTGGGAATCGGGCTTATTGCTACTCTAGCTGCCGCTGTGGCCCGGGTACCGAGGGTGCGGACCGCTTTTAGCTATTCCTTGCTGGGCCTAACGACCCGGCCGTTTGCGGTTACTGGGCGGGCCGCGTACGCGGCGTAGTCGGCTTAGTATAGCCCTCAGCAGTTAGCGCAGGTAGGGAAGGGGTCTTTAGCGCACCTGCAGTTCAGGGCCAGCAGGCCGCAGTTCTTACAACAGGCCGGCTTTTCATACGGTTTCGGGCCGTAGAACTCCCAGCAGTTAGTACACTAACGGATTGCGGTTTTCTATTCCATCAGTCTAGCTAGCTTGGAGTCGAACAGCTTAAAACCGGGCCGGACTTTTTCTCCGAGGGAGACTAGCCATATCGAGTAGTACGGGCTGGGTCCCGTATACTTGGAGGGGACCAATTGGAGTACCTTTTGCTTAGTCACAGCTAGCACTTCGTCTGCCAGCAGGTCTTTCGCCTGGTAGGTACCGTTTATGGTCTAAAGTTCGTTAGGGACCTCCGGGACCACGTAGGTATACCACACCGTGCTTGGCACGATAGTAAGGCCAGTAACGTTCAAGAGGGCGGGTCTTACCTTGTCCGACACGACCATCCCCCACCCGCTTGCCACCTTAAAGATGGAGGTGAAGTCGGCGTTATTGACCTTGGCCTTGTTGCACAGGAGGAGCTTAACCTCGGAAGCTCGGAGGTCGCGAATTCGATCGTTCTGGTCCAGTTTCAGGAAAAGCCGACAGTCGGGTGGGGGGGCGGTGGCTCTGACTAGTAGGCTGTTGGTCTTGGCGGGCGGGGGAGCTGGGGACTTGGCGTTCGCGGGCTGTAAAACTGGGTGCTCTAGGGGTTCCCGACAGGCCAGGGGCATGAAAGTGGTAAGGGTTAGGGTTATATATGAGAAATTGCCCTAAATGCCCACATTGACATTAACGATAACCTGGCTATAACGGTAGGATTTGCCCTTCCCGACCATATGCTTATGCGCAGGTCTGACTGTACTAACCTCCGAATGCACATTCCCGATGGCAGCTCAAACTTGAACCCCAGGTGGAAACCGGTATGTCGCTTTTGCCGGGTAGATTAAATAAATCCTTGCTTGTCGGAGCTTGATATCGCTACGATATTCGGTCCATTTACATATCATTTCTTCTTCAGAGGTCTGTTAAGCCCTAGAAGCCGAGGCATTCTGAAGCGGGACCCTGCGACTGGTTCACGGTCGTATGTCAATGTTCGTGGTGAAATGGAATGATCGGCTTACCTCAACGCCGACTCCCCAGAGGATTATTTACGCAGTGCTTGAGAGTTTAGCATCTCAAGGAATTTCTTTTCGTGCCGACGGCGAACGCAGGAGGCTTGAAGCCATATCTTTTATGAAGTTAGTTCAACGTGTATACCCGAGACCTAGAACTACAGGTTTTTGCTCGACGTCTTCCGAAACCGATCAGGTCACGCACTAATAATCTCCCAGGGGTTGAACTGAACCTGCTTTTCCCTCTCCACCACCGGTCGCATCTTCCTTGGGTTACCGTTGTCAGCCGTTCTTAGAGCTATGAACTAGCTCTGCAGCCCCACTGTTCGTTCTCTGGTGACATTCAACACGGCCAGTCGTCGTCCTACCGTTTTCTCGAGGATTTCATTTCTCGCAGTTCCGAGTACATGTTCGTAAAATGGCTGCCAGTGAGTCCTCCCGACTGTCTTCGATCGAGGGAGTCCAAGGCTGACAAGTGTGGCCAGTTCCCATTCCACTCACACTCGTCGCTCCGGCAGCTGCGGCGGCTGCAGCATACATAAATTCCAAGTGCTTAGTATCTTACGATTTACACTTGCTGCGATCTATCCTACCCACTCTCGTGGCGTCAGTATGGTGGGAATCTCGTGGGAAGCTAAATACGTTTTATCGCCTCGAAGCCCTCGCAACCTCCATGTCCTCGGAAAACCGCGACTTCCTACGTTTCGAGGACAAGGCTTACACGTATGCGCAGGCTTATGACACTGTGTTGCGATACGCGACCTGGCTCCGGGAAAGGCAGGGGGTTAAAAAGGGCGAGCTAGTTGCGTTGGATTTTCAGAACACTGACACTTTCATTTTTCTCCTATTTGCTATCTGGTCGCTTGGAGCAGTCCCTGCGTTGGTCAACTACAATCTCACTGGGAAGGCTCTGGTACACTGCGTAAAGAGGGCAGCCTCCCGTCTGGTGTTGGTCGACCCGAAGATTGCTGGACGCATCGGTGATGATGTGAGATCGGAGCTCACCGACGTCACTTTTGAGGTTATCACTTCCGAGTTGGAGACCCATGCAATAGGCATGGAGGCCGTCAGGCCGCCCGATGAAGTGCGGAGTGAAGCAAGGGCTGACGACCTCGGCATTTTGATCTTCACCAGCGGGACAACGGGGCTACCTAAAGCAGCTATCGTGTCGTGGGCAAAGATTGCCGTTGTTGCTGGCTTTACGTCAAGGCTGGTCGGGACCAAATCAAGCGACGTGTTTTATACTGTGAGTGAACTCCCGATACCCAAGAGCCAACCTTCCCACGCGCCCATGAACATTTGAGGCAGACCTTTCCCGGGAGAGGTGAACAGCCGGATCTACGAATGCACTAGCTTGGAAATCTGGAAGATGGTCTGCCTCAAACTTGACTGTGCAAGGAGCTTGCACCTGCCCCTTGGACTTCTGTGGATCTTTAGGAATACCCTTCTCACTCGTCAACAGTCGATGCCGCTGTATCATAGCACAGCCATTCTTATGGGCTTGTGTAACACGCTTGCTGCCGGGGCTACATTCGCCATCGGGCGTAAGTTCTCGACTTCCCGCTTCTGGGAAGACGTTAGAAAGCACAATGTCAACATCATTCAGTACGTCGGCGAGACATGCCGGTATCTCCTATCCGCTCCGCCTAGCATGGACCCGGCAACTGGCGATAATCTCGACAGCAAGCACAATGTACGCGTTGCATTTGGAAACGGCCTGAGGCCAGATGTATGGAATCGATTCAAGGACCGATTCGGCATTGACACAATCGTTGAGTTTTACGGGGCAACAGAAGGCAGTTTCGCGACGTGGAATGTCAGCCGGAATCATCTCAGTATGGGCGCTGTGGGACGGAACGGTTCGCTATACAACTTGCTGCTAGGGAGTGGCGTTGCTATCGTGCAAGTCGACCATGAAACCGAACTCCCATCTCGAGATCCACAGACTGGGTTATGTCGTCGGACCGCCCACGGCGAGCCAGGCGAGCTTATCTTCAAGCTTCCAGCCAAAAACGTCAAGTCGCGTTTCCAGGGCTACTATGGGGACAAAGATGCGACATCAAAGAAAATCATGACATCTGTCTTCAAGGACGGGGATGCTTGGTTCCGGACCGGTGACATTGTTCGTCGGGACCAGGAAAGTCGCATTTACTTTGCAGATCGCATCGGAGATACTTTCCGCTGGAAGAGTGAGAATGTATCAACAGCAGAGGTTGCACAAGTCGTTGGGCTGCACCCAGCTATTCTAGAATCCAACGTCTACGGTGTTGAACTTCCACATCACGAGGGTCGCGCCGGCTGCGCTGCTGTTATTTTCAAGGATGGAATACCTAACAGCGAGGTCCTGCGGAGTCTTGCTGGTCATGTCAAGGCAGGGTTGCCTAGATACGCGTTGCCGCTATTTCTACGTGTCGTCAAGGGGGATGCTCTCCAAGCCACTGGTACTAACAAACAGCAAAAGCATAACCTGAGAAGTGACGGGGTTAATCCAGAAAAGATAGGAGATCCACTGTTTTGGTTGAAAGGAGACACATACGCCGAGTTCACCCAACGAGACTGGAAGACACTGGGCATGGGGAGGATCAAGCTATAAACCAGGTTTCGGAGGGTTGGGTTTATGCTGTATCCGAATAGCCTCTAGGTGTTTGAAGAAGCGCCGGGCAAACACCTTAGGGTTTGGGATAGAACCCGAGACCTCAAATTTAGCGTTGAGCCGTTGAAATATCCCGATTAAGCCCTGAATTACTGTGGGTAGGCACGTGACCTAACGGCTTGATTCATGGCTGCCAGCAAGCCATCGAGTTTTAAGTATCATCTAAGTAATCTCCCAGGGGCTAGGCTGCAAGAGGGCGTGTGCCGTGTTGAATCCGAGAGGAAGAAAGTTCGCGCGGTTCAGCCATGGTCATTGGCCAAGACAACGGACCGGAGAACAATCGGCGACCAGCAAGTGGCGCCGAGCGCAAACGGTCAACCCCGCATCAGCTTGCGTTCTCGGCTCTACCAAGTGCTTGGTCCTGGGACGTAGTAGTCACAGCCCATTAGCTATCGGCTCCAGCACCTTGTCCAAGCCGACAGGATTCTCTGTCATCAACTCCAAACAGGCTACTTCATAGAGTAGTACAAATATCTCAGAGGGCGACAACATCTAGGGCTTCAGCCATAAACAGCGCTGTGCGGGGCACAAGCAGTGTCAGAGTCGAAGTCTGAAAGACGAGGCTGGTTGTGCCCCTCCCCCACTTGGCAGGTGGACGTTGCGACAGCTTCCGCAAAATGACATAATAATATACCTCAAGAACGCAGCCAATCTGAAGCGCGCCTGATTGCGCAATGCGGCGCCAGTCCGGATCGGGCGAGTGAGGGGCAGTCACCTTCCCACGTCAAGCTCATGGAGGGGTAAATCGCCCCGCGTTAACGAGACGCAGATGCGTGAGAAGAGCTGCTTTCGACCTGCGGCTGCGCCCGGAAAGCGATCATGAAAGGCTGGTACCACTTGGCCGCCCACGGAGGGGTTACTTAGTGTGCGTGGTTCGGCCATTCTAGCCCGGTTGTGGGCTGAAAACACGATTGCTAAGCTTGCACAACTCGTGGAGACGCTCTAGAGCAGACGAGCTTTAAAACCCACCACCCTTCTCCCGTTCTGACGCCCTCCTGTCCAACCCCCCCGCTTCCCCAACCAACTGTCTTCCCGCATCCGCGATCTACCTCGCCAGACCAGCTCAAGTTGAATAAACATACCCATCATACGACGCACAATGTCCGAGTCCGAGAGAGCTACTCCGTAAGTCACCGCATTCCAGCACCACGGATTGAACCGAGTCCACAGCGAGGCGATCTGGTAACTGACGCGAGGGTACAGCCTTCGTCTGGGCTCCGTCGCCCCTAACTTCAAGGCCGAGACCACCAATGGTCCCATCGACCTGCACGAGTACATTGGCGACCAGTGGCTTGTTTTCTTCTCCCACCCCGAGGACTATACTCCTGTTTGCACGACCGAGCTGGGCGAGTTCGCTCGTCTCGAGCCTGAGTTCACCAAGCGTGGCGTCAAGCTGCTGGGCCTCTCGGCCAACACCCTTGGCAGCCACGAGGGCTGGATCAAGGACATCAAGGATGTCACCGGCTCCCAAGTTCAGTTCCCCATCGTCGCTGACAAGGAGCGCAAGATTGCCTATCTCTACGACATGTAAACTGCAACGTTATCTCAATACAAGGACGCAGAATAACGCTGACTCGTTTGATAGGATTGACTATCAGGATACAACCAACGTTGATGAGAAGGGCATCGCCTTTACCATCCGCTCTGTCTTTATCATCGACCCTAAGAAAATCATCCGTACCATCCTCTCTTACCCTGCCTCGACTGGCCGAAACAGCGCTGAGGTCCTTCGCATTGTCGACTCGCTCCAGACTGGCGACAAGAATAAGATCACCACCCCCGTCAACTGGGTTCCTGGCGACGATGTGATTGTTCACCCCAGCGTCAAGGGCGAGGAGGCCACCAAGCTCTTCCCCAACCTGCGCGCTGTTAAGCCCTACCTCCGCTTCACTTCTCTGCCCAACTCTGCCTAGATGGAATCGATGAGTGGGTTCGTTAGAGCCGATTTCATGCCTGAAAGGCTGGTCAACGAAAAGCCGGAGTGTGTATTGGTAATATAGATCCTTGGGTATTGTCTGTGGGTACGGCAACAAGCCTCTCCCGCAAGGCGTTGGGATCAACTCTAGGACAGAAACCGGGCACTGGGCATTTAGCTAGGCGACATTTCGCGCCAGACGCCAACGCCCCTTTTCGTGTAAGGTGTATCGCAACGGACAATTCGAGGGTTTCACTTGCGTTCAACGCTCATGATCGAGATACAGTACCTCTGATATGGTTGCTCCCGGCGGCCATGTATAGTGCGCCCCACAAACTCATCTCTCCGATGCCGCTCATCCAGACGCTGCAGCGAAGATCAAATATATCAAAACGCCAAATTGCTAGGACCTTGGGTTCTGTTTTTACCATGTGACTGACCGTTGCAGTGGTATGCACAGTGTATATCGGCGCAAAAGCTCGGCAGTCCCACACGCCCGTCCCGCCGTGGTTTGAGATCGCGGAAAATGTCAAAGCGAAGAGGGTCAGCAGATCCACGAACCCCCTTCTAGTGTAATGCGGTGAACAGCACGCATACTGTCCCCCGGACTCCTGAATGTGCTCAGTGTGTGGTACAAATGCTGCCAGCAACTGAACGTCAGAGGTTCGTTGCTTGTCCGGGTAAGCAGGTCGTAGTACAGGGTGGTGCGGTGAACACATGCGACTTTCGAGGTGGAGCCAAGGCGAGGCCAGGCTTCTTCCGCGAACAGGGCTGAAGAAGCTTTTTGGCTTTGCTGAGAGTTCCGTCGCTTTGTTGGTGACACAGACACCCCTGGTCCTCACCGAGCGTTTGGGCCCTGTGAGCTAAGGTGCCACGATGGCTAGGCGACGTTGTGTTCGCCGCGCTTCGTCTCTCTCCCGTCTTGCGCCGTCTCTGGCACCGTGTTGGCATGTACCGTGCAACACGGACCTCAACGAGCTGTGCAATAAGTAACTCGGAATGGCAAACCGGCTCGCACATCGGGAGCCGCTAACGAACCTGACGCCGCGAACCCAACACCAGGTATTCTGAACCGACTTCATGCCGTCCGAATCGGGTTTCGTCGTCCCTAATCAGGCCATGCGACTCGGCCAAGACTGCTTCCGGGGGACAAGCACATGGCCCGGCCGCACCAAGAAACTACCCACCCGAGGGGTCCAAGCTCAGCACTACCCAGTGTGGTGGTGAGGTAGCGGATCCAGAACAGGTCCTTGCTGCAGTAGAGACGGGACGGAAAGTTTGCCCAGTTTTGCCGTTTTTCTGATTGATCAATTGGGTTTTTTGTCGCCGACCCCAATGCAGGAGCATTCAATGAAGTCGACTTCTTTGGATTGCCTTTTTTTTTTCCCTGCCTCTGATTCGTCTGACCCCTCTTCGCTGGGCCGCAATACGGCCCGTGCCCTTCCATGCACTCGCTGCGCCGATGCGACAAACTCCCCACATTTCCACAGTGGTTTGGTCGCATGCTTGGAGCCCACCAACCTGACCGGCGGCCGGCCTTCCATTTCACATCCTGTGGTCCCGCCTTCGAGTCAGCGAGCCTCCTCTGCCAACTAGGACCTTGCTCCGCATCGCCAGGCCGCACGCGCATCCGTAGGCCAAACGCTCAGCAGTTCGCGGAAACGTTTGGCTCGCAGGCTCCTCCTGCTCTCCACACCTCCCATCAGGCTGTCCATCCCTGCCGCTGCTGGGCCTTTGCCTGCCCACTCTTTTCCCACTTCGTTGCCTTCGCATCCAAACGACAGTCTGTGCGGCGCTGTCTGCGCAAAGTTGGTGGAATCACTCTGTGCACAGTCGCTGTCCTCTTGCGTCCTCGAGCAGAAGGAAAGGGGGAACCATATGCCCAACTCCTCTCTCTCCTCCAAAGGCGCCGCCCCGGAAATTAACACTGCAACGTCAGCTTCGTCGCTGCTTGCTGCACCAGCCTGATCAGGTACGATCACCCGTGGCTCTGGCCTACCTTCTCTTCCCCGTTGTCCAGTGTCCGTTGTCCGTTGTCCGTTCCCCGTTTCCCCGTCTCCCCCTGTGTCCATCTTCGCGCGAGATTCTTCGCGCGACAAGTCTGCGTGGCTGGGCCTTGCTTGACCTTTAGCAACCCCACCGCTCGCTTACGTACGGCCTTGCATCGTCTCAGGATATCTCGTCGGCCTCTCCCTCAAGTGTGTGTCAGGGCAAGACGACTGTCGCTGGGTTCGGCGAGTTCTCCGGCGATCTGGGAAGCTGCGGAAAGGCGCGAGTGAGGTTTCCACGTGTGGGTGCCTGCTCCCTACCCCTGGTTCCGTCAGCCTTCCAGCCGTGGCACTGTTCTCTGGCTGACTGATGCTGGCCTTTGTTCCACGTCTGTGCCTTCGCGGCGGGTTTTTCAACCCAAGTTTTCCTCTTCCCTGCCAGCAGCTTCGCAACTCTCTTCTTTCTCTTACACAAACTTCTTCTGCAACCTATCCCGTCGATCTGTCTGGCCCCCCACGCCTGACACGTTCGTATGAGGGGGCCATCTTCTGCTCTTCCAAGAGCTTCCTTCCTCGGCAGGCTGTTCTGAGTCTTAGCGGCGCAGCAACACTGCCGATATGTCGGGGTCCGGACTGACTTTCAGTAACCCAGGCCAGCAACCGGTCGGCGCGAGTGACTTCAGCCGATTCTCTGACTCCGAATCCGAAGACCGCGACGAGCGTTCGCCGCCAACTCGGTCGCCGTCCGAAATCTTGTCCCAAGCTTTCCGCGGTATCAAGAAGATCACACCAGGCCGTGACGACTTTGCCAAGTTCACCCGGCAGCCCTCCCATCTTGCCCTGCGGCGGCCTTCCGAGCCTTTCATTCCTATCATCGATCGGCCTGCAGCATCTGCTCCTTTGCCAACAAAGTCTTCCGGCCAATCGCATCATGCTCGAAGCCTGAGTCTCCAGAATAGTCTCGCAAAGCCTCTGCCCGAGCCGCCACCGCAGCTTTCACCTACAGGACCGCCAACTCCGTTGGCGCAGCAGACACACCAGCCTAGCCTAGCCACCATTTTGGATACTGACGATAAAGAGATGGATACGCGGACGAGCACCATGGATTCAACATCGTCGGTCGAGATGGGTGGGGGCTTGTATATGAGGTCGCAGGACGGGCAGAGCCAGGATATGAGCATAAATAGCAGCCAGAGCAGCTTGGCTAGTCACACAAAACCCGACGGCCCAGATGAGCGGACGGATAACCTTACGCCACGAAGTAACGGTCCTCTCTCGGCTGGACCGTCCCCCAACGTCGGGCAGCCGAGAACGCCGGCCGCGGGAGCCACGGTGGGGACGGCTTCCTCGTCTGCGCATTTGTCCGGGCTGATGTGCAACGTGCACCGAACGACAGGACGAGAACCACATCCCCTTGTTGGGGCAACAACTACAATTCTTGGTGATAAGCTTTACGTATTTGGGGGAAGGATATTGTCAAGAAGTCGACCTGCGCCCTTGACCGCTGACCTTTACGAACTCGATCTCATTCGCCGGCACTGGACGAAGCTGGAGACGAACGGGGACATTCCGCCGCCCCGTTATTTCCATTCAATGTGCGCACTCGGCGACACCAAGCTGGTCTGCTACGGCGGCATGTCTCCAACACCGAACCCGAAAAATAATGCCGCAACACAAGATCAACAACCCGAAGTGACGGTTATGTCGGACATTTACATTTACGATGTTCCAACAAAGAAATGGACGTATATCCCCACCCAAGACGCTCCCCAGGGTCGTTATGCACATTGCGCGTGCATTCTACCTTCTTCGGCTACATTTGTCTCGCATCGAGCACCGCTCTCGGCTCTCCAACATAACCCATCATCAAACAACCCAAATGAGGGGCGAATCGGAATCAGTATCGACGGCACCGGGGGTGCAGAGATGATCGTTGTGGGAGGGCAAGACAGCGCCAACCATTACATCGAACAAATTAGCGTCTTTAATCTACGAAGTCTCAAATGGGTTTCAACACAGCCGCTTGGGAAGAGTTGCGGCGCGTACCGGAGTGTGGTGGCGCCTCTGCCACCTTCAGTGACGGCTAGGCTTGGGAAATTTCACCCGAACGGTGCTCGACAGGATGGTGGTATTAGCCAAGAGGCGAAAGAGCCTGGGTCAAGCATGCTGATATACAGCAACTACAACTTCCTCGACGTGAAGCTTGAGCTACAAATCCGATCAAGCGACGGCTCCCTCAGTGAGCGGCCGATGAGCGGTACCTATAGCCCTCCTGGATTGCGCTTCCCCAATGGCGGGATCATTGATACACATTTCGTGGTCAGTGGTACCTATCTCACGTCTTCGAAACAAGAATACGCACTCTGGGCATTGGATTTGAGGTCACTCACTTGGAGTCGGATTGACGCAGGAGGTGCCGTCTTCAGTCAAGGAAGTTGGAACCGAGGTGTTCTCTGGAACAGGAGGAACACATTTGTCGTGCTCGGTAACAGGAAGAGGAGTCTTGTCGATGACTACAATCACCGTCGCATCAACTTCAGCAATGTGTGCATGGTGGAGCTGGAGGCATTTGGTTTCTTTGATAACCCAAGGAAAACGGCACCGATGAGTGGGTTCGTCAGCGCCAGCAGCCCATACACAGGCCCCGGACTGAGTCTAGCACGAAAGGCTGGATTCACCGCTGGTGGGAGGTATCACAGCCGGGCAGCCGAGGAGCTTGGCGAGAAGGCACTCGCATTGAAGGAATTGGCTGATATGGACATTCTCTGCATTGGCGGTGAACGGATACCTATCAACTCGAGGATTGTTGCTCGGAGATGGGGTCCATATTTTGTGCAGCTCCTTCGAGAAGGCACCGCTACACAAGATGGGAGCGACTCGATCACACTGCGGTCAAACTCGATATCGACTCCTGGATCTGCTGTTCGCAGCTCTAACATGACAATTACGCCTGGCAACCGGAACACAATGGAGAGCCAGATGTCCATGAACAGCAACCTATTTTCCGCTGGCAGCTCAACCGGCAAGCCGCCCAGCACCGCGGCGACATCCATTTCAGGGGGGGCCTTGTCGCCCCCTGTAGACCCAGCTGCCATCAATACCGCTCCAACGCCGCGAACACTTCCGCCAAATAGTCGACCGCGTTGTCTCTACTTGCCGCACACCTACCTTACGGTCCAAGCCCTCCTCCACTTCCTCTACACATCAAGCCTACCGCCTCTTTCTTCGCCATTATGCACACCACAGATTCTATGCAGCCTGCTTCAAGTCGCGCGACCTTACCGCATAGACGGGCTGCTAGAAGCTGTTGTCGAGCGACTCCACAATCTCCTAGACAGTCGTAACGCCGCAGCCGTCTTCAATGCAACGGCCATGGCTGCTGGCGGTGGGCGCGGTATCGACGGCACACTCAATCCCAATTTCTTCCCGCTTTCTGCCGGCTTGGAAGGTTTGTCCAGTCCAATCGAGTCCCAAACAAACGGCAGCATGCTCGGGAGCGAGTCTAGCGCGGGAGGCAGTCTGGCATCGCGTACGGCGGGCTTGAAAATTAGCACCTCAGTGCCTCAAGGCGGGCGTCCGCCAAGTGAAGAGCTGAGCGCAACGACGAGCGTCAGCGGGAGTGAGTGGAGCTCTGAACTTGGCGACAGCGAACGTGGAACTGCACGCGAAGTCTGGTCGGGCGATCTAAGCAGCGTCATCGGCTTGCAGAAGCGTGGTCTTCGAGGTCTGATGGAAGGCCGAAGGATGAGAGAACGAACCGGGACCAACACCACAGCGGGACAGGGACCGAGTGCACTTGGACCGGGAATGCAAAGTCGTGTCGGCCTCGGGATTGCAGGGTCTTAGAGGTAAATGTAGATCTGCCACGCCTTGGATAAGAGAAGGAATGACAACAAACGACGTATACGGCCGGGTATGAGACACACTTGCAAGTATAAACAGGACTGGCTAATGATTGAGATAATCGGTTGGAATAGCATTGGCGAATGTACTACCATACATAACCTTAGTAGGGGAATCTATTGAGTTACAGTCGGGCAACCCCTGAACGACTTGGCGTGGTATTTTGCAGCCTGGCGGCAACCTATGGATCAGCCCGCTAAGACGTTTCCCGTGTGTTTAAGGGCTCGATGATAAAACTTGACGCTTGAACTAGGAAATTCAAGGCCTTGAATTTCAACACCAGAGCCTAAATATTTTGCTCAACGCCTCGCAAATAGCTCCCTAGCTGTTATTCTTGAATACGTAACTATTATTACACAAACCCCTCCCAAGGTACTAAACTAAACAATCCCACCAAGTTTCACACGAACATTCTTTCCGGGGTTGAATTGTACATGTTCCTGGGTGCTAAGGATCGAGACGTCGCTGCTTGAGAAAAAGAGACAGCACGAAAGCTGTGGAAGAGCAGAGAAAGGACATGCCTGTTAAGTGTGTGTTAGCTAGCTGGTATGGTGGGTTTGGAAGAAGAAGAGGAAGAAGAAGAATGGAAAGAAAATCCATAGTATGTATGTGTGTACCATGACTCCACCACAAGCCATCAACATATGAATCAACGACGGCGGTATGAATTGAACCCGTGGTGCGTCCGACATAACTGACGTCGGAAAGGGCGTCGGAGAGAATCTAGAGTCGACTCGAGAGGTTAGAATATTATTATCTTTGGTACATGCAGTAGCTCACTTGCATCCGCAATAATATTTGCTGGCAAGGGCATCAATCACTAACCTGCTGAATCACGACGCCATCGAATCCTAGACCGAGAAGTCGTCGTTCGAGACCCGCCCGTAGGCTCGCTTGCATTATCGCATTCGAAAACGGCAGCCCAATTGTCATGCACACGGTCGTGGAGAGATACATGAATGCGGTTGCCGGAGCCGCATGCGCCGGGTCAATGACCGCTTGCAATGCAATGAAGAGCCCCGACTGCGCAATACCGGACCCGAACCCCCCGGGCATTATGTACAGCGACTCAAGCCAGCCCGTGTTGCCGTGCCACCGCAGCATCATCAGTAGGTAACTCGCCGACGAGCAGGTCACGGCCAGAACCGTCAGCGCTTTATACCGCCCTGTCCGCGCGATCATGGCTCCCGATAATAGCCCGCCAATGGTATTACCCACCACAGCAGGCACGAGATGAACCCCGCTCGCCGTGTTGGACAGGTCCGCGGTAACGTGGAAATACAAAGGAACAGAAAACATGACGGAGTTCTGAGCGGCAGTTTGTAAGCCCATAATGAGGAACGAAAGTACCGCATCGCGGCGATGGAATATCTGTAGTAGTAAGATGGGCTCACGCTGGCGCTTCTCGATAGATATAAACAAGAACAGAAGAATAACGCTGAGGACGAGCAAGCTGGTGATTAAGGAGTGCGTCCAGGGGAAAGAATCCGTTCCGTTTCCAGCGAGCTCAATAGGGAAAAGGAGGGCCAGGATCATGAACGCAAAGAGAAAGGAGCCTTTAAAGTCGATGCGGGAGAGTTTGCTGCTGTTGGCTTGTTCGGAGTCTTCTGAGCCCAGCAGCGACAAGCTAGGAGAGACATAGGGAGGGTGAGGGCCAGGGAGGAATATGGCACAGAGAATAATGGCGATGCTGAGAATCGGTGCTTGCCCAAGGAATGACCTCAAGTGGGTGTTAGCTCAAAACTCTCGTGATAAGTAACTGCAGTGGGTGGTGAGTAAAATGGGAAAGGCAACTGCTCACCAACGCCAGCCAACCACGTCGGCAAGCCACCCTCCAAGGGGACCACCAATACTCCGGCCAGATGTAGCTACGACATTGACGTAGGCTCGCCATTGAGCCACTTCTCGAAGAGGGAGGAGGTCTGCGAGAGCTATTCTAGTATCTGTCTGTCTGTCTGGGTTGAGCAGGGAGATTGCCTTTATCCACTTACCAGTGATCAGAACTGATACTAGAGCCGTCATGCCAGATGTCCCAGCCCCTGAGATGACTCTGCCCAGTATAGCCTGTCCCATGGTCTGAACGGCTCCGCTGACGTATCCTGTCAGTTCTGGCCTGATCTGGTTTCGGGAAAAATACAATTCTGGAAACATACACCACGACGCTGTTCCCGGTTAGGTTAGACAGACACCTTGTTAGTTGTCACCTCGTTCTCTGTTTTTTTTCCTTTTTTTCCCGAGCAGTGAGTGGACTTACCAGCCCAACACCACAAACAGATAGGCAATGATAACCAGACTCCTCCGGCCATAGATATCACTCAGCTTCCCGTAGAGGGCTTGGGTTGCCGCCCCGGCCAGAGCAAAACTAGTTACCAGCCAGGCCGAGCTCACCAATTTGTTAAACTCGGAGGTTATCGTGGGGTGGGTGGCGAAAATTATGGAGCCGTCTGCATGGGCGACAAAGATGCCTGTACGGTTCGGTAAGTCAGTCACTCATGAATAGAGGTAGTGGTTCAGTAGGTAAGCAGGATAAGGGAGGTAGGTATGTCTTACCAATGAGAAGCACAGAAATGATACGGACTACTTTCCCTCTTGCCGGCGTCTTGCTTTCCCCAACGGTGTCTTGGCCAGCGCCATATCGGGGCTGTTCCTCGTCAGGAATATCTGGAGTTGTGCCGTTTGGAGATTTGTTGATCTCAGATTCCACCCCGTTGGTCAAGACATGGTCAAGCAAGGGGGATGTCTCTAAAGGTTGCTTTTTCTGTTCTGGCGGCTCGCGAATATGCTGAAGTCCGGGACCTGGTTCATGGTGTTGAACCATCCTGCTTGGGTTAGAGTCCACGTGGGTTACTCGTACCGCTCAAGATTCGAAGCAGGAACGGCCCGGTATCTACAGCCCAGTTCTTGGAAGGTTTTTAGTGTAGGTAGTGTAGGCAGAGGGTCCTGTTTGTAGGATGTAATGGGAAAGCTACTTCAGCCCCAGGCCGAAAATCCAAGTCGGCCGATCCCTTTATGGTGGGATATATGGCTCAGATCTTTCTCATTATGCGTAGGTGTAAAAAGGAAATGCCCTGAAAGTTTATCCTTGGCTTTGGGACAGTTCCTAATGGCCGCCAAGCTGGGTAGCACCCACACCACATGAACAACATTTCAGGGGTAGCATTACACTACGCGCAGCAATTCCGATACCGTCCTTCAACTACAAAGTGTAACTAGGTAACCAGACTCAATAAAGGCGCAATTCGCTAATATATGGTGGGGGAGTACATTGAGTTCTTCCTTCCTGCAAGTTGGAAACTTGAGGGGAAAGCAACTTGGGGTATCACGACATCACCAAGGTAATGTCATGATACCAAACCCCTGTCCCGACGAGAACAAGACAGATATTTCCCCTCGGCGATAAAGACAAAGTCTGATCAAACCTAGCCAGGAACAAACCACTAATATCGCATTAAGATGTTTCCTGACCCGCGCACTCATATAGGTAGGTACCTAGGAAGATAGCGTGGGGGGACGGTTCGGCGTCCAACTAAAACCAGGCCAAAACTGCATGCGGAGACTTGGTGCAATCACCGACAGCAATCGCGTAATGACCGAGGGCCGGGTCGGATGCTGTAATGATGCTACCGATACCTTGGATCCAGTTCATGTGGATTTAATATCTACCACACCCTTCGGTTAGTCGATTGGATGTTAATACCAGAATCTAGGGTTGACAGCTTACACGATGCTTCTTTCCTCTGTCTTGGCTACAGGCCTCTACCTTTCAGTTAGCCTTGCCTCCGATGGCAACCAGAAACCCCTGGGACCCGAATGGAAGTCAAATTCCGGGGGGAAACGGCCAAATATCGTCTTCATCTTGACCGATGACCAGGATTTGCACATGCACTCGCTACTTTACACACCTCTCATCAAGGGACACCTCATCAAAAAGGGCACCTTTTACAGGCGACACTACGCCACAACGGCAGTTTGTTGTCCATCTCGAGTATCCCTGCTTACGGGGAAACAAGCGCATAACACCAACGTGACCGATGTCAACCCCCCCTATGGAGGTTTCCCCAAATTCATCAGCCAGGGCTTCAACGACAACTACCTACCCGTGTGGCTACAGGCATCGCACGTCAACACCTACTACACGGGCAAGCTTTTCAATGCCCACACGGTCCTCAACTATAACGCGCCTCATGTCAAGGGTTTTAATCAGTCTGACTTTTTGCTCGACCCCTGGACATATAACTACCTCAACGCCACGTACCAGCGTAACCACGACGCACCCGTGAGCTACGAGGGCCAACACACAGTTGACGTGCTGAAGGAAAAGGCCTACGGGTTTTTGGACGAGGCAGTCAAGCATAGTAGTTCTACGGACCGGCCATTCTTTCTAGGCATTGCCCCCGTGGCACCCCATAGTAACGTCGAGTTCAAGACACCACCATCTGGTGACAATAACGGCGGAAATGGAGGTATTGGCGATGATATTGAGAAGTTGGCAGTCTTTTCACCGCCCATTCCGGCAAAACGACATGAGCACTTGTTTCCCGACGAATTGGTCCCGCGGCTTCCCAACTTCAACCCGGAACAACCCTCGGGTGCTAACTGGGTGCAGCGACTGCCTCGTCAGAGCAGAGAGAATGTAGCTTATAACGACCATTTCTTCCGGCAGCGTATTCGGTCGTTGCAGGCGGTTGATGAGCTAGTTGACGGGCTAGTAAAGCGGCTAGAACGACATGGAGTTCTCGATAACACTTATATCTTTTATACCACGGATAACGGCTACCATATTGGCCACCACCGCATGCAGCCTGGCAAAGAATGCGGCTACGAGGAGGATATTAATATCCCCTTGATTGTGCGCGGCCCGGGCATTGATGCTGGAAAGATCGCAGAGATCGTCACCACTCATGTGGACATTGCCCCAACCTTGCTCGGTATCGTGGGCGCGCCGATCAGGGCCGACTCTGACGGCGCAGCCATTCCATTACGTGGTGTAGATATCGACGCTGCAGCCGAGACGCGCCATGACCATGTCACGGTGGAATATTGGGGCTTTGCCGCGTCCGAGGGCCGGCTGTTTGACGAGAGAGAGAGCCGCTTGGTCCCCAACAACACGTACAAGGCGCTGCGGATCATTGGCGAGGGCTATAACTTTTACTATTCGGTGTGGTGCAACAACGAGCATGAGTTGTATGATCTTACGGTATGTGTTATCCACATACAATGGTTGATACCCGTATTAACAATTGACAGACGGATCCTCACCAACTGCACAATCTGCTTCACGTCGACGAGGCCGCCAAAGTCCCTCCTGAGATATTGGGTGTCCCCTTCCCCAAAGTTGTGTCCCGACTCGATTCGCTACTCTTCGTACTCAAGTCCTGTCGAGGCCAGACCTGCATACGACCATGGCAAGCTCTGCATCCAGCAGGGAATGTGCAGAACCTCCACGATGCTTTGGCTGCACGTTATGATTCTTTTTACGAAACAGAACAGAAAAGAGTCAGCTATGATCGCTGCGAGTTAGGTTACCTTGTTGACGCCGAGGGGCCTCAGTTTGAGCGCGATGGATTGGTCTACCGCCAGGGCGCGCGGTGGGATGAATGGGTGTAGAGGCATCACTACAACACCGGGAACTTTGTACGCGAGGCTACTCCCTCCAGTAAACCGACTTTTCACGTTTGACCTTCGGGGTTGACGTATGTCGAAAGTGGATTTCGGAATGAGAACGCGGGAAACACAAATACACCCGGCGCCCGAACCCTCGGGTTCTATCCCCGCGTATATTTATCCCGAACCGACACAAACCCGTTATATTTTTATTCGTATTACAAGACCGGGAAACCCCCGCTTGTACATGACATATCACAGCATCCATAGATCCTAATTACAACTTACTCATTCCATTCTCCAAATACCAGACGGTTACTTACTTGATTACACAAAAGTTGCATGATCAAAAGATATAAAATGAGCGAACCTGCAACCCCCCAACAGTTCATCCCCCGCTTCCGCACCGATGTCTATCCCTTCATTTATCCGGCCAAGTTTCGGACTTCGCTACAAGACAAGGTTGTCATTATCACAGGTGCGGCCGGTGCCATAGGACAAGGGCTCGCTGAGTCGTTTGCTGTGGCGGGCGTAAAGTTGGTGCTCACTTATAACAGGACACCCCCGCCGCCGGCTCTCGAAGAGACATGTCTCAAGTATGGCGCCAGTTCCGTCACTTATATTAAGTGCAATGTTGGGTCCCTCGAAGGATGTGAAGAACTTGTCGAGCAAGCCATAGACAAGCACGGGGCAGTTGACATTCTCATCAACAATGCCGGAGCCAACGGGCTGGGACCGGTGTGTATCCCTCTCTTCCAGTTTTACCGTCTTTTTACACTCCCTGGTTCTGACTAATGCGATACCTTGTGCAGATGCACGTCCAAGACCCTCGGGACTTCATTCAAGACATTGCCGTCAACTTTCACGGACCATATTTTCTCATGCGGCTACTGATGCCACACTTTCGGGAACGGCGCAGCGGATGTGTGCTCAACATTGCATCGCGAGCCGGCACTGTCGCCATCCCTTACAGCACCAGCTATTGCGCTAGCAAAGCTGCCCTGATCAACCTGACGTCGTGCACACAAAAAGAGCTAGACGTGGAAAAGCTCGACGATATCCATCTGTACTCGCTGCATCCGGGTGGCATTAAGTCGGCCATGACACTGAAGAGTATTCCTCGCCTTTCTCTTGTGGATTATTATCTGTTTCAAAAGAAGGACTACAACACCACACATACATACCCGGCGTCGTTTATCCCTACCTTTAAAAAGTGACAATTCTAACAGAAACCCAGAATACGCGGCCGATTCCGTCGCCAACCTCCCCTCGCAAGCGCAAGCCGGCTTTCTCCGCGCCCTTGACATTTACAACGACTCGCCCTATCTCAACGGCATGGTATGCGTAGCGCTAGCCGCCGGGGTGGGTAAGAAACTGCTGCGAGGGCGATACATTGACGTGGGACAAGATCTCGAAGATATCCTCGCGCAGCCGGAGGCTTTGGCGGAAAACCCGGACTTGTACATGTTGCATACGAGTTTCCTGGGTGGGCTCAAGAATGGCGGTGTGCCGCCCGGGGGGTATCGGGTGCCCGATAAAGCATTTGAGTTTCCGGGATTCTGAGGGAATCTCCAGGGTTGGGGTGGTGAACACTACCCAAGAGAGATGGATCGCGGGTATCCTCGGAGCAAGGGTGCATTGATCTGATCTGATAAGATTACTTGGCGACATATCATTGGTCAGCATGTAATTTATCATCTCGAGTGACAGAAATGCCGAAAGACTGCAGGTGGACAGTACGAAAACACGGCAGGTGGATCTCACACACGCGCACGCACACGCCATACTGAGGTCCGTGGTCCCGCTAAGGGATGAGGGAACCAAGTTGACGAGCTAAAAAATCCATGCCGATGCCGGGCATGGCCTGACATGACATGGGACCTTGTCTCTCTTACTGTCGAGAATAAGCACTGGATATTCGTAACTCGCTTTGCTATGCCGCTTCCCTCTCATTTCGCGGCTGGTCTGCCGTTGTCGGCCCCTTTTATGGGTAAATTTGTATAATGGGCTAGTCCCACGAGTGTCTCCTCTCTCCCAGGTCCATTTATACTAGTGCTGTGGTCTGCCAGATTATCTTGATCTTATCAGATCATCAGATTGGTCTCTCCTCCCATCATCGCCATCATCACCGCCTTCATCATCAGCATCAACGACATTGCCAAAATGGGCTCCGTAACAGACCTCCCCAACTCAACTGACTCAACCCCTCCACTGTCCCCTTTCAAGGTTCTCATCATCGGTGGTGCTTATGGTGGTCTTTCTGCTGCGCTTAACCTCCAAGATCTCTGCAGTGGACTTGCTCCGCGATGTGGCCCACCGCCCAAGGAGGGAGACGAGGCGGAAGAACGACCGCAACTTCCCATTGAGGTCACCATCATCGACGAACGTGATGGCTTCTACCATCTTATTGGATCACCGCTCACTCTGGCGGATGAAGAATACGCTGCCAGAGCGTGGGTTAAATACGAAGACATACCCGCGTTGCAGGGGACCAACAGCAATATCCGCGTCCTACATGGGTCAGTGCAGACAGTTGACATCAACGCCAAGATCGCCACATATTCTCCCCGAGGTATACAGGTGGGCACTCAGACTGCCGCGACGATACATTTACCCTACGACTACCTCGTTGTCGCATCCGGACTGCGCCGTCCATTCCCTGTGGTGCCCCAATCCCTCCGTCGCAAGCAATATCTCTTCGAAGCCGAATCTCACATCCGTGCCGTGACAGCTTCACGCCATGGAGTTGTCGTTGTTGGTGGCGGTGCCGTGGGCATCGAGATGGCCGCTGAACTAAAACTTGTTCATCCTCATCTCAAAATCACCCTCGTCCACTCACGGGACAAACTTCTCTCATCCGAGGCATTACCCGACCAAGTCAAGGATAAGAGCTTAGAACTGCTCCGCAAAGCGGGTGTCAATGTTATCCTCTCTCGGCGACTCAACCGGTGTGAAGATACCGTTGACGCACAGGGGAACGGGTGTGTGAGGCTACACTTTTCCTCGTCCTCGACTTCACCCTCGGGAGACACGATTCTCGCCGACCATGTCATCATGGCCGTGTCCAAGCCCGTCCCTACCACATTGGGTATGCTTCCTACATCTATGCTCGATGACGAGGGATACGTCCATATCACCGCCAATCTGGCCTTTTCCTCTTCCTCGGATCCAACACCACCACCAGAGACAGAGACAGAGAAAGGGACAGAATCCCACTTTGCCATTGGCGATGTTGTCCGCTGGTCAGGTATCAAACGATGCGGTGGGGCCATGTACATGGGCTATCTCGCCGCTCACAATATCCACCAACGCATGCAACACAACATCCAAGGCATACGACCTGGAGGGAAAGGAACGGAAATAAATTTGAATGATCTCAAGTTAGATAATGAGATCCCTCCCATGATCGGGCTAGCAATCGGCAAAAAAGCCATAGCATACTGGCCCGAAGCGGGCATGACGTTTGGGGAGGATGTGATGGGGGCGTTTTTTGGAACTGATTTGGGTTTTACAAGTGAGTTCCAAAAA